>OHPO01000557.1_pt1 | contig 19104 bp, 9 predicted proteins | sample 1577741 | NCBI WGS metagenome assembly OHPO01 (sample SAMEA3879574, study PRJEB24766) | human gut metagenome | biome: human-associated habitat; feature: feces | place: USA | collected 1985/1987
CTATGTTTCTAATTATAAGTGAAATATATTTATTCTTATTTCGAACTCACGTTAAATAAGACAAAGATCCCTGTTTGTATTTATATGTAATAGAATTACCTGTATCCATCGCTCCCGCACTTGGCGAAGTGCCCAAATAACCATCCGGGTCAGGGTTATTAAACAACATCCGCTTGGAATGCATATAAGCCTGCATTTTTTCCACTGCAGCCATGGCGGCAATGCTATGCTTGCCAAACTTTCCTTCATAATTCACATAGAAGTTCAATTGCTCGTTTTTAGCCATCTGGTCTGAATATACCACACGAGTGCTTCCCGTAAATTCTTTTAATTGATAATCGGAAACAGACGGATGATCGCTATAAAAACGATTTCCCGGTGTCAATGCATCGCTTGCTTTCAGATAAGCCAACGTAAATGGCATAAATGCCTGCTCACTATCACTGGCACTACGCTTCAACGCATAGCTTCCCTTGAATGAAAGACCTTTGATAAACGGAACGGCATAAGTGACGGAGAAGTTGGCATCATAACTGAAATTATCATTCGTGGAATAAGAACCGTCATTATTCTCCATAGCAAAATAATTCCATGTACTCATTTTATTGCCCGATGTTGCATTACCCGCACTCGAGTAACTATTCAACAAAGGAGATGTATAATAGGTATTACCATCATCCAATGTTATCTCCCATGGCAAATAATTCGGCATATGAGCAAGAACCAAATAATCACCGGATTCACCGGGCTTAGTTCCCCCATAACCGTTCAAATTGCTTAAACCTTTGGTAAAACTCGATGTGGTTTCCTGCTGGTTACCCGCTATGGTTGCAGAAAATTTCAAATCGGAAGTCAATTTGATATCCACACCTGCACGGAAGTTCCATCTATTATAATCCTGTTTTCCAAGATTCGCCCCCTGAGTATAGTAAGAAGCACCCGCAAAATAAGTAGCTTTCTCGCTACCGCCACTTACATTGACCGAATGGTTCATTGTAAAAGCGCCGGACCAGGCTTCATCCAGCCAATTGTAATTCAAGCCATCCATCTCGGCCAGTTCCGCTTCATTATAAATTTTATTCATCCAGTTTCCATCCGGATCCATACTTATCTTATTATTGGCCAAATTAAAGGAATTGGCAAAACGTCCATAAGCTGCTCCTTTTAAGGTTTTAGGATGTCCCACTGCATCATTAAATCCGAATTTACCTGAATAATTGATTTTGGGAGCTCCTGATTTACCTCGTTTGGTCTTTACAATAATAGCACCTTGCGAAGCACGGGAACCGTAAATGGCAGCACTGGCATCACGAAGGACTGAAATACTTTCAATTTCAGAAGGATCAAGGGCATTGAAAGTTTCTAATGTCGGAAGACCGCTGTTGGCATCTATCTGAATCACATCATCGATTATGACCATCGGATTAGTACTACCACCATCTTTAGAATACGAGAAAGATTGACGAATAGACATAGTTGCCCCTTCACCCGGACGGCTGTCACCACCACTGATACTCAAACCAGGTATCTGTCCCGCTAGCGCAGCACCCAAATTCGACACCGGCAAATCTGAAATTTCCGAAGGAGTAATAACCCCGATAGATCCTGTCACATCTTTTGCTTTCTGAGTACCGTAACCGACTACAACCACTTCGTCCAGCATTTTGGAATCTTCCTTCAGCACCACTCTAAAGTCTTTTCCTTGTTTCGGAGCAATCGTTTGCGGCACATACCCCACAAATGAAATGACAACCTTCTTGCCCGAAGGGACTTGCAAAGCAAATCTTCCGTCAAAATCAGTAATGGTACCGTTTGTAGTTCCTTCCACCACCACACTGGCACCAATCACCGGTTCACCAGTTTCATCAACCACCTGTCCGGTGACAGTTTTAGTCTGTTGCACCGACTGGGATATAGGAAATCCTGTCTCAGCGGATACTCCCTGAACAGAAACTCCTGTCAGAAACAGACTGAGACAGACCACTTGTGTCAAGTTGCCAATCTTGTCCAGCTTCTGAAGAAATGCATTTTCTTTCTTCATAGAATCATTTTTAAAATTAAAATATTATCTTATTTTTCTTGTTGAAATATCTGTTTCAGATAAGCGACATTCGTCCCGAAGTTTTTCTTTACATTCCGGACTTCATCCTTATTCCGTGACCGTTCAATGACCAGCCATCCGCTCCACCCCATCTTATCAAGGGTATGCTTTACGGCATTCATATCCAGACGGGTATTATAAGGAAGAGTAACCCCGTCTGTATCCGTACAATGTATCTGACAAATCCGATCCTTTCCCAATTTTTTCAACTCTTTACAGAGGTCGCGTCCATTTTCCAACGCATTTTGAAAACTATAATAAATCTTTATACCTTTCGAATTAATTTCTTTCAACAGTTTTATATCCCCTCCGGCGTCCAAAGGAGTACGGATACCTATCACTACTCCATCTTTCACTGCCATTTCTCCCACTTCGTGCAAACGGCTTACCAACTCCTGACGTGCATCACCCGCTACTGTCCAGTCCTCTTTTATGCCGCCTAATGGAAGGAAAGCTACTTGGGCCCCCATCACCTTCATCGTATTCAAACAATCCTGCACTAAAGCTTTATAATTATGATGAGTCAAGAAAGATTGTCCAAAGAATCCGGACATCGCCACAGAAGGGACTTCAATATGCTGTTCCTGTGCTGTTTCTTTAAATAATTTACAGAAATGGGGCTGGTGGAACTTATTATCAAAAGTATCCCGTTTTCCCAAGCCTCCCATGTCCATTTCTATGCCATCACCTCCTAGTTCCTTCATCAATTGAAAAGAACCGATCTTCTGACGCTTTAGCATCATCCAGTCACACGCAGCTATTTTATAGCGTTGTTTTCCCTCTGAATTCTGTGCTCCCAAAGGCAGTAACATAAACAGGAGCATGATTAAACTGATAATTTTTTTCACATTCATCGTAATCTAGTTATTGTTTAGAATTAAGACGAATCACAAAAAAGTATGTAATCACTAAATCTTAATAAAGTCCAAAAATAACTTAGCAAACAAATAAGACAATCCCGCAAACACGACGCTCGCCTACATCTGTTTACGGGATTCCTGCTTTATAAGGTCAAGAAATCAACCTTTACGCCATTCATTCATATATTCCCTCGGAGTCTGATCATATTTCTTACGAAAACATTTACTGAAATAACCGGAATCCTTGAAGCCCACGGCAAAAGCTATTTCTGAAATACTCATATCCGAGTTTTTAATCAACTCTATTGATTTATTCAGACGAATCTCTTTCACTAAATCCACCGGAGCAAACCCGGTCAGGCTCTTTAACTTCTTAAAGAAAGCCGAGCGGCTCAGCCCGATAGTCGATGCTATAGTATCTATATTAAAATCACTATTATCCAGATTCTCTTCTATAACCTGATGAATCTTTTCAATGAACTGCACATCTTTCTTCACCAGGAACTGTTCGTATGTATCCTGTTCCTCCTTATGTTCTTCGGGCTGCTGCCATACACGTTCACGGAACAATTTACGTTCATTCAGCAACTGTTCGATACGTGCTACCAGATAGTCTTTGCTGAAAGGTTTGATGATATAGGCATTCGCTCCCATGCTTATCGCTTTGGTCTTCGCTTCATCATTACCTTTCGCCGTCAGGATAATCACCGGAATATGACTGATCTGGAAATCTTTACGGATGCGTTGCAACATCTCTATTCCATCCATATTCGGCATCATCTGGTCGGTGACTACCATGTCGGGATGATAAAGATGTACTTTCTTCAGCCCCTCCACACCATCATTGGCCATATAAATATTGAATTTATCTTCCAATTGCAGCTTCAACATATTGCATAAATCCTTATTATCTTCTACAATCAGCACGGTAGGCAAAGACGAATCGACAGGCTGTTCTTTCTCCTCCTCGCTTTCCTTGCCGGCAGAGGCAGAAACAGATTCAGCCTCAGGAACACTCACCGTTTCCCCGCCCATATAGAAATCGACTTCCGACGGTTTGTAATGCTCCTTACCCAGTTGCAATTCAATGGTAAAGACCGCTCCCTTCCCTTCAGGACTCTCTGCATAGATTTCCCCATGATGCAGACTGATAATTTCCTTAGACAAAGCCAATCCGATGCCCGTTCCCTGATAATAAGCGCCACGTGCATTGTCAGCCTGCGAGAAACGCTCGAAGATTTCGGAAAGCTTGCTTTGGGGAATCCCCACACCGCTATCTTCCACCCGTACATAACAATGCCTGTCATCATCCGACACTCCCATCGTGACATAAATATTTCCCCCGGCAGGAGTGAACTTGAACGCATTGGAGATGATGTTGCGGATCACGATAGCCACTTTCTCCTTATCCGCCCATACCATGATATCCTCACCGGCCAGCTGGAACGTGAAGCTGACTTCATTTTCTTCGGCCATCACCCTGAATTCTTTCTCAAAAGAGTCTACCATCTCATTCAGGTTGAACAACGACACATGCAGACGCATCTTGCCGTTCTGTATTTTACGGAAATCCAATATCTGATTGACCAGTTGCAGCATCTGTTTGGTATTCTTTTCCATCAGATCCACATATTGCATTCCTTTCTGAGATAGTTTCTCCTTTTCTCTCAGTTCCTGAATAGGCCCTTGGATCAGAGTCAGCGGAGTACGCAACTCATGCGAGATATTGGTAAAGAACTTGATTTTCAATTCGGACAATTTTTGTTCGATATACACATCATTCTTCACCTTAATCATGAAAAGAGATAATTTTATAGCCACCAGCAATAAGGCTACGGCTATAATCATATAGATAACATACGCCCACCAACTGGCCCACCAAGGCGGCAGAATGACAACGGTCAACTCACGGAAAGACTCCAAACCGGGATTTGCCTCATCCAGTGTCTGTACTCTGAAAAGATACTTACCGGGAGGAACATTGGTATAGGAAGCTATACGGTTCTTCCCGTTATAGTGCCATTCTTTTTCATATCCTTCCAAAATATATTTGTAAGACACACGGTTCTGATTATTATAGTTCAACGCCGCAAACTCTAAAGTAAACATGGACTGGTTATGATTCAATGTAATCCGGTCTGTATAGGTAATGGACCGGTCAATAATGGGATGTTCCGTATAGCTGCGTATATCCCGGTTTGATATCTGACATCCTACAATGAATGTATTATAATCGACCTTTTTCGTTTCCAATTTATCGGGAGAAAAGGTCAGGATACCCTCTTTACACCCCAGCCAAAGTTCTCCGTCCAGCGTTTTCAGTGCGGTGTTTTCTTCCATCACAACCGGAGGAAAGCCATCATATTTGTCATAGTTACGCACCTGGCTTGTCGCCCTGTCAAAACAAGAGAGTCCTTTTTCCGTAGCAAGCCAAAGGAAACCGTTATCATCTTCTATAATAGACATCACCACATCATTATTCAATCCGTCTTCCCAGCCATACGATTTAAATGAAAGCTTATGCGTTTCCTCATCATATCCCGACAATTTGCTCAATCCTCCACCAAACACGCATACCCATATCTGAGAGAACTCGTCTTTATAAAGCGCGTACACATCGCTATCGGCATAATTTACCCGGTTGGCACCACGGTAGGTTTCAAAATCAATCTGCTCCACTGAGGCAAAGTTGTTTTTAAAAGACATCAGCCCGTCCATCGTACCTACCCACATACGCCCGTCATTATCCTCTATCATATTTCTCACTTCCATATAAAGGCCATACGTAGGATAGTTCTTGAATCCGTTATATTTATTCTTAAAAGTGACTTCCCCATTTTCCTCACAAAGCAGATTCAATCCTCCGTCCAAAGTACCCACCCAGATACGTTTCTTTTCATCCTGATAAGTGAAATACACATCATTCCCGCTGATTGACGACAAATCAGACAAATTATGCAGATAGCGTTTAAAACGGAAACCACCTGCCGCTTTCTCATCAGGAACAGCCTTCACCAATCCGTCGCCTTTGGTAGAGAACCAAAGGTTTCCCTTGTCGTCTTCCATGATGTGATATACATTACCTATGTGCTCGTCACCTGTCGAAAAAACATGTTTGGTTACACCGTTCCGGTCCATCCGATAAACACTCTGCCAACGGGTGCCCACCCAGATATCGCCACTTTTTGATTGGAAAAGGGCTCTTACCCCTATCGTATAATTTTCCTGCCCGGCTGATTGCGGAGACAACGAAAGCAGATTGAATTGCTTCTTGGGGAAATTCATGCAATACACCCCTTCATCGGCAGAGGAAAGCCACAATACCCCGTCATTATCCAACATCAGATGATAAAACTGCTGATTTGCCCTATCATTAGAAAGTTGTTTCAACTTATTAATATAAACCATCTCCGCATGTTCCCTGTCGAACAACCAGGCCTCTCCTGCCGGAGACAGGAAAAAAAGCCCTCTTTCACCGGCATCTTCCGAATACAGGGTGGTTATCTTGCCGAACATGGTAAACGGAAACCGTTTTGCGGTATGGTTCAACGGATCATAATAAATCAGCGCCTTCTCATTTTCGTGAAACCATATTTTATCATACTGGTCTATGAATGCATGAGTAACCATAGCGTCATTCATTTCAGTATTTATCTTTTGCAACCTGCGCTCGGCCAAATCATATTCGTATGTACCTTGTCCGGCCACACTGAGATAGACATAACCTGCCGGAGTAACCAGCAAATTGCTGATCGCACCTTTTATTTCGGAAAGTACATACCGGTTTACCAAACCGGTCCTTACATCGATACTGTAAAAAATACCCGCACGATCTCCGACCCATACCTTCCTGCCATCCTCAAAGAAACTGGTAAAACTATCCTTGTCACCGGAATTAATCTTACTGGTTATGAAATCGGCAGGCCGGGATGCCAATTCCGCTCCTTTATGCACGGCAGACACCTTATAATCAGTTCCTATCCAACTGATATATTCCTCCGTTTCGCACAGGACATGGTGTTTCAGTGTATAATCATGCTTGTTTATCTCGTCCCGAGAGTCGAACAGAATCTTGATAGTTACCTGCCCCTTTTCATCTACCCCGGCCAACAACAGATTTTTATCTTTGGTCAGCAACAACACATCCCCCTCGGCCGTATTTTGTAATTTTATCACCTGAATATTCTCCGAATAGTTCTTCATGTCATCATAAACAGCATGAAAACATTCGGTCACTTTATTGAAGACATACAACTTACGGTCAATGGTCTTTACCCATATATACCCGTTTTTATCCTCGACTATGCGCTGGATCTTACGTGGCGGCACATCCGAATCGTGCTCCTGTTTATTGAATGTTTTAAACTTCACTCCATCGAAACAACATAAGCCATACCAGGTTCCGAACCAGATAAAGCCATCTCTGTCTTTCAAGGTACAGTTTACCGTATTATTAGGAAGCCCTTGATCTACAGAATAATGTTCCACAATCATATTCACATTATATGACCACAGAGGAAAGCTTGTCAGGCAACAAAGTATAATAAGTATATATTTCTTCATAAGTATTTAGTTTTCTTCAAACCGAGATCAAAGATAAGAAAAAATCCGTTGGTACTTAAATTGAAATTAGTTAAATACCAATTATTGGTTAGATTGGAACGAGATAAGTCCGCGTTCTATCTATATTACTTCTCCGTACCGAATTCAGTTTGCTGTCTCTCCACCTCCATCAATACTTTTTGCCTTTCCTCTTCTGTCAGCACAACTTTCCCCGCCATTCTTTCTGTTCTAACAGGGCTTCCGGCCAGTCCTGCTCCGGCTGATTGGGCATCCGTCTCCTCCTCCGTATAACAGAAAGGCAGTTCTGACGGAATACTTTCTAATTCTATTTCCGTAGCAACCGGTGCATTCGTTCCTTCAAACTGCACATGGGCCTTCACCTTTATTTTGCCGGGCTTGCGGGTAGAACGGATCAATACGGGAGCAGAGCCAAACTCCACCGTGCGCGGATTGGCATTGATAGAGGCATCCCCTATAACTCGTCCTTCACCTTCTACAGTAAATACGATATTTTCTTTTGCCAGACGGCGCACATTACCGCTATCATCCGTCACTTCGGCCACTACTACGATAAAATCCGAACCGTCTGCCACCAATTGCTTTCCTTCCGTATCCACATACATACGCAACTTCGTGCTGCGGCGTGACGGCATCCGCTTATAGGTGCAAACCACTTTACCGTCTATAATTCCTTCTGCCACCATATTTACTTTCTGCCAGTTTTTTTGCTTATAACTATACTCGCGTGCTTCCCAGAAATCCCATACATCCTTGAATATCACCGGGGCATTAGGCATGTGTCCCTGCGCATGAACAACCGGAAGCGTCCGGCTCTCAGTACCGTCATAGACAGAGAGACGAACCGAGTCACAATTACTGAACACCACCACATCGGCATCCGAGAAAGGAGACATCTCATGGGCGATAAACACCATAGGGCCACATTCCGCCACGGGATGCTTCAATGTCGCGGCAGACTGGCTGCGAAAAGCATAATAAGCGTATTTAGGCTGACGGAACGCATCATAAATGCCCCCGAAATACGGATCGGGATGATACCCCCGCTGATGGTCAAAAGGATGCCATTGCGCCCCACCGACAAACTGCCCTGTAGTGCGGTACATTTCATCATAACTCTTTGATAATGACAGTGCCTGCACCAGCAACGGGCGTTCCCCCCAGCTACGGCTGGCACGGTTATTATTATTATGTGCATACCAGTCATCCACATTCTCGCCAAACTCACGAGTAAAAATACATTGTTCCGGACGGTCTGCCTTCTCATCATCTCCCGGCCATCCGTACACCACATCATAGTTTTCCGCCACTCCTTTCGAATGAACATCGGCTGCCGCTACAGGACGTCCGGGATAAGGAAACTCCTCCCATGTAATCCGTAACGCCTCCAGTGCGAAATCGCGCGGATAAGGCGTTTCATTCAAAATAGGCTCCCACATCAGCACACTGGGATGATTGCGGTCCCGGCGTATCATCTCACGGGTATTCCGATGTACCAACTTTGCGAACTCCGGATTTTTATTCCAATATTGCCATCCCGGAGTAGCCACAATAACAAACAGCCCCATTTCGTCGCAAGCATCCATGAATGCCGGATCTTGCGGATAATGAGCTACACGGATAATGGTACATCCTGCATCACGCAAGCGTTTGGCATCCCTCCATTGCTGGCTGTTGGGCAGCGCATTACCCACGTATGCAAAATCCTGATGACGGTTCGCGCCGACCAATTGACCAAAAGGCTTGCCATTCAACCAAAAGCCATCCTTACCTTTAAATTCCGCTTTGCGGATCCCCACACGTGTCACTCCCCCATCCAACACTTCATGTCCGGCTTTGACACGAGATTGTATCCTATACAAATAAGGCGAGTCAGGAGACCATAACTTAGGATTGCGAACTGCAAACCGTTGCCGCACCGTCTTCGATTCCCCTGCTTGCAGCTTCACCTGTTGCGAAACCCGTTTTACGGGAACATCGCCGGCATCCACCAAAACCGTCTCCACGGCTACGGTACGCGTCCGCTTTCCACTGTTATGCACTTCCGTATCCACATACACTTCCGCTTTTTTCCCGCTTATATTGTCAAAATGCACAAAAACTCCGCCTCCGGCCACCTTATCGGCCTCCAAGGCATCTGTAATAGCTACACTTGATTTTCCTATCATCCACACATCCCGGTAAATTCCTCCATGATAAGCGAAATCCAAGGTATATTGACGTTTTCCCGGAGGAAAATTCTTATCATCACTATTATCCGTCATCACTGCCAGCAAGCAACTGTCTCCGGGCTGTACCCCCTGTTCCGTCAGTTGCACAGTGAAAGGAAGGTATCCTCCCAAGTGCTCTTGCACCCTCTTGCCATTTAAATAAATCACCTGTTTTCCCATAGCTCCCTCAAAATGAAGCGACACCTCTTTTCCTTTCATATCTTGAGGAATCACAAAATGTTTCCGGTACCATGCCACACCCTGATAGTTACGGCAACCGCTTGCCTCGGCAGGCATCAGTTCCACAGTATGCGGAACAGACACTACCTGCCAGGATGTATCATCAAAACGTACGGCTTCCGCGCCTTTTATGTCTCCACGATGAAAGCGCCATCCGGGATTGAAATTATATACTATTCTTCCGCTACCGGATAAAGGGATGAATCCGGCTACAGAGGTTTCCATTTGAGCTTGTGCCAACACAGGCAACAGGCACACAAGTAAAATAAACAGTTTCTTCATAATTATTACACTATCTGGGAAAAGAGACGGACCGGCCGTCCGTTTGTACCCGTTCCTTTTGAAAAAAGGTCTTGTTGTTTTTGAAAAAGATCCAGACATTTAAAAAAAAGGTCCTGATGTTTGGCGTCAAAGACAAGGTTCTTTTAAAAAAACGTCAAGGTCTTTTTATACAAAGAACAGGTCTTTTGAAAGGAATTACAAGGTCTTTTCACCAAGCTTTCCAAGGCTCAGGGCTCAAAGGCTCACTTAGGCGGTATTTAAGCCCAAAACAAGCTTCAAGAAACCTAATAACGCACTGATTTTTAATTAATTACAATAAAAAGAAGGGGACAAGACTATATTCTAAAAAATAAAATGAATAATATAATGAGCCCCAGACATACACGAACGCATCCGACATTTACCGGAAAGAAAAATGTATAAATAAAAGAAACTTCTATTGACATCATCACTTGGTCATTCCGGGCATCGTGAAAAATCCGAATGTGCCCATATCCATTGATCCGGCCATTATGAATAAAACCCGGCAAAAAACAAGCCTGGTCAAAGCAAACACAAATTCTATAAAACGACAGACAAAGTCAAGACAATCCTGAACTTTCCAAAGACCAAAGAATAATATTCAACCCGCACGTTTTGTCCCACCAAACAGACTGTAAAGCAAATACTTACACATCTACCAAGGTTTAAAATACCGCATAAGTGAGCCTTGAGCCTTGTGAGCCCTGGAAACGCATCGGAACGACTCTTTTTCTTTGCAGAAAGACACCCGATTTATTTATTCCAAATTTTAATCCCATTTATGTACTGTGAGTCAACACCAGAATAGGATACTAAATGTTCTTTTGAGGCCGATCCATATCTAGACACAACTTCGTTAGCTGCCCCGGATTGAGCTGCTAGATCTATTGACTTTTTTCTTTTTGTCGTAACACTTTCTCCTAAAAAAGAAGTGTGACACTGCCAATAACCACATTTTAAAGTGCAGGTCCTGAGAAAACCTAAATCAACAGATATGGTAAAGCAGCCCACGCTATAACGTGGGAACTACCATGCCTATTCTTGTTGATTTTGTGTTTAGTTTCTCAAGCTTCGCACTTACAAGAGTAGCATAACGCTTCTTTATTTTCAAATGCATGGAAATGGTTACCCAAATCCGAGTACAGAATTACGGAAAAACATTTGAAAAAGAAGCGGTAAGATAAAAATATCTGTTTGATATTTGCTCTATTGTTTGGTAGGTTAGAAATAATTAATTACCTTTGCACCAACAAATCCCGCTCGCTTCCCGTAAGATTAGCGTACCCAGCGGGACATTTTTATTTATGGGAGTCAGGTATACAAATCGAGCCATAACCACGGAACAACAAATTGATATTCTCAAAGAAAGAGGTTTGCTTATTGATGATGTTGAGCGAGCTGTTAAAGCCCTTGACATCATAAGCTATTTTCGTCTTGCTGGTTATTGGCGACATTTTGAAGCTGACCACACTACGCATCAATTTAGAGAAGGTTGTCGTTTTGCAGATATTATCGACCTGTATTCCTTTGATAAGCAACTTAGGGCTTTGCTCTTTACTGCCATTCAAACGATTGAAGTTGCTGTTCGCACAAAAATAATCAAGCACTTTGCTCTTGAATTTGGAGCATTTTGGTTTATGGACGAAAACTTTGCCACCAATGAGGCTCGTTTTGCTACCAATTTAGCTGTTATCCGTAAAGAGGTGGAACGCTCACACGATGATTTTATTACTGAGCATTTCCGCAAATACAACGAACCAGAGCTGCCTCCTGTATGGAAAACATTGGAGGCTATCTCAATGGGAACACTCTCTAAGCTCTATTCCAATTTTTCAAATGCCACGGCAAAACATGCTGTCGCAAGAGAGTTCGGTTTGAATCATCACAAATTTTTGAGAAGCTGGTTAGAGTGTCTTGCGGTGCTTCGTAATTGTTGTGCTCATCATTCACGACTGTCCAACCATGTCTTTCCAGTAAAAACAAAGATGCCAGAACGTATGCCAAATACATGGATTGCTGATTTCTCATTCCGAGAACAAACTCTTTATCCACAATTATGCTGTGTTGTGTATTGGCTCAACTCCATTGTTCTTGAAAATACATTCATTACCGATTTCAAGCAACTCTTGATAAGCCATCCATCAGTGAAAACTCGCTTGTTGGGCTTCCCTCGTAATTGGGAACAAGAGCCTTTGTGGAGGTAATAATATCTACAATAAAATTATTTCCAAAAAACAATAAGTAACAAACAATATCGGATAAAATATTGTACCTTTGTATTGGCTTAGACATTGAGCCCAAATAGAAGTGAAATATCGGAAACGAATTGCACCGAAAAAAAAGAATAAATCGCTCGTATTGACACCGTAGATGAGTTAATAATAACTAAAAGGGTTAAATATCCACCACTTAGAATATACCCTTAAAGGCTACGACCATATTTCCGGCTTACCACCAGTAAACTATTGATTAACTCTATCACCAAATAGCGGTGTAGGAAGGTATTGTACATCAATATGTCAATTATAGTAATCATCTCCTGACACCTCAATATGGTATTGTCGTCCCATGAAAGCAAAACCTGCGCCCATTTCCACAAGGAATTTCTCTACATGTTTCACCAAACCGATTTCTACATCACGCTCATTGTATTGGTCGGTAAAGGTCAGCATATCGAATATATACGGGTCTTTGAGCATTGATTTCACATCGTTTACTTCGGGAACAGGCAGGGTTTCAGTGAAATTGTTTGCCAACGCACCATGCTTGCCATAGTCATCAAGTTTGATAGCTTCTTGCAGATAGCGTGTATTCCAATGCGATGTAATACTTTGCACCATATACCAATACCGTGCGCGAATATCCTTGACTTGTTGTAAGAGTATCAGGTTATGCGTCCAGCCTAGATGTTTGATAGGAAAGGAAAAATTATATTCGCCTAATTGCGCAATCATTGATTGCGCAATTGAAGAATCAGCACCTTTCACCATCGTAAGTTCTTGATTGTATTCGTTGAAGAACTGTATCATACACTGCATGTTGCGCACAGAAAAACCCTTTATTTCGGAATAATCGTTCTTCAAGTCCACGGACAAGCGTTGCAAGGTTTTCTTGCCCCAACCATCTGCATCTTGACTTTGCCGCAACATACCTCCAATATCCCAATACATTCGGAGCATTTCTTCGTTGGCGGCATAAATCGCTCGTTGTTGGGCAACCAATACCCGCTGCTTGATTTTACGAAGCAGTGCCGCATAACCATTGAAATTATCTGCCAAGTTATCAATTGCTTGTTTATCTGTATTTTTAGTCATAATCTTCTTTGACATTTCCACAAAGTTACGCTTTTTATTCGATTGTACATCAAATTCTTACAATATTATTAGTTATACCCATTATGGACTATTTTCTCATTGAGAAACCTCTTTTCTGCTGTTGGTCATAATGTTATCTTACAACCGGTCTTTTCTTTTAGCATTTCTATAAATTCGACCAAGTTATTTTCTTTTCCCATGATAAGTTGTCATCCAATAAACACAATGTTTCCATGACTTCCTGGATCGATGCAGTCATTTTAAAATCAAGAGAATACCGAGCGAACGGATAAGATACACTGTTTTCAACCTCAAATTATACGGAAAAACCCATACCTTTTTTATACCTTTGCCCCCAAAAGAAAACAACAGACATGGAACTATTCAATAAAATGATTGCCGCAGCCCTGAAGGTTTCCGTACATCAAGTAGACAATACATTATCTCTACTGGACGGGGGAGCTACCATCCCTTTCATAAGCCGATACCGGAAAGAGGCAACCGGAGGACTGGACGAAGTACAAATAGGCGAAATTAAAGACAGAAATGACAAGTTGTGTGAACTGGCCAAGCGAAAAGAAACTATTCTTTCTACCATAGAAGAACAGGGCAAACTGACAGAAGAATTGCGCAAACGCATTGAACAGAGTTGGGATGCCACCGAAGTGGAAGACATATATCTGCCCTATAAGCCGAAACGTAAAACCCGCGCCGAAGCGGCACGGCAAAAAGGACTGGAACCGCTTGCCACCTTACTGTTATTGCAACGCGAAAACCATCTGGACAGCCGTCTCCCCGCTTTTGTGAAAGGAGATGTGAAAGACGAAGAGGATGCGCTGAAAGGCGCGCGCGACATCATAGCCGAACAAGTGAGCGAGGACGAGCGCGCCCGCAACCAACTGCGCAACCAATTTTCCCGACAAGCTGTCATCACCTCCAAAGTGGTGAAAGGCAAAGAGGAAGAAGCTGCCAAATACCGCGATTATTTCGATTTCAGCGAACCTTTGAAACGCTGTTCCTCCCACCGTCTGCTGGCTATCCGCCGGGGAGAGTCGGAAGGCCTGTTGAAAGTAAGTATAAGTCCTGATGACGAAGAGTGCGCCGGACGGCTGGAACAAATGTATGTCCGTGGCAACAATGAATGCAGCCGCCAGGTAGGCGAGGCAGTGCGTGATGCGTACAAGCGGCTTCTGAAGCCTTCCATCGAAACCGAATTTTCAGCCTTGAGCAAGGAGAAAGCCGACGAGGAGGCAATCCGCGTCTTCGCCGGAAACCTGAGACAGCTTCTGCTGGCTCCTCCTTTGGGGCAGAAACGGGTCATGGGAGTTGATCCCGGCTACCGTACCGGATGTAAAATAGTCTGTCTGGACGCACAAGGCTCTTTGCTGCACAATGAAACCATTTATCCGCATCCGCCCAAGAATGAATACTCACAGGCAGCCCGCAGCATCGTGAAATTGGTAGAACAATATCAGATAGAGGCAATCGCCATAGGCAATGGCACCGCCAGCCGTGAGACAGAACAATTCATCACTTCACAACGCTATGACCGTGAATTGCAAGTATTTGTAGTAAGCGAGGACGGAGCATCCATTTACTCGGCCTCGAAAACCGCCCGAGACGAGTTCCCTGAATACGACGTGACCGTGCGTGGAGCCGTATCCATAGGCCGCCGGTTGATGGACCCGCTGGCCGAACTGGTGAAAATAGATGCCAAATCTATCGGGGTGGGACAATACCAGCATGATGTGGACCAGACTTTATTGAAGAAATCATTGGACCAGACAGTGGAAAGTTGTGTGAACCTGGTAGGTGTGAACCTCAATACCGCCAGCCGCCATCTGCTGACTTATATATCGGGGCTAGGTCCTGCCTTGGCTCAAAACATTGTGGATTACCGCACCGAGAACGGGCCTTTCAGTTCACGCAAGGAGTTATTGAAAGTACCCCGGATGGGAGCGAAAGCGTTTGAGCAATGCGCAGGGTTCCTGCGTATCCCACAAGCGAAGAATCCGCTGGACAACTCGGCCGTGCATCCCGAAAGCTATCCCATAGTGGAGCAGATAGCCAAAGACCTGAACTGCACCGTAGACGAACTGATAAAAAGCAAAGAACTGCGCAGCCGGATTGATATCAAGAAGTATGTCACCCCGACAGTGGGGCTTCCCACCCTGACAGACATCATGCAGGAATTGGACAAGCCGGGACGCGACCCACGGCAACAAATCCAAGTTTTTGAATTTGACAAGAATGTAAAGACCATAGAGGATTTGACTGAAGGAATGGAACTGCCCGGCATTGTGAACAATATTACCAACTTCGGTTGCTTTGTAGATATAGGAATCAAAGAGAAGGGTCTGGTGCACGTATCACAACTGGCCGACAAATTTGTGAGCGACCCCACCACCGTAGTCAGCATCCATCAGCATGTACGGGTGAAAGTGATGAGCATAGACCTAGAGCGCAAGCGCATCCAGCTCACTATGAAAGGATTGAATCAATAATTGCAACAAGGTAAAAAAGAATATGGAAGAAGATATAGAAACCTGCGGCTGGTTCGTTTTTTATAAGGATCAGCTGCTGATAGAGAAAAAGAACGGAATGTACACCATACCTTTCGGAACAGAGCCTCCCATGCCTGTTCCGGTGGGAAGCACTATCCACACCATCGGAGAGATAGAGGGACGCACTGCCAAGACTTTCTCCGTACATGCCCCGGTGCCCGGCAGCGAAAATGACCGCCACCTGATGATGGATCTCCGGAGTTCATACGACGTATTGCCTTGGGAAGAGTACAATGTGGGTGGAAAAGCCTTCCAGATACTGAATTGGGACAAGAACAGCCGCTATTGCCCCATGTGCGGCGTACCTACCGTACAGATTTCTCCTATTGCTAAAAAATGCCCCCAATGTCGTCAGGAAATTTATCCGCGCATCTCTCCTGCCATCATTGTATTGATACGCCGGGAAGACAGCATACTGCTGGTCCACGCCCGCAACTTCCGGGGAACCTTCAACGGTTTGGTAGCCGGTTTTCTTGAACCGGGCGAAACTTTGGAGGAATGTGTGCACCGCGAGGTACTGGAAGAAACAGGACTCCATATCAAAAACCTGAAATATTTCGGCAGCCAGCCGTGGCCTTATCCCAGCGGAATCATGATAGGCTTCACCGCCGATTATGAAAGCGGAAACATCAAACTACAACAAGAAGAACTGAATGCCGGCGCTTTCTATACCAAAGACAACTTGCCGGAGATACCCAAAAAGCTGAGCCTGGCAAGAAAACTGATTGATGCGTGGCTGGAGGAAAAGGATCATTTATAGAACGAGATGAGTCATGTTCCATCCATAAATACCTATTTATCGCTTGCAGAACTTAAAAATGTACTATCTTTGCAATATGGAATGGTTAAATAGCTTATTTTTTGAACACACGCCTTTACAGGCGGTTGTAATCCTCTCGATTATCATTGCCGTGGGGCTCGGTTTAGGTAAAATCCACCTGTTTGGCATTTCATTGGGAGTTACCTTCGTCTTTTTTGCCGGTATTCTGGCCGGACACCTGGGATTCTCAATCGACCCGAATATGCTGAATTACGCCGAGAGTTTCGGTCTTGTGCTTTTTGTATACGAACTGGGCTTGCAGGTAGGTCCCGGCTTTTTCAGTTCATTCCGTAAAGGCGGCGTACAGCTCAATATGCTGGGCATAGGCGTTATTCTGGCAGGTACGGTCATGACGGTGCTTTTCAGCAAACTGGGAGGCATACCGATGAGCGATATGGTAGGCATCCTTTGTGGAGCCACCACCAATACTCCCGCTTTGGGGGCCGCCCAACAGACATTGAAACAAATGGGGGAACCCGCCAGTGGCGCTGCGTTAAGTTGCGCCGTAACCTATCCGCTGGGAGTGGTAGGTGTTATTCTGGCCATGCTGCTGGTACGCAAATTATTTGTCCGTCCCTCAGATATCGACATTCACGAGCACGAGGACACCAATCAAACGTTCATTGCCACCTTCAAAGTGCACAATCCCGCCATTTTCAATAAAAGCATAAAAGAAGTAGCTTTATTAAGCTATCCTAAATTTGTTATCTCCCGTTTATGGCGGGAAGGTACGGTAAGCATCCCCACTTCCGAAAAAATACTGAAAGAGAATGATCGCCTGCTGGTTATCACCACCGAAAAGGACGCTCCCTCGCTCACGATTCTTTTCGGCGAACAGGAAAACCAGGATTGGAATAAAGAAGACATCGACTGGAATGCCATAGACAGCCAATTGATTTCCAAACATATCGTTATCAGCCGCCCCGAAATAAACGGGAAAAAACTAGGCTCTTTACGTCTGCGCAACAGCTATGGCATCAACATCAGCCGTGTGATGCGCAGCGGGGTACAACTGCTTGCCACACCGGGGCTGATCCTCCAACTGGGCGACCGGCTGACCGTAGTGGGAGAAGCCAAAGCCATAGAGAATGTGGAAAAAGTATTGGGAAATGCCATCAAGAGCCTGAAAGAACCGAATCTGGTAGCGGTGTTTATCGGTATCATCCTGGGTCTGGCTTTGGGTGCGATTCCCATTTCCCTGCCGGGCATCAGTGCTCCGGTGAAGCTGGGACTTGCCGGCGGACCGATTATCGTAGGTATCCTGATTGGTACGTTCGGGCCGAGAATGCACATGATAACCTACACCACACGAAGCGCCAACCTGATGCTCCGTGCATTGGGACTGTCGCTCTACCTGGCTTGTCTGGGACTGGATGCCGGAGCGCATTTCTTTGATACGGTGTTCCGTCCGGAAGGTCTGCTGTGGATTGCCGCAGGGTTCGTGCTGACCGTTGTTCCGGTGCTGATAGTGGGAGTGGTTGCCTTTAAATGGATGAAGGTGGACTTCGGCTCCATGGCAGGTATGCTGTGCGGAAGCATGGCCAACCCGATGGCGCTGAATTATGCCAACGACACCATTCCGGGCGATAATCCGTCGGTGGCTTATGCAACGGTATATCCTTTAATTATGTTTATCCGTGTCATTATAGCTCAATTGATTTTGATGTTATTTCTTTAGTTTACTCATATTCTGTATTTGATCTTTTGCATTTTCGGAAAAAAAAATCATCTTTGTATTTAATCAATAGGTGTACAGTTGAGGAAGATTGTCCGAAATATAAATGATGAAGAATTACTGGCAGCTTACCGGGAGAGCGGTAAGCCGGAGCAATTTGCCATACTTTATGAGCGGTATATGCCCTTGGTGTACGGTGTAGCCTTGAAATATCTTAAAAATAGTGCGGATGCACAGGATGTTGTCATGCAGATTTTTGAAGAGCTGTTGGAAAAGGTTTTACACAGTGAGATCCGTTTTTTTAAAGCCTGGCTATACACTTGTGTCCGGAATTGTTGCTTACAGGAACTTCGTCGGCGTGCGCGGGATTTGTCTGTGAATTTAGATGAAAATTTTATGGAATTCTGCGATGAATTTAATCTGGATGATATAAAGG
>OHPO01000584.1_pt1 | contig 18664 bp, 20 predicted proteins | sample 1577741 | NCBI WGS metagenome assembly OHPO01 (sample SAMEA3879574, study PRJEB24766) | human gut metagenome | biome: human-associated habitat; feature: feces | place: USA | collected 1985/1987
GATTCTGCCCTTCTGCAAAAACGGGTCTATATTCAAATACCTCACTGACAATAATCGAATCACAGAAACCGAAAGTTGGCATCTACTTCATGATGTTGCCGAAGGACTAGCCTATCTTCATGCAAAGCTTCCTCCTGTTATTCATCAAGATATAAAACCTGATAATATTTTAGCTTTATTCTTTTTTACGTTTTGTAAATCCGCATAAGTCTCATCCGAAATTGAATTTTCCAATTTTATTTGAATTTTTTCTTCTACCTTTTCTAAATTCACTTAAATGTCTCTCAAAACTAACTGATGATGTTGCAGTTAAATAAGAGCCATTTTCTGAAACTATAATACTATTTCCTCCACGAGTGGTTTGCCAAAAATAAGTCGCATTATCTTCATCTAAAATTTTATAATTGTTTTTTAATTCTTCAATTGGAATATTAAGAACTTTACTTGCAATTTCTAAACTTTTTTGATTCATTTTACTTCACAATCCCTTCAAAATATTTTATATAAACAATTTTATTATATTAATATACTAGTTGCAAGTTTTTATTTTTAGTTATTCCTAATATTTTTAATCCATTTCGTATATATTTATTTTTCATCATATATTTCCATACTAAACCTGTCAAATAATTTTCTATCATTAATATTTCTATTCCTTTATCTATACCTAAGTATTCTTTTGCTACCCACCTTTTAGTCCTTGCTAAATTATAACTATCTTTTAACCCATATTTTCCCCATAAATATGGGCAATTATTATAAAAGTATTCTAATGCTTTAATACTTTCTTTTGGAATAAATACTATTGACCCTATTGCCCCACAAGGAGCTATAGTTCCATCATTTTCTATATCTAAATTAGAAAAACTAGGTGATGCACCATAACCACCAGAATATCCTCTTGGTCCAACACATGCAGTTAATCCCCATGAATTTTCATTAAACGTTTTAAATTTATCCATATTATTAATACAGTATTCTCTATTAGCTAATGATGCTTTTATCGAATTTTCGAACCAATCTATTCCATCTAAATCTTTCTTTCCATTAAAGTCTATCCAAGCATGTGAATACTGATATGTAAATAAACTTCCTCCATACGAAAAGATTATATTTTTTATGTCTTTATAATCGTTCTTAGGTCGTTTGAATTCATAGTACATTTCTTTATTAATCGGATAACTTTCTGAAGCAACTCCTAAAACATACATCATTAACTGTTCTGCATACATATCCCAATTACCCCAAAATCCAATCTCTGGTTTATATCCCATATAAAAGTAATTAGTTTTAGGATTTACATACCACTTCCAATTTATTTTATTGTATAATTTATCTGCTTTTGTCTTTATAATTCCACTAAAATATTCTCCAACAAGTAAAGCCCCACAAATAAAAATTGCAGTATCAATTATTGATATTTCTGAGTTCCATTCTCTTTTACCCGTTTTCATATTTACAAAATGATAAAAAAAGCCATTTTTCCCTTCAACATTATTTAAAAATGTATCTAAAGTTCTATTGGCCTTTTCATATCCTTCTTCATATTTTATTAATTTTCTTTCCACCGAAATTACTAATGCTGCTAATCCATATCCTACTGCTGCAATACTTGCCACATTTTTTGAATATACAGTTTTATCTCTTATTAAGCCGTTTTCGTTTGATTCTTGTATAAAATATTTCAGACTATGTTTTAACTCTTTTAATAATAAATCTTTTCCATGTAATTTCACTATTCTCATACTATCACCCTTTAAATTATATTAACATATAATTTAAATTATTTGTATGGAAATAGTTGGTACTATGGCTTTTCGCACAAACATTCAATTAAACTATTAGGATATTTTACCTTTTCGGTTCTTTTATAATCTTTGTAACTTTGTTCTTTATATTCTTTAATATATTTTATATCAAAACCTTCTGCAACTAAGAATGAACTTAAAGAATCCACTGTATGCAATCTTCTATACAAATATTCTACCTTGTCAGTTCCAAGAGTATCATATTTTGGATATTTAGTAATTCCAGTCTTTTTATCATATGTAGCACCCTCTAATTTTGCTTCCCACTCATCTCTACTTCTTACAACTATATATAATTTTCCATGTTCTTTCATAACTCTTTTAATTTCTTTTAAGGCTTTTCTTAAGTTCTCATTATCTAAATAATGCAAAACTAATCTTGCATATACAAAATCGAAAAATTCATTACTATATGGCATTTTTTCAGAAACATCTTCTAATTTAGTCTCTATTCTGTCTGCCAGACCATATTCTCCAATTATTTTTTTGGTGTAATTTAAGCCTTCCTTATCAATTGTAGTTGCTATAATATGACTGTTAGGGTTCTTTTCTGCCATTTTTATCTCTGCTGATCCAGCTGTACTAATACCTATAGATAAAATGCTTAAATCATTTTCCGTTATTAAATTGATTCCGTGTTCTTCACTTTTACTTGGCTTAAATCTTTCCTCTTCTTTGTAGTTAATATCTAGTATATTTTCTTGTTCACTAACCTTTATATGCATACTAAATGTATAATTTTCATTTATCAATCCATTTATATATTCTTTCTGTAAAAGTTGTATTGATGCCAAAATTTTTTCTTGTTTTAGTAACGTATCTATATCAATCCAGTCAGATGTATTATCTTTGAATTCTTTTGGTTCTCCCTGATAGGTATTAGCAAAAAAAACAACAAGCTCAAACTTTCTATCTGGATATTCTATTGTTAAATTTCCTTTATTTTTCAAATTTTTTACAATTATTCCAGTTTCTTCTTGCATTTCTCTTATTGCTGTTTGTTCTGGCAATTCTCCTTCTTCTATCTTTCCACCAGGAATTTCATAATATCCTGCTTTTTTATTAGGCTCATTATATTTTGTAACAACTATTTTATCATTTTTTATTAAATAACATCTTACTGCTTTTCTTACTGGTTTACTCATAACTATTCTCCTTTAATTAGTTATAGCATAAGTTTACTAAAAAAAGCAACTCAGGATTTGGGCTACTCCTTTCTTTGGCTTCGGGGACGTTCCCTCATCGGGATTTGGGGACGGTCCTAAAATCCCGAGTTTAATATTTCTGCTTCCTCTTCGTCAGTTAGATATCCATATTCCACCATTTTATCTGCAACTTGTTTTTGCCTTTCTTTTGCAAGTTTTGGATTTTCCTTTGGATTATATACAGATGGAGCATTAGGTATGCCTGCAAGCATTATACATTCTCCTGCAGTCATCTCATTTGGAGATTTACCAAAATATCCTTTACAGGCATCTTTTATATTATAATATCCGTTTCCAAAATAAATTGTATTTATATATAATTCTAGGATTTCATCTTTTGAATAATTTTTTTCTATTTCGTAAGCCATAAAAACTTCCGCTATTTTTCGTGTAATTTTCTTTTCCTGTGTAAAATATTCATTTTTAGCAATTTGCTGGGTGATTGTGCTTCCTCCTTCTACGAAATCCATTGCCTTAATATCATTTATAAGAGCTCGTCCTATTGCAATTATATCTATTCCACTATGTTTATAAAATCTATGATCCTCTACAGAAATAACTGCATCTAAATACATTTGTGGCAACTCTGAAATTTTTGTATAGTTTTCCTTTGACTTTATTTCTTCTACTTTTTCTTCTAAAGGGTTTTCTTGTATCGCTTCTTTATACATATCATATCCTTTTCCTATTAGAAGTAATCCTATGCTTATTCCAATTAGCATCAATAAAAGTATTACTTTCAAAAATGTTTTCATTATTGCCACCTTCTTTCTTATCAAGATTTTTCAATTCTATTTCTAAAAAATTATTTTATAAATTTATAGGGATTTTAGGAACGTCCCCAAATCCCTATCCCCATACTCTATTCCTCCTCTTTTATAATGTTTTTACTTCCTAAGTATGTTGCCATAAAATATGCTCCATAAATTACTCCTATAATAACTGCTGTAGCTATTGCTGATGGTAATAATTCTTTAGCATTTGCTAGTACACTCATCATAGTCATAACAAATTGTATTCCAAATATAGAATGGATAATCGCTAATATTAAAGGCATTAAGAAAAATATTCCTATTTGTTTAAATAATGCTCCATTTATCATTTTCTCGTCTGCTCCAATTTTTCTTAAAATAGCATATCTTTGTTTATTATCTGAACTTTCTGTTAATTGCTTTAATGCAAGAATTGCTGAACTTGCAATTAAAAATATTATTCCTAAATAGATTGCTATAAATAATACTATTGTTGATACTCCTAAACTAGATTCTATAATTGTTATTTTTGTCATCCCATCTATTGTAATACCTTTTTCGTCTAAATTTTTGTTAAAATCAGTCTCGGTCTCGCCAGTAAATATTTTTTCTATTTCTTCTTTTTCTTCTTCTGTGGTTGCATTATAGTTAGCAGCTAAAAATGTTTCTTCTTTAATATCTTCTGTTAGATTACAACTATCTGGAACTAATATTATTCCATTATTTACATGACTTCCTGCCATCTTTATATATCCACTTTGGCACTCATCATATTTTGATTTATATTCCTTACCTGCTATAGTTATTGTGCTATCCGCTTTTAAAGCTTTATTTCTAAGATTCTTCATATTATCAAAATCGCATAACATTATATATTCATCATCTTTTAATTGATATTCTGTATTTCCATATAATCTAGCAACTTTATTATAGTCAGATACTTTTATTATTTCCTCTGCAGTTTCATATAAAAGATTTGGAAACTGCTGTTTTACTTCATCATATACTGGACTTAATGTGTCTCTCCATGTTAACTCATTTGTTGCATAAACTGGAATTTCTACTACATCTTTAAGTTTAGTCATATCAAACCCATTATCTTCTAAAGTTTGAATCATTGTTTTTCTAGAATCTTCTATCTGTGCTTTTGACATTTTTTCGTTTTCTGGCAAATTAGCTGTTTTATATAGATTTAGATCTACTGGTGTTGTATCTTCTAAATCTTTTCTCATCGTATTATTTAATGATAATGCTGATGATAGTATTGTTATTGTCATAAATAGCATTAAACAGATTATTGACATACTCACTACTGTTGTATTAATTTTATTGTGCAATTGTCTTAAAACAAACATATTTACATCTTTTAAATAAATATTTTTTCTTAATTGTACTAGTTTTAATATGAAGCCAGAAACTGACCAGAATATTAAGATAGTACCTACAATTCCCATCAATATAATTGGTAACATTGCATCTGCTGTAGATAACTCATTTACTCCACCTGTTACTTTGTAATATGCATATCCAAGTATAACAACTCCAATTACAAATACTAATATGCATACCCATAAATTTTTAATTTTTATTTGTTCATTCTTTTTAGAAGCATTTAATAAATTTATTAATTTATATCTAGAAATTGTAAATGTATTAAATATCATTACTGCAATATACATTACAGCAAAATATATACAAGTTTTTATACAAGCATCTTTTGAAAATACAAATTCAAATTTACTCATATCTGCTGCGAATAATTTTCCTACTAAGACAGACATAAATTGTGATGCAAACACACCAATTACTAAGCCTACAATCAACGAAATTATTCCGACAAAAATAGTTTCTATTAATAAAATTCTAGAAATTTGTCCTTTACTCATACCAAGCATCATATATGTTCCAAATTCCTTTTTTCTCCTATTTATTAAGAAATTATTTGCATATACAATTAAAAGCCCTAATATTACAGCAACAAAAACAGAAACAAATCCAAGCATTGTTATCATTAATTTTATCAACTCTCTTGTTGAACTAGATACTTGCATCATAGCTTCTTGACTATCAAGTGAGTTAAACATATAAAAAATTGCTACACCTAATACTAATGTTAAAAAATAAATCGCAAAATCTTTAATTGTTTTCCTCATATTTTTTATAGATAATTTAAATAACATCTCCTAGTTCACCTCCTAATAGAGTTTGAACTTCTATTATCTTTTCGAAGAATTCTTTTCTTGTACTTTCTCCTTTAATAAGTTCATTAAAAATCTTTCCGTCTTTAATAAATAAAATTCGACTTGCATAGCTTGCTGTGAATGAATCATGTGTAACCATTAAAATTGTCGCACTTAGCTTTTGGTTTAGATTTTCGAAACTTTCTAGCAGTTGTCTTGCAGATTTACTATCTAACGCTCCTGTTGGCTCATCTGCAAGTACTAATTTCGGATTTGTTATTATTGCTCTAGCTGAGGCAACTCTTTGTTTTTGTCCACCAGATATTTGATATGGATATTTATTTAATATATCGGTGATTTCTAGTTTTTTAGCTATTTCCTGTACTCTTTCTTCAATCTCTTTCGGTTTTACTTTTTGAATTGTAAGTGCTAATGCGATATTTTCATATGCTGTTAATGTATCTAGTAAATTAAAGTCTTGAAAAATAAAACCTAATTCTTCTCTTCTAAATTTATTTAAATTATTACCCTTTAATATTGTTATATCTTGATTGTTAATTATTATTTTTCCTGCTGTAACCCTATCTATTGTAGATATACAATTTAGCAATGTTGTTTTTCCAGAGCCTGATGCTCCCATTATTCCTACAAATTCACCTTTCTCAATCGTAAAACTTATATTATCTATTGCTTTGGTTAAATTTGATTTATTTCCATAATATTTTTCAATATTTTTAACTTCTAATACTTTTTCCATTTTTAATCTCCTCTCTATTAACTTTAATTTTATTATACTGATTTTTATATTTTATACAATTTATTTGGCTTACAATAATCTTACATTTTTGTAAGATTGATAGAAATTAAATAACATGCTATAATTTTTTTGTATCAAAACACAATTGTTTATAAATGGAGGTATTAGCATGACAAAACAGGAAATTATGCGGAATGAATTAGAAGTATTTTTTGATGACTGGGGCTTCTCTGTTTCCATATTAGAGGAATCTACAGATGATTACCCTCTTTTTCAGATTGGCCCTTTAAGAACTGCTAGCTTCTTAAATGATGATGGAAAATTCTTCTTAGCTTTAATTTATACGGTTAAAGATGAATTCCATCCATACCGTGAAGAAATTATTTTTTATTATGACGAAACTAATGAAGCTGGCAAAAAATTAACTCCGCTTGAAATTAGGATTCATAAGTATCCGGAAACACAGCATGTGTATGTACATGATATTCCGGAGAAAAATCGTAAAAAAGGACAGATTCTTTTTTATAGGTCCTGTCCAAAGGGTGGCTGTACTTTCGAATGTGAAGATCTCCAGTTCAACTCCGAGATTCCTGAGTTACAGGCTTGGATGGAACAGCAGATAGTCGGTTAACACTTTAACTAATACAAGCCGGTACATTAATCTTACACAGATTTTTGTACCGGCTTGTAACTTTTGTGGAATATATTCATAGCGACAAGTTTATTGCTGCATAATATAATAAAAGTGCTGCATCTAATTCATCTAATTCGTGATTCCAATCGAACCAGAAAGTATTGTCATCGTAAACATAAATATAAAAAACATATTCCTTGTTGCATATTCGGAATAAATTGCTTTTAAGATTTAGTCTTTTTTGACCTTTCATTTGTTCTTTTACTATACTACTAAACATTGCAGTAATGAAATTTACTGTTTCTTCTTCTTTAATTCCATATAAATAATATTTAAATGCTGCATCTTCTATCTTTTCACTAAACTCCATATATATTCCTATACTTCCAACGTATGTGGAATTTTTTAATTCAATCCGTTCCTTTTCTTTTTGAAAGTTTATATTCATATATATTAGCTCCTTTCATAATCCAACTAGAACTTCTTGTTACTTGCATATATTATATAAGCCTCATTTAGTTTTTGCAACATTACATTTTTGTTTAAATTATTTTTTCATCTATGTCTCGACAATAAGCAAGGGCTATATGCCCCAAAAAGTTGCATATAGCCCTGCTTTAAGAATACTTTAATCAGAAAAGTGCCTATACGCATTGTCTAAATTGCGTATCAACTTCTCCATCTCTAACTGGCAATCTTCCGACACAGAAGGTTCTGCGTTTTTCAACGCAAAATTTAATCTATCCCACCATTGCAAGAATTCAAAGTGAATAGTCTCCGCTGGAACCTCTTCGAATTCTAAATATAGTTTAAGTTCGTCCTCGTAAGTTAGTTCAAACTCTGCCTGTAACAATCCAAGCAATGTTGGTGTTGCCTGCTTAAGAGCCATTTCGTAGCTTACCCGTCTTAAATAGCGGTTAAGCTCTGTTATTGCATTTTCAAGCAGTGCTCTTTCCTCCCGATATTTATTCGACAAAATTTCTATTTGCCATTTTGTTAAGCATTCCTTGTTCATCTCTTATTCCTCCATTCTTTGGAATCTTCAACAGTTTTTACAATACAATTATATATATTATCAGAATTTATGTCAACTGTTATTTCATATTAATAAAACTATTATTAGGAAATATTAATTTTACTTCTGTTCCTTCATCCTTTTTTGAATTTAGCTCTAATCCAATACATAATTTATCACATAACTTTTTGCATAAATATAAACCTATTCCTGTTGATTTCTTACCTGTAATTCTTCCGTTTTCTCCTGTAAATCCCTTTTCAAACACTCGTGTAATTTCACTGTCTTTAATTCCTATTCCATTATCTTTTATATGTAATATAATATTCTCTTTTTTCTCTTCTCCATATATTTCTATTTGTCTATCTCCATTTTTTGCATATTTTATAGAATTTTGTATAATTTGATTTATTATAAATATGCACCATTTACTATCTGTATATACAATTTCTTCTAACCCCTTAATATCAATAGATATTTTATTTTGTATTAATTGTGATTTATTTTTTAAAACACTTGCATTAACAATCTCTTTTAATTGAATTTTCCTTACAATATAATCTTTCTCTACAGTGTTACTTCTAGCATAAAATAAAGCTTGCTCAGTATAATTGTCTATTTTATCTAATTCTTCATTTATGCTTGCTGTAATCTCATTTTTGTTATTTTCGACAATCATCTTACTTGTAGCTATAGGAATTTTTATCTCGTGAATCCATAATTCTATAAAATCTTTGTAGTCCTCTTGTAAATACTTATATTTGTTTACATTTTCTAACATTGATTTTCCTATATCTCTAATAACATCTTCTAATATATTAGCTTCTGTAAAGTCTGCCTTTGGCAAAACTTCCATAATTAGATATTCTTCTTGCAACTCTCTAATTCTACTTTTTACAGTATCATAATAATTTTTCTTTGAATAATACTCTACTAAAAATCCTATTAAAAAAGCTGCAATTATCGCTACTGCCACATATATTTTTATAAATATTTGCATATCATATGGAATTAAAAGAATCTCAATAGTTATAACTGCAAATACTAGTAAACTAATATAAATAATTTTGTCTTTTAGATATTCTTTGAATCTCATTTTAAAATATACCCCAATCCTCTTTTTGTTTCGATTAAATCTTTTAGGCCTACTTCTTCTAATTTAGTTCTTAATCTTTTTATATTAACTGTAAGTGTATTGTCATCTACAAAACTTTCACTATCCCATAAATAATCCATTATTTCATTTCTAGAAACAATTTTCCCTTTATTTAAAACTAAATAATGTAATATTTTTAATTCGTTTTTTGTTAATTCTATTGATTTATCATCTTTTTCTATAATGCTCTTGGATATATTTAAAACAAATTCTCCACAATCTATTTTATCTTGATTTACTTGGCTTGTATTACTTCTTTGTAATAGTCTTTCTATTTTTGCAAGCAAAATCTGAATATTATATGGTTTCGTAATATATTGATCTGCACCATTATTAATACTTAAAAGCTCATCTAATTCATTATCTCTACTAGTTACTATAATTATTGGAACATTTGAGACTTTTCTTATTTCTTTACAAATATATTCTCCATCCATATATGGCAAGTTTATGTCTAACAATACTAAATCTGCTTTACTTTCTAATAGTTCAGCAATTGTATTGTCAAATTTTTCTAGTATTACTGCTTCATAACCATGCTTTTCTAAAAATATTTTTAATTCTTCTCTTAATTTTTTGTCATCTTCAACTATTAATATCTTAGCCATCTTATCTTCCTTTACATAATTTAATAATAATTTAACATGTGATTGTCCAAATTAATTGATAGTTTCCTTTGGTTTATATTATTATCTTGAGTTTTTACTTCTAATTTTCCTCTCACTAGAAAGTTTAACATATTTATACTATATTACTCTTAATTTTACAAGAGTGCTTTTTAGGTTCGTTGATACCTTATGTAAAGTGTGCTATAATATACACGTAATTTGTAAAATTTATGTTACACAGACTGTGTAAAAAATAAAAGGAGGATATCTTAGGATGATAAAAGATTCTAAAATTGTTAAAGATTTTAAAATTAGCAACACACGGTATGGAATTTGCTTAAAAATAATTCCGCCATCACCTAGTATTACGGATGGTAAACCCACTTTAGAAGTAACACTGTATAAGGAAAAGCAAAATACTGTCAATAAAAAAGAATGGAATTATTGTAATATTATATATGGTCATATCATTAATGACAGTAAAAAAATAATCTATGTCAGCATGCCAGTTGAAAGAGAATATTTTGATTTAGTTACTTCGAAGGATGTCGCAGCAACCAAATATGCAATTTCTTGGTTGCAAGAGAAGTCCTATGAGGACATCCTCTCTATGTAATTACTAAAACTTAGGACATCAGCGATAAAAACGCTGATGTCCTAAGTTTTATTTTAAAGGAATTTTAAAGAATTTTGCAACCATCCCAATATCCTTAATCTACATTAATTAATTCATATTCTTTTGTTCCAAAGCCAAGCTCTGCTGCTGCATCTATAGTATGAGTTCCATTTTGTCTCTCTACTCTTGCTACAAAGTGATCTCTTCCTGGATCTTTTGAATTATATACTAAATCTATACAAGCTTGGTCTATTGCTATTGGATCTGTACTTGCTAATATTCCAATATCTTTCATACATGGATCTTCTGCAACTGCACAGCAATCACAATCTACAGATAGATTACACATAACATTAATAAATAAAATATTATCTTTAAAATAATTTACTACAGAAGATGCTGCATCTGCCATTGATTCTAAGAAAAGATTTTGCTCTGGTAAATTATCCCATACTATTGTTTGATCTTTAGTTTTTCCGGCTGAATGTATCCAAGATTTTCCTTCTGATGAAGCACAACCTATTGATAATTGTTTTAATGCTCCACCATATCCTCCCATTGGATGTCCCTTAAAATGTGATAAAACTAACATAGAATCATAGTTTTTCATATTTTTTCCTACAAAGTTTTGTTTTAAAACTTTTCCATTTGGAATATCTAGAACCATATCGTCTCCATCAGCATCCATAATATCTACATCAAAATATTTTGTCCAACCATGGTCCTCTATTAATTTCTTATGTTTCTCTGTACTGTTTCTTGCTCCTTCATAGGCTGCATTACATTCTACAACAGTTCCATTTACTCTTTCTACTATTGCTTTTACAAATTCAGGTCTTATATAATTTTGATTTCCTTGCTCTCCAGAATGTAATTTAACAGCTACTTTTCCTGGTAATTCTTTACCTAATTTTTCATACATTTTAATTACACTTTCTGGTGTAATTTCCTTTGTAAAATATACTTTAGCTTTATCCATTTTATACTCCTCCTTATGAAAATATTATACTTAATTTTTCAATTATTATTTAACTATTTATATATCACTTGGAGTTAGATTTAAGTCAATAGTTTTTTTATTATTTTCAAATTTATCTACTTATGCTTGAACTATATTTTTTCTATGAAGTTTTATAAAAAAATCCTCTATTATTCCAATACATATCATTATTATTGGTGATATTGGATTAATAATTAGAAACATTAATATAATTAAAATAGTTAAAAGTATTACCAATTTACTAACACTAGGCATTTTTATTTTATTTTTAATTCTTTTTGACATCCAAAACAAACTTGTTTTTATTAACATATATAATTCTCTGAAAGCTGCGAGCGTTATAAATCCAATATATAAATCTGTAAGAACTTCTTCTCTAGTCGAAAACAAGTCAAATTTTAATATTACTCTTTGCCTTCTTGTTAATAAGTTTAACAATTTTAAATCTTTAAACGTAACTACTTCATATTTATTTTTTACTTCATCACAAAAGAAAAGTTTACATGTCAAATTTTTGCTTGGACAACCTGTACTAGTTTGTAATCTACAAACTCTACAACAGCCATTTTTCTCTTTTAAATTATGTTTTCTCTGGACTATACATTGATTACATTTAAAATCGCATATGTTTTCGCCTTCAAATTTCTTGTCAATCTGTTCACATGATTTATCATATATATATGCTATTCTTTGTAGTCTTGTTTTTTTATTTAAGACTTCTATTATATCTTTTATTTCTTGATTTTCTCCATTATATATGAATTCTGTATTTTTATATATAAATGTCTTGTATTTCTTATATTTTTTATAAATCTCATTTACATTATCTGTCTCTATTAAAATTTTTTTCTTTTCCATTACTCAATCCCCAAATATTACTTTTTAATTAGTTCTTTTAAATTCTCATAATAATATATATTTTCTGTCATGTTATATCCTTTTATTTTTTTGGTTACAACTTCAATTAACTTTCCTCCCATATGTTTATAAAAATCATTTGCCGGATTATTTACTAAGCAACCAATAACCATACTATTAAATCCTAAACCAATTAGCTCTTTTACGTCATGATAAAAAAGCATTTTTCCATATCCCTTTTTCTTGACCTTATTTAATAAATATAATGAATATAGTTCTCCAATATCTTCATATTTTTCATATGTTGATTTACCTATTCCAGTCATTCCAACTGCTTCATTATTTACTTTAAAAACAAATTTTTTTATATTATTCTTTTTATCATTATCAAATTTATTAATTTGCTTTTGTATATAATTTTCTATGTTATTAACCACTTCATCTAAAATTGAATCAGCTATAAGTCCTTTATATGATTCCTGCCAAGCTAAAGTATCTACTTTAACATAGTCTGGAATATCTTCAAGTGTTAGCTCTTTAATTTCTATTTTATCCATATATTTCTCCTTAAACTTTATCTTTATCTATTAAATCATATCTTTTAAAAATAGTAATTATCATACTATAAACTAATTTTTTCCCCAATAATTCTCTAAATTTTGTTGTTTTACTTTTTCCCTCGTTTCTTAGTTTTTCTAATTCTTCTCCAAGTATCTTATAGTTATTAATAATGTCAGCTAAAGCTTTTTCAAAACGCTCTAATCTATCCAAGATTATTCCTCCTACTCTTTCCATTTAAATGTATCTATAATTTTTTGTGCTGCACTATCTGTTTCAGTTGAATCACCATAAGTAGTTTCATGTACTAAAATATATTTGTAATCACCTACAATGTAATATTGTGTGGTAGTATTATCTTGATCTTTTATATTAAAAGTATAAACAACATATCCATTTTTTGTATTTGAACCATTTGCATTTAGTTCAACATTTTCATCCCCTCCTATTTGCATAGAAAGTTGATTTAGGATAGCCATTCTAAATTTTTCGTGTTCGCTGGCTGCATATTTATTAGTACCTTCATTTACAGAAATATTATTTGGTCTATTGTCATTTTCCTGTCCTTCTTTTACATAGAAAAATTTATTATTTGTAGAATGTGCTTCACTTTCTATCCAATCAGCGGGAATTTCATATGTACCAAAATCTTTTTCTATTAATGTTCCTGGTATATTTTCTAACATATTATTTACTATTTCTAAAAACTTATTTGATAACTCCTCATTTGCAAATACAATGTTTTCACCTTCAATTTTCCAACTATTCTTATTAGTTATTAAAAAATCAATTACAGAGTTATAACTATCTAATATAGTTATAATTCCATCTATATTATGTTCTACAGTATTATCTTTACTCTCCTCTGGATTTCCTATTAATTCTTGCTTATAAAAATCCACATAATAGCTATCCAAACTTTTATTATTTATATAAGACATTATTGTTTCTTCTGTAAATAATTCTTCATATCTATTTTTTAGTTCTTGTAATTCTTGCTTTGTATTTTCAATATATTCCTTTGTTGTTACGAATTCTGGTCCATCATTTTTATAATTATCTATCGTTAATATATTTTCTAACTTTTCATTGTTTAATATTTCTGAAATTTTTGTTATATTCTGGAATCTAGCTGTTAAATATTCTTTTAACGCATTTTCTACTTGCAAATAGTCTCCATCCGAAATTCTTCTAGTAAGCATTTCATTAATCTTTTCTGTGTCTATATTTTCCTCATTTGTTAATTCCTTTATTTGTTCACATTCTGATATTAATTCACTCTCTTGTTTAAAGTCATGATATAATCCAATTCCAATTGCAATTATTCCAACTATTAATACAAGTGCAATTACAACTACAAGTGTTATAATAAATCTTTTTTTCATAAAAATTCTCCCCTTTTATTTCATTTTGTATATATTACGTCCTATTTAACAAACCTTATATATCCATCTTTACGTGGTTTTGCTTCACTTTTTTCTTTTGGATAACCTAAAATACAATGTCCGATACCTACATAATTTTCTGGTATGTTCCATTCTTTTAACATTTCTTTATACATTTCTATACTTCCGAATAGTTCTATTCCTTTTTTATAATCTATGTTATTTTCTTCTAAGTATTTTTCGTTAGTAGGAGTTTGATTTGTTAATATGTTATCTAGTTTTTCTTTTATTTGGTCTTTACTAAATGGTTTTGCTATGTAATCTATAAATCCTTCGGACTTATATTTTTCTTCTGAACCAGCTACTGCATCTGCTGTAAGTGCAATAACTGGTGTATCAAAATTAGGTATTTGTTTTAATTCTTTTATACAAGTTTCTCCACTCATAATAGGCATCATTATATCCATAAGAATCACATCATACTTATTACCATTTTTTATTTTGTCTAAACATTCTTGTCCATTATAGCATTCATCTATGCTTTTAAAATTTAATGTTTCTATACTTCTCCTTGCTACTTTTATATTTAGTTTGTTATCATCTACGATAAGAATTGATTTGTTTTTATAATCTACATTTATATTTTCTTTTATTTCTGTTTTTAATTCTTCTTTATCTTTATTCATTTTACTTATTTTCTGTGGAATAGTAACCATAAATATGGAACCACTTCCATATTGTGATGACACATTTATTTTGCCACCCATAAGTTCAACTAATTTTTTAGTTATTGCAAGTCCTAGTCCTGTACCTTCTGTTGTTGTATTTTTTTCTACATCTAATCGTTCAAATTTAGTAAATAATTTTTTTATATTTTCTTCTTTGATACCAATTCCTGAATCATGTACAGTAAGTATTATTGTTGATATATTATCTTTATTTATGCATTTTGCACTTACTTTTACAAACCCACTATTTGTATATTTTATAGCATTAGAAACTAGGTTGTTAATAATTTGTTTAATATGTGGTTTATCTCCTAATAATTCATATGGTATATCTGGTGCGATATCTACGCTAAAATCAATTGGTTTATCTTTAATTCTTATCTTATTTACTCTACATAATGTTTCAAGTTCTGTTTTGAAATCATAAGGTATTTCAATTATTTCTACTTTATTGCTTTCAATCTTATTAATATCCATTATATTACCAACTATTTCAAGAAGTGTATGTGATGCGGATACAATATCACTTAAATCATCTTTAATAGAACTAGGGCAATCTTCTCTTCCTTCTATATCTTCTGATAACCCAACTATTGCATTAAGTGGTGTCCTTATTTCATGACTCATACTACTTAAAAAATCACTTTTTGCTCTATTTGCTTTTTCTGCGTGTTCTTTTGCCATATTTAATTCACTTATCATTTTTAAATCTGGATTTTCTATTGTGAAATACATAATAATAGTTGTATAAATTAATACTGATGTAAGTAAAAAGTATTGTGGATTTGTGCTTTGAAATATCATTGCCATAATACCAAAAGCTAACATAGTGTATAATGGTATTAGTTTTTTACTTGTTGCTTTTTTTATATTAAATAATAGTAATATAATCATTATAAAATCTGATATTCCAGCTGTTAAGTATACAATTACTGATGGTAAACCACTAGGTATTATTAGGTTATCTATTGTTTTAAATTCTAATTTGTTTATTATAATTAGAGTTATTATTAGTAAACCAATTCCTAAGTATATATATAAGAATTTTCTGAATTTTTGTTTTGAAATATTTAAAAGAATTGTTATAACGTAAAGCAAAAATAACAATATCCATGTTACATATGATATTAATATTAATTTATTTAATATTGCATATGTAAATGAAAAATGTTTTAATCCAAATTTTACAGTAAAGTAACATATGATTTCTAAAACTGGTATAATAAAACTATTTACAAGTAATGCTTGATAAAGATTTGTTTCAACAGTTTTTATATGTTCTTTACCAAAGAAAGCAAACATTAATATTATAATGTTTATTAAAGAAATTATTGATACAACTATATTTTGTTCTGACATACTACCACCTACATAAGTATATCACAAAAGGACTATATTTTATAAAATATAATCCTTATTTTTTAATTAAATTTTTTTCTTCTTCATTCAAAACAATTAAATCACTTTTATTATCAATAAATTCTAAGCTTTCTAATTCTAATTGTTTGAAATCTATTTTTGACATACCTGTTAAAGGTAATTCATCTCTAAAAATATATTTTTTTGGAATATTAAATTCTGGAAAACTACTAGAAATTAATTTTTCTATTTGTTCTTTTAGATTTTCTTTTGATATATTTTTACAATTATCAGATAATACAATATGTGCGACTGGAACAGTTTTTTCTTTTTCATCTGGCATTCCAACTATAGAACACTGTGATATTTCTTGCATAGAAACTAATAGGTTTTCTATATTACTTGGAAATAATTTATTACCTGATCTAACAATCATACGTTTTTTTCTTCCAATAACATAAACTCTTCCTGATTTGTCAATATAACCTAAATCTCCTGTTTCAATCCATCTTTTTCCATCTAAACCAACTTTTATGATTTCATTTGTAGCTCTTTCGTTATTATAATATCCCTTCATCATAGTTGGTGTGGATATTTTTATTTCTCCAATTTGATTTGTTTCTAGTTCATTATCTGAATCTACAATAGCAACATTATTTTTTACGTAAGGAATTCCAACACTTCCAAGTGAATAAGATTTTTCCATAGAATAACATGCTGCTGCAGAAACTTCGGTCATTCCATAACCTTGTTGTAATTTATACTTACATCCTCTATCTTTTAGATATTTATTTATTTCTGTTTCTTTTTCAACAGATAATGCATCACCACCTGAAATTGGTGATTTTAAATTAGATAAATCTGTATTAGAATACTTTTTATCTTTCATCATGTATTCCCATAAAATAGGACCACTTAGAACGTGGTTTGGCTTATATTTTGCCATTAATTTAGGGAAATCTTTTGCTTCAAACTTTGGTACTAATATTGTTTTAAAGCCAAGAACCAATGGATCATGAATCGCATTAACAATTGAATATGCAGAAAATGGTGGCAAAAAATTTAAAAATAAATCTTGTCTTTTTAAATTAAATTCTGAAATTATTTGTGTCATAGCCATTGTATTTAAATTTTCATTTGTTAATGTAACTCCTTTTGGTTCCCCTGTAGTTCCACCTGTATATAAAATAATTACTGGCTCATTAGTAGTAAACTTTTCATCTATTAATCCATTATATTTTTTGCCATTTAATATAAACTCATCCCATGATTTAATATCATTTCTTTTATTTCTTTTAAATTTTGTTAAAAGTTTTATTATTGGTGATGCGGATTGGAATGGAGAAACACTAACAATTTCTTTTATAGTAGTTTCATCTTTTATATCATATATTTTTTCTACAGCCATGTCTAATCCAATAAACATTTTTGATTTTGAATCATTTATTTTTTGTTTTATTTCCTCTTGTTTTAATCTTGGATCTATTGCATTAACACATGCACCTATTCTATTTAAAGCATATAAAATATATACCATTTCAGGTGTTGTTGCCATTGCCATAGTAACAATATCGCCTTTTTTAATGCCTAATTCTTTAAATGATTTAGCAACCATTTCTATATTTTTAAATAATTCTTTATAAGGTATATTATTACCTAAATATGATAAACAAATATCATCTAAATTATGTTTATTATTCTCATGTACATAGTCATATGCTTTCATTTGTGGTATTTCTTCATCAATAGCAGATTCTGGATAATACTTTAACCATGATTTATCGATTGATGGATAATTTGTTTGTGGTCCATATATTTTTCCTAGTGCAATATCTCTTAAATATTTATCTCTTTCTTTTGTTTCTAATTCATTTAATGTTTGTAACTTTTGTTTTAATAATTTTAAATCTTTAGTATTCATTTAAAATCCCCCTTTTTTTTAGGTCATATTCTAGCATTTTTATTATGTTTTGTCAAATTTTTAAAAAATGGAAAATTTTTTTCTGAAGTGCAACAAAGTTACATTGAAAAAGACATATAAAAAT
>OHPO01000608.1_pt1 | contig 18219 bp, 20 predicted proteins | sample 1577741 | NCBI WGS metagenome assembly OHPO01 (sample SAMEA3879574, study PRJEB24766) | human gut metagenome | biome: human-associated habitat; feature: feces | place: USA | collected 1985/1987
AATAAAAGTGGTAAAGGTTTCTTATAACAACTTAAAGCAAGCAGTTATAAAAGAAGCATTTTATGAAATGCCTTCTACTACAGATTACAATGGTATATATAAAGGTAAATATATAGACTTTGATGCAAAAGAAGTAAAAACAAGTAAAAGCTTTGCACTAGCAAACTTACATAAACATCAAATCGAACACTTAAATAAAGTGTATAAACATGGTGGTATATCATTTTTAATAGTTAAATTTTATATAAGTAATGTCACTTATTTATTAGAAACAAAGTATATAATTGATTTTATAAATAATGAGAAAAGAAAATCTATACCTATTTCATACTTTGAAGAATATGGTTATAAGATAAAAGAAGGATACATTCCAAGACTAGACTATATAAAAGTTGTAGATGCACTATGTAGTAATATTAAGGAGGATTTATGAAAGAGAAAATAAATAAGTTCATGAAAAAAGTAAAAAGAATATTTGGAAAAATAATAAAGGATAAACAATTACTTGGTATATTTCTTTTATGTATTGCGGTAATATGCACAGGAATTCTTGTAATTGGTCTATTAAAAACTATGCTTATTATCTTTGTACTAGTAGTTTTAGGTCTTATTACAAAATTTGTAATAGATTATAAAAACAAGAAAGAAAATATAATTAGTAAAACTACTGATACTAATGATGTTACTAATGATGCAAGTGTTACCGATACAACTAACACAATAAATGAGAATATAGGAAGTGAAGATGAGAAAGTTATGAAAAAGAAATCAAGGAAAAAGATAAATAAAAAAGAGAAAAAGAAAATACTTAGTATAGCGGTAGATGTATTTTTAATATTTGTACTTTTCTGTGTAATTGCTGGTTTTGCATTTATTGGTTATATAGCAATATCTGCTCCAGATTTTAATCCAAGTAACCTATATAGAAAAGAATCTAGTATTGTGTATGGTTCTAAAAATGAAGTTATTGCAAAATTAGGTGCTGAGCTTAGAGATACAATAACTTATAATGATATGCCTCAAGTTTTAATAGATGCAATTATTGCTACTGAGGATTCTAGATTTTATCAACATAATGGTGTTGATTTCCCAAGATTTTTAAAAGCTACTATTGGTCAGTTAAGAGGAAACTCTGCTGCTGGTGGTGCTTCTACTATAACAATGCAGGTTAATAAAAATGCTTATACAAGTGGTGTAAGTGGTGGTATTAAAGGTATAATTCGTAAGTTTACTGATGTATATATGTCTATATTTAAATTAGAGAAAAAATATACTAAAGAGCAAATTTTAGAATATTACGTAAATATTCCTTTCCTAGGCTCTAACTCATTTGGTGTATCTGAAGCTGCAAATACTTATTTTGGTAAAAGTGTATCTGATTTAAATTTATCTGAAGCTGCTCTTATTGCGGGACTTTTCCAAGCACCTACTGCTTATGATCCTTATGTTCATCCACAAGCTGCTAGTGAAAGAAGAGCTACTGTATTAAGATTAATGAAAAGACATGGGTATATTACTGAGGAAGAAGAAGAAATGGCAAATTCTATTAGTGTTGAGTCATTGTTATCAACTAAGAGTTATACAAATGAATATCAAAATTTTATTGATGTTGTAGTTGATGAAATATATGAAAAAACTGGGGAAAATCCTTATAATACTCCTATGAAAATATATACAACATTAGATAAAGATAAGCAAAATCATTTAAATAGTATAATAAATGGTGATAAGTATACATGGGTAAATGATAAAGTTCAAGTTGGTGTTGCTGTTACTGATGTTGAAAATGGTGGTATAGTTGCTATAAGTGGTGGTAGAAATACTGTTGCTCTTGGTCTTAATAGAGCTACTGATTTAAATAATCAACCTGGATCAACTGCTAAACCTTTATTTGATTATGCTCCTGGTGTTGAATATAATAATTGGTCTACTTATACTCCATTTATCGATGAACCACATGGATATACTGGTGGCTCTCAAATTAAAAACTGGGATGGATCATATTATGGATTTCTTACATTAAGACAATCACTTGGTTTATCAAGGAATATTCCTGCTTTAAAAGCGTTTCAAAATGCTGGAAGAAAGAATATTGAAAAGTTTGTAACTTCTGTTGGAATAGAGCCAGAAAAAGAAAATGGTGTAATGCATGAAGGTCATGCTCTTGGATCATTTAATGGTACTAACCCACTTGAGATGGCTGCTGCTTATGCTGTATTTGCAAATGGTGGGTATTATATAGAACCATATACAGTAACTAAAATAGTTTATTTGGATTCAAATCAAGTTAAAGAATATAAGCCATCTAAAACTAAGGTTATATCTGATTCTACTGCATATATAATTACTAATTCTCTTATATGGGCTGTAGATTCTGGACTTAGTAGTGGTGCAAGAATTTATGGAAGACAAGTTGCAGCTAAGACTGGTACTACTGATTTCTATGATGTAACAATTAAAGAATTTGGACTTCCTTATGATGCAGTTAAAGATTATTGGGTAGTTGGTTATACTCCTAAGATATCTATTGGTTTATGGTATGGATATGATAAAATTACTGAGGGATATAATACTCTTGCTGATAATAATAGAAAAGATAGAGTATTTAACTTAATTATGAGTGGTATGCTTAGTGATAGTCCTAAAAACTTTACAACGCCAAAAAGTGTAGTTTCAGTACAAGTTGAAAAGGATACTATTCCTGCTATGCTTCCTAGTGATGATACTCCATCAGATAAAATTACAACTGAATATTTTAAATCTGGTACTGAACCAACAACTGTATCTCCTGTTTATAAGAAGTTAAATAATCCAAATAATTTTACAGTATCTCTTGATAAGAAAATTGCTACATTAACTTGGGATAGTGTAAAAATACCTGAATATTTTACTGATGAATGGGCAGAAAAATATTTTATAGATGGTATGGGAGATTTTAAAACAAGTTATACTAAGTATCATAAAAAGCAAATAGAAAAACTTGGAGAATTTGGATATGATATATATATAGTTGATTCATCTGGTTCAGAAAATTATGTAACTACTACAACTGATACTAAGACAACAATTGATATAAGTAAGTATAGTGGAGACATTAAATTTGTTGTAAAAACAGCATGGAAAAATGATAAAACTACTAGTAGTTCTGGTAGTGAATATACATTATCTACTGCTCCTATATCATTAGTATCTGTTATGCTTAAGGGTAAAGAGTTAGTAACTTTGAATATTGGAGATGTTTATTTTGAAAATGATCCACCTGTTACTGTACTAAATAATTTTAAGGATGTTACTAGTGATGCAGTTATAACGAAGGTAATTACTAATTCAAATAATGAAATAGTTAATGAGATTACTACTGATAAAGAGGAAACGTTTAAAATTAGTTATAAAATAACTTATAATAATACAACTTATGATAAGGTAAGAACAATAAATATAAAAGAGAAAAGTTAGCTTTTCTCTTTTTTACATATTTCTTTTAATTTGCATGTATCACATTTTGGTTTAATACTTTTACAATAATATCTACCAAATAAAACTAATTGATGGTGAGTTTTATTTAATCTGTCCTTAGGAATAATATTATATAATTCTTGTTCAACTTCTAATACATTTGCATCTTTACTTACTAAATTTAATCTTTTGCATACTCTTTCTACGTGTGTATCTACTGCTATATATGGTTTATTATATAAAGTAGATAATACTAAATTTGCTGTTTTTCTTCCTACTCCATCCATTTTCATAAGAGTATTTATATCATCAGGAATAATACCATTATATGTTTCTGTAATTTCTTTTGATATATTTTTAATAAAAGATGCCTTTTTTATAGACATTCCTAGCGGTTTTAATATATTTATTAAATCATTAATAGGTGCATCCTTTAGAGAATACATATCATATTTACTAAATAATTCTTTTGTAACAGAATTCACCTTTTTATCCGTTGTTTGAGCACTTAATACAACTGCTATTAAAAATTCAAAATCATTATTATACTCTAGTTCACATTTCGGATTTTCAAAAAGATAATCTAAATATTCAAATATATTATTCATTTTCACTCAACCAATCATAATCAGGTACTTCAACCTTTTGTGTAGTTTTTTTGTATTCTTTTTTATTTTTTTCAACCTTATCTATAGAATCTATCCCCTTTTTGCTCCATTCTGATAATATTTTATCAATATATCTAAAATTATTAACACCACTAAATACTGCTTCTCTTAATCCAGAAATAATTATTTCTTCTTTATAACCACATTCTAACCAACCATTTATAAGTTCATATTCTATTGGCGATAGAGTTCTATTTAATTCTTTTTCAAATATAGAATATATATTACTAGTTTCTTCATCTTTATTATCTATAATTATCATAAATATTTTATTATAAAATAAATCTAAATTTATATATTCTTCAAACTTACCACTACTATTTTTTGATACTTTAATTTCTAACATTTTCTTTATAGAAAGTTCATTTATCATACCCATTACTTCTTTTTGACTAATATTAGTTTCATTACTAAATTTTTTATAGTCACATACTATTGGACTATCTAAATTAATTAAATAAGTTAATAAAATAGTCAAATCTCCACTTAAATCTAATTTTTTATAATTAGTAAGTAGAAAATTTGGCATAATATAATTTTTACTCTTTAATATATTAAGTATATCTTTATTCATAAAACCACCTATAAGTATTTTAACACATTCATCTATTATTTGGTATAACTAAAATTTGGTAATCATCTTCTATTATTTTTAAAACTACTATATCAGTTTCATTTAATTTATATATATCTATCCATTTACTATATATATCTTCAAGAAAATATGTAGGGATTTGTAGTTTTTCATTAAAGAAAATTATATCTATATCTTCATCTGTTTCTATTATATCTATATCTTTTGTATTAAATAAATAAAGAAAATTACAACCATATGTATTACTTATATTTGAATTAACATTATTATAAATACAAAATGTATAATCTTTTGATTTAATTTTTATTAAATTTTGTTCTAATTTATATAGTATATTATCTATCATACTTGTATTTTTTATTATATAAGTATTTTTATAATTGAAATTCATTGGTATATTATTTATATTTATTACGTTTAAATCACTAAATTTTTCTACTCTATTATCTATATTATTCAATAATAAAAGTGTATTTGTAGTATTTGATACCATAATATTATCTTGTATAAATATTATAGCGATTTCATTTTTCTTTAAATTTAGATTTATTTTTCCATATACTGTAATATTATTAAACAATATATATAATAAAGAAACTATTATAAATAGTATTATCTTTTTCAAAAAACACACCTCTATAATATGGTATGTTTTTTAGTAGTTTTTTATAATATATTCTTTTATTTTATCTTTATCGTTTTTTAGTTTAGAATATATAATCATGTATTCTATATCTTTATATATATCTTTAATAAATGGACCTGGTTTTTTATTTAATATTTTGCATATTTCATTTGTAGTTATTTTTATATCTTTCTTAGTTTTAATAGGTAGAGTTCTATCTATTTTAACTATGTTTTTCTTGTTTATACCAAGTATTTCAGATGCGATAGATGAATTATATAGTCCATACTTATAAACCTCGTATTTGCCTATTTTTTTTGATTTCACTAATTCATTAACAGCTAGTATTACATCTTTTTCTATTTTAGTAAATGGATATTTACTTATTACATCTAATTGAGCATATATACCAAGTATATCAGACGTTATTTTTATTTTACTTAAATTAGGTATTTCTAAATACTCATCTAAGTGAAAATAACATAATAATTTTATTCCATATTTAACATTCTTACTTACAAATATTTTACTAAGTTCGCTTTTCTTTCTTTCATACGATATTTCTCTTACTAAATTACCCTTATCTTTTATAGCAAGAATAACATCCTTATCAAGTTTAAAATTCAATACTGTTGCAAATCTAATAGCCCTTAATATTCTAAGAGGATCTTCATTAAATTTTACACTAGCATTTCCTAATGACCTAATTATTCTTTTATCAATGTCTCTTTTACCATTAAATAAATCAATTATTTCAAGAGATGAATTCATACATAAAGTATTTATTGTAAAGTCTCTTCTTTCTATATCTTCTTTTAAATTATTTGTATACTCTATTTCTATTGGCCTTCTATTTTCATACTTTAACTCTTTTCTAAAAGTAGTAATTTCATATCTTACGCCTTTATCATATAAAGTAACAGCACCATATTTTTCCTTAGGAAGAGTTGCATTATCAAATATTTTAATAAGTTCTTTTGGTTTTGCATTAGTGCATATATCAACATCATATGATTCTTTTTTCATATAATAATCTCTAGTACAACCACCTACTATATATGCAGAATATCCATTATCTTCAATTTTCTTTATTATTTGTAAGCCATTTTTAAGCATCAAATCACCATCTCAATTATATCATAAAAGAAAAGATAAAGTATAAAACTCTATCTTTTAATAATTATTTTACAGCTTCTTTTAATTTACTTCCAACTTTAACTGTAACTACACTTCTTGCAGGAATCTTAATTGTCTCACCAGTTCTTGGATTACGAGCAGAACGTTCTTCTCTTTCTTTCTTTTCAAAAGTTAAAAATCCAACTAAAGATACTTTACCTTTATTAACTATACCTGTAGTTACACCCTCTACAAAAGCGTCTAATGCACGTGTAGCATCTGCCTTTGTTAATCCAGCTTTTTCAGCCATAAATTCTACTAATTCTTGTTTTGTCATTAAATTTACCTCCCATATTTTATAAGCAACATATGCTTACATATATAAATTAACATTTTTAATATACAAAATCAAGTATTTTATAGAGTTTTTTGGCGTTTTTAATAAGAAAGTTATATCAATTTATTTTGCCTAAATCCATTTCAATTATTTCATCACATAAATCACTAATATCAGATTCTATATGTGATGCGATTAGGATTATCTTATCTGATTTGATTTTTAGTAAATAATCTTTTATTTGTTGTATGCTCGATTTATCTATTCCGTTAAATGGTTCATCTAATATTATTATTTTAGGATTTTCCATTAAAACAGATGCAATCCCTAGTTTCTGTTTCATACCTAATGAATATTTACCAAATTTTTTGCTCTTTTCATTTTGCAAATTTACTAATTCTAGTGTATCTTCAATTTCTTTTATTCCAACATCTTTTTTAATATCTGCTAATAATTTTAAGTTTTCAAACCCAGTTAATGAATTTATGAAATTTGGTTTTTCTATTAACGCTCTTGTGGAAGGTGGGAATGTTTTCGTTTGGTATATATCTATATCATTTATATATACTTTTCCACTAGTAGGTGTTAAAAATCCACATATAGTTTTGAATAATAAACTTTTTCCACTGCCATTTCTTCCTATTATTCCATATATTTTACCTTCTTTAAATTCTAAATTTATATTGTCTAATACCTTATTTTGATCTAAGATTTTAGTAAGATTTTCTATATTTATTTTATATTTCATTTTTTTCACTCCTTTCAAATAAATTTATGATTTTTAATTTTAATATCAAATATGTAAAAATAGTAATAAGTATTAATATTAAAAGAAGTATATACATATTATTATTGTATGCAAAAAATATTTTACCAGAATTTATCTTTAATAAAGCAGTAAGCGGCGTTATAAAGGAAAAGAAAATACTAATGTTTTTTCTAAATAATGTATAAATTGCAATAACAATATATTGAAATAAAATTTTTATTATTAAATCCATTATAAATAATTTTAATAATACAAAATTATAAATGTTATACCCCATCAATGTTATGCTTAAGGTAAGAATTAGATATATAATTAAATTTATTAAAAAGGTAATAATAAGAATGCTAATTAATTTAGTAATTATATATTTTTTTGTACTAATTCTAAGTAAAATCTGTTCTTTTCCATATTTTAAATCTGTAAATAATATAGATATTGCATTATAACTTAGGAAAAAATTTGTGAGTAAAATGATTAGAATATCTAGAAAATGATTTGTATCATAACATATTCCTAAATTTCGTGAAAATAATTTTATAATATCTTTAAAATTATTTGGAAATATTATTTTTTGAAAAATTACCAGCAATTTTTGGCTATTTTATGCTGGTTTCAAAGATTACAATAAAATATATAAAATATTATATATTAAACATAAAAATACTAGATGAAATGTAATTTTTTAAATAAAGAATATTTAATAATGGAAAAGAAAAATGTCATTGTTGATAAATTGGCTTTTTTATGGTATATTATATTAGAATTAATGGGGGTAGAAATGAAAAAAGAATTAAAAGTTAAAAATGATAGCATTGATGTAGCAGGAATAAAAAAAGACTATAAAGATGCAATAATGGAATATATTTGGAATGGGTTTGATGCTGATGCAACAATCATAGATATTACATATAAAGTAAACGAATTAGGTGGTATTTCTGAAATAAAGATATGTGATAATGGAAGTGGAATAAATTTTGAAAATATAGATAATACTTTTGGAGCATTTTTATCATCTGAAAAAAGAAATTCCAAAAATCTAGTCGACAATATACATGGGAGTAAAGGTAAGGGAAGATTTTCTTTTATATGTTTTGCACATTATTGTAAGTGGAATACTATATATACAGAGGGGAAAGAATTTTATAAATATTCTATAAAAATGGATGATATTAACAAAAAGGAATATGAACTTTCTGATAAACAAAAAACAGATATAAACAATACAGGTACAGAGGTAATAATAACAGGAATAGATAATTTATTAGAGGAAGACATAAACTGCTATGATTTTGAAGAATGTTTATTGAATAATTTTTCGTGGTATTTATATCTTAATAAAGAAAAACAATATAAATTGAATTTAAATGGAAAAGCCTTAGAATATAACAAATTCATTGATACCACACTTAGTGAAAACTATGATTTAGAAATTGAGGATTTTAAATTTAAGGTATACTTTATTAAATGGCTTAAAGATGTTAAATCAAAATATTATTTTCATATGTTAGATGATGAAAATGATCAAAAATACAAAGCATTTACGAGATATAATAATAATGGAATTGGATTTATGCACAGTGTGTATATAAACTCTTCATACTTTAATAATTTTCAACCGTCACAAAAGGCTGAAGATGATAATACACAAATATCTTTATTACAGAATAAAAATGAAGAGAATAATGAAAGAAGTCCAATTTATAAAGAACTAATATATAAATTAGATGAAATTGTTACTAACAAATGTAAACTCTTTTTAAGAGTAAATAGTAGTAAATTAATAGAAGACTTAGAAAAAGAAAATGTTTTTCCAATATTTCCGAATGATAAATATGGAAATATTAGAAGAAAAGATTTAGTTGATGTAGTAAAAGAAGTATATTGTGTACAACCAAGAATTTTTAGAAAAGCAAATACAGAGCAAAAGAAAACAGTTATAGGTTTTCTGAATTTATTACTAGATAGTGATGAAAGAAAAAATGTAATAACAATTATGGAAAGTGTAACAAAGCTATCTAAAGAAGAGAGAGAAAATCTAGCTAATTTATTAGAAAAAACTACATTGAATAATATAGTAAAAACATTACAAATGTTAGAGGAAAGAAATGAAACAATAGGAGTTTTAAAAAATATTGTATTTAAAGCTGAACAAAGTGCAAATGAAAGAGATCATATCCAAAAAATAATGGAGAAAAATTTTTGGATTTTTGGGGAGCAATATCATTTGGTTACTGCAGATAAGAATTTTGAAAAAGCTTTAAAAGAGTATTTGTATATATTAGATGGAAAGGAAAATGAAAAAGATTTATATAAAATTATTAATCAAGATAAATTAAGAAGAATGGATATATTTATGTGTGCAAAACGACCATTAGATACTTATAGTGAATCTTCAATTTTAGAAGAAAATATTGTACTTGAATTAAAGGCACCATATGTTCCAATAGACAAGAAGATTTTTAGACAAATAGAAGATTATATGGATCTAATAAAAGGAGAACCACAATTTAATAGTACCAGTAGAGAGTGGAAATTTTATGCAATTAGTAATAGAATAGATGACTTTATTAAAGAAAAATACAAAGAAAATGAAGATAAAGGTTTACCTTTTCTAGTAAAGAAAGTAGACAATTGCAAAATATTTATAATGACATGGGATGACATATTTAAAAGTTTTGAACATAAATATAGGTATTTATATGAAAAGCTTAATTTTGAGAAAAGTGATTTAGAGGCACAGTTAGAGAGAAAAACAAAAATTGACAGGGCAGATGTAGATAATTTAACTGAAAAAATATTGCAAAAAGAGGCAGTTAACCTATAAAACAAGATAGTATAGAAACAACTAGAAAATTTGTCTAGTTGTTTCTATATATCTTTATTAGTTTTCATCCATTCAAGCAACTCATCTTCAGTAATTACATTATTATTAAATTCTTTAATTTTTGATTTAGCAAGTTCTTTCCAATTTTCAAAAGACAATTTAACTTGTTCATTTTCAAATCTTTTAGCGTGCATTAATCTTCTTTGATAGTTATTTCTATATAATTTAATTCCTTCCACAGAGTTTCTTTTTTTAGAATAAGAACTAGATGCACCAGTAGTTTTACAAGTGGTTTCATTTTGATAATAAGTAATATCACAATATTTTTCTGTGTTCTTAATAGGAATAAAATATTTACTACAGTTTTTACAAGTTTTTATTTTAATATTTTTATTTGATGCAATTTCTGCTAATGAAACATAGAGTATGTTTGACAAATAAAATGTGTGAAAAACGGCACTATCCTGTATATTTATTATTCCATTTTGTAAATGTTCTCTTACTATTTTAGGAGTGATAGATTGTGATGCTATATTTAATGTATCATGTGCAAATAGCTGAAAATAAAATACCTCAATATCCGTAGAATACTTAAATATATTATTATATATTGTAAATGAAAGATATTTTTCGAATGGAGAGAAATTTTTATCTTTTAAGTTATTATTTAGATTGTACATATAGTTAATACATCTTCTGATTAGGTTTTGCAGTTCTTTTATTTTAGGTTTTATTTTTATAAAAATAGGTTCATAAGTTTCAATAAAATTATTTTTAGTTTTATATAATTGTGGATTTGGAATGTCTTTGTAAAATTCTTTTAATATTAAAAATCCATAAAAACAAAAGAATGTACAATATGCATTATCAAAAGACGAAAAGTCAGCATTAATAAATCTAATTAAGAAAGATCCATATTTTTCTTCAAAAGGTTCTCTAAAATTAGATGAAGTAAAATAAATTTCTTTATTATTTTCATCAGACTTAAGCATAATGCTAGGAAATCTATTATTATAATCGTGATTAAAAGTAGTTTTATATAGTATGACAGAAGATGTGTAAAACTCTTTTCTTTTTTCTCTGTTAAACCAAATATTAAAACTATTCTTTATTGGAATAGTATTTTTTCTTAACACTCAAAACCTCCAAAACATAAATTGCAATATAATATTAAAAATAAAATTGCTAACAAATCACCTAAATTATACAAAAAATCTACAAAAATTGCAATATGTCTGAAAAAAATATTTCTTCAAACCATTGAAAACACTAAGAAAAATAAAATTAATAGAAAAAATTAAAATTTTTTTAGAAAAACAGCTTATTTTTTTCATGTTAGTGGGCTATATAGCAGAAGAGGTTGAAAAGAAAAATTCTCTCTTTGAGTAAAACGAAAGGAGATAAGCAATTATGGAAACACAAATTAAAAGAACTACACTAACGATGAAAGAAGCAAGTGAGTATTTAGGAATTTCTTATTGGTTAATTAATCAACTAGTAAGAAGAAAACAAATACCATGTTCTAAAGTAGGTGGAAAATATTTATTTAGAGTACAAGCTTTAGATGAATATTTAACAAAAATGGAACAAGAATCAATAGATTAGATTCAAAAGAAAGTGAGGAAAGGAGGATATGGCTAATTTACAATGGTTAAAATTATCTACGGATTTTTTTTGATAATAACAAAATAAAATTACTAGAAAGCAAAAAGGATGGGGATACAATAATTATAGTATGGATACAACTTTTAATAACAGCAATGAAAAGCAATTATCAAAGTAGATTATCTATAACAGAAGATAAACCGATGACGGCTGATGATATTTCAAAGATTATGGGAAAGTCTGAGAAAAAAATTACAAAATATTTGGAAAAATTTGAAGAATTACAAATGATTATTATAGAAGAAAATTTTTATAAAATCAAAAATTGGTCTAAATACCAAAGTTCTGATAAACTTGAAGAAATCAGACTACAAAATTGTTTAAGACAACAAAAATATCGTGAAAAAAAGAAAAGTGAAACAGAAAAAAGTAACGTTACAATAACGCAACGTAACACTAAAGAAGAGAAAAAGATTAGAAATAAAATAGAAAAAGAAGGATATGAGAATAAAAGTGGATTTAAAGAATTCAAATTATAAAGTTATCACCAATGAAGGTGCAAAATGTGGATTTTGTAATAAAAATTTAAAGCCAATTGGATTGGATTATTTGTATGTAAATTATGATAAAAACATGATCGAATATGAAAGATGTAATTGTGAAAAAGCAATTTAATTTTGGAAAGAATTTGATTTAGAGCAAGAAGAAAAACAAAGACAGGAAAAGAATAGAAAAATTATTAATAATATTTATAAAGATAACTATATGAAAAAGAGATTACAAAAGTATAATTTTGAAAATTTTATTGATACATATGAAGATACATCTATTATAAATCAATTAATAAAATTTACAAATTTATGTATTAAATCCAAAATGAAAAATGGATTAATAATTTTTGGAAATATAGTTTATGAAAAAACATATTTTGGAGCTTGTATTGCAAATAAAATGATAGAAAATAATAAAATTGTGCTTATGGAAAAAAGTAGTTCTATAATTGATAAAATTAAAGAATCGTTTAATAAAGATGGACTATCAGAAGTAGAAATAATTGAACTATATTCTAATGTAGATATGTTAATAATTGATGATTGTGGTAATGAAAATTTAAGCAAATGGGCCTTGGAAAAATTATATAAAATTATTAGTAATCGATATGATAATGAATTACCAATAGTTATTACAACAAGATATAATAAAGAGCAATTAATTGAACAATTATCTACTGAAAATGACACAGAAATTGCAGAAGAAATTGTTGAAGTTCTGAATGAAATGTGTTATGGAACTTCAATTGTAGAAGAAATAAAAGCAAAAGAAAAAGTTAGCATAAGCGACCAAACTATTTGCTAACTCAATCTTAAAATCTAATAAAATTATAATATAAATTATAACAATTGTAAATAGGAAAAGTTTGAATTTTTTGTTCAAACTTTTTCTAAAATTTAAATAAAAATTACTAAAAAAATAAATAAAAATTTCCCTCGGAGAGCTAATAAGGGTTTTAGGGATTTTCCACTAAACAGCAAAAATGGTGTCAATACACCACGCTGGCGAATATTGGGCATTAAAAAATGCCTCATTATTCGGAGCAAAATAAATTTTGCTAACTATAAATGCTACGTAGACTAGCATTAATAAAATTAAAAAAGTAGGAGTGATGAAAAATGAAAATGGATTCAGAGCAAGTTTTAGATAGTATTTTCTTATCATATAATAAAATCTTAAAGAGATTTCAATTACTAGTTGTTACTACTAAATATGGAAAAGAAATAACACATAAAGATTTAAGAAAAGCTATAGAAGTTATGTTAAAAAAACATCCAACTTGTAGATGGAGAAGTAAAAAAGTAAGAAGTAGAAAATATTTTATTTTAGTAGAAGGGTATTACTGAATAAAATTTGTGTATTTTGAAAAAGAAAAATCTTTAATAGATGCTGATGTAGAATTTTTTGAAACCAGAATTAAATTGTATGAAGATTTTTTGAAAGTAGAACGCAATAAAAATTGGTGGAATGAAGATATGGATATAAAACAATTAGAAAACTATTTTAATAGAGCAGAATCTAGTATAAGAAAAGCAATTAAGAAAATGTGTGATAATGGATTTAGTATTTATAAATATTTAGATAATAATAAAGTTATTATTTCAAGAAAAGGAGTTGAATGGATTTGTAAAAATATTTTTAAGCAAAAGTATTTAGAGTTATTAGAGAAATACAAAATGGAGCTAACGGAGTTATATATTAAAGCAGGTTATCCATATGATCATTTTTTTCATAGAAATTAAAAAATATATTGACATTGAAACAAATGTTTGATATAAAATATAAATAGAAAAAAATCTTTATAAATAATTGTTGATTGGTGGAAAAAAAATAAATTTTATGATATAAAATAAAAGAAAATTTTATATTTATTGAGGTAAAATATGCATACAATGTTATTAAGTTTAAAACCAGAGATATTTGATTTAATTAGAACAGGAAAAAAGATATTTGAATATAGACATCAATTTTATTCTGAGCCTATAAATGCTTATTTATATATTAGCAAGCCGGTTCAAAAAATTGTAGGATATATTGAATTTGATAAAAGAATTAATTTAAAAGATTGGAAAGAAGAATACAAATGTAATAGTGAAGTGAGTTACAGAATTGATGATTACCTATCAAGAAATTATAAATATGCGATGCCAATAAATAAATTTAAAATGACAACAGAAATAACTTTGAAAGATTTAAGAAATGATTTAAAAAAATTTATTATTCCAGAATCTTACTATTATTTAGACAATTTTGATGAACTAGATAACTATATAAAAAACAATATAAAATTTACAGGGGAATTAATTGAAAATAATTTTGAAATCATAGATGAAGCAGATATTTGTAGAAAAAAATATTGAATGCAAACTATGATATTGCATTAAAGAAATGAATGTGATATATTTATAATGAAAAGAGGTATGAAATGAAAGAATATAAAGTTGGAAGTTTATTTGCCGGAGTTGGAGGAATTTGTTTGGGATTCCAAAATGCAAAGACTAAAAATGCATGTTATAAATTGTTGTGGGCAAATGAAATCGATGAGTATGCTTGTGCTACTTATAGTAAAAATTTTAAACATAAATTATTACAAGGAGATATAAAATTAGTATTGCATCCTGAACTTGCTAAGAGTAGTGAAGAAAAAGAATATTATGAAAGTTTACATGAAATAATTTTAAAAGAACCTATAGATATTTTAAATGGAGGTTTTCCATGTCAAGCTTTTAGTATTGCTGGAGAACAAAAAGGATTTAACGATGAAAGAGGAAATTTATTTTTAAATATTATAGATTTAATAGAAATGTTAGGAGATAAATTTTACAAGCCTAGAGTTTTGTTTCTTGAAAATGTGAAGAACTTACAAGCACATGATAATGGTAGAACATATAAAGTTATTAAGCAAAAATTAGAAGATTGTGGATATAAAATATTCGAAAAGGTATTAAATACAATGGATTATTCTGATTTACCTCAGAATAGAGAAAGAATTTATATTATTGGCTTATCAAATGAAAAAGATATAGAATTATTTAATATTTTTGATGAAGATGTTTTATCTAATTTAAGAAAAAATAAAACTTCAGAAGAAAAAGTCAGTGAAATAAAAAAAGTAATTAATTATGATCTAACCAAAAATGATGCAGAAAAATATTATTATACAAAAACAAAATATCCAAATTATTTTGTTTCGTTAGATGAATTTGAAAAATCAAAAAAAGAAAATAGAATAAATTTGGATGAACAAGTAGATGAGATGTACCAATTTTATCAATGTCGTAGAGGTATGTATGTAAGAAAAAATAAAAGTGGTGTTTGTCCAACATTAACAGCCAATATGGGAACAGGAGGGCATAATGTTCCACTGATTAAAGTAAAAGATGGTATAAGAAAATTAACTCCAACAGAAACATTTAAATTACAGGGATTTCCGGTAGGGAATGGATATGAATTGCCACAAGAAATTAATGGAAAAAAATATCCTGAATCTCAATTATATAAACAAGCCGGTAATGCTGTTTCAGTTCCAGTCATAACAACATTGTCAGAAGAGATTTTAGAAATCTTAGATAAAAATGATAATAATTAAAATAGATATATAAAAGAGTGATTATTATATCACTCTTTTTGTATATCTATGAGACAATTGTATAATAAAAATGCAATAATTAAAATTGTAATTGCATTGAGAAAGTTTAAAAATGCAAACATACAGATTGTTTAAATTTAATAGAAAATTAGATAAAATCCTTTGTAGGAGGTAGTATATGAATAATAAACATTCAGAGAAGTATATTAGAATAGGGTTAAATATTGCATTACAAAGAAAATTAAAGAAAATGACACAGAGCCAATTAGCAGAAAAGATTGGTATTAGTAGAACACATATGAGTAATATTGAAGCTCCTAACATGGTAACGCCGGTTTCTTTAGAAGTTATTTTTGACATTTGTGATGTTCTAGATATATCTCCAGAAGTATTGTTTAAAACAAATTAATTCATATATGTAAAAAAGTATGAAAAAAGTTAAAGTAAAATTAAAAGATGGAACTACAGTAATAGGCGATGAATTTGATATGGAAGATTATAAAAAATTCCAACAAATTTTTCGTAAATGGATGAATATAAATATTGATTTAAAACAATTTGGTGGAAGAAATTTAAATGTGCCAGATGTATTTAGTGAAGCTTTGTATTGTATCTTCTTTAATGCTGTTAGAACAAATGGCACAGCACATTCTTATGATGCAGTAGATAAAATTACTGGTGAGGGAATTCAAATAAAGTCAGCTTCTATAAAAAATGATTGTACGTCATTTGGACCTACTTCAACATGGGATGAGTTGATTTTTGTAGACTTAGCACCATTTGGAAAAGTAGATGGAAATATATGGTTTTACGAAATTGACTCAAGTAATATATATAATATTGTTTTAAATTATAAGAAAAATGAAACGTTTAGAGATCAACAATTACAAGGAAGAAGACCTAGATTTTCAATAAAAGATAAAATAATAAATCCTCTTAGATTAGTTCCTATAAAAAAGATTAATTTAATGGAGTAACTTTTTTATAGATGAATAGAAAAAATGATATATAGGGGGAGTTTATATGAAAGAAGTAAAATTCAATAAAGATGATATAATAGAGAGAGTTTATTTTATTACCAAACTGGTTCAAAATCAAAAAGGTACCACGATGCAAGGTGCATTAACATCAAAAAGCGATTCTATGGGTGGTATATTTGATAGGTTTATCAATACATTATCGGACTCTTTAGTTTTTGACAAGATAATTTTACCTCAAATTCAAACAGATAAAGAAGTAAGTGTAATAAGTGATTATTATTATTATAAACCTACAAAAGCAATAGCAGGAATTGCACCAGATATCTTTGGAATTAATGTAGATGGAAAGCAAATTCCTTTTACAAAATTTAATAACAAATGGGAACCAGTAGATGGAATGCCACAAATAGAGATAAAAACTTTTAAAGCAAAAGATCAAATGATTAGTTTGAGAAATCAAGATTATGATGATGAATATTTAGTATTGGTGGATTTAGATTTAAGAATTGATTATTTAGTCCCATTTTTAAATTCAAATATATTAAACGAAAAGTTAGTAGAAAAAATGAAAATGGATGATTCAGTTTTTATAATAGAAGATAGAGATTCCAAGATAACAAAAGTAACACCAATAGATTATTCATCAGACAATATTGGCACTTTGAAATTGATTTCTGTTACAAATGCTACAGATTTTATGCGACAAGCGACTTTGTGTGAAGGAAATATCAGTGTACGAAGAATGAAAGAAATAAGAGTTAGAAAAGTTAATGTTAAGTCAGGTTTATTACATGATAAATTAAGTTTATATGCTAATAAAAGTCCACGTATAAATAAATTGTATGAATTTAATGAATTGTGGAAAGAAAAGACAAAGGTAGAAACTAATGTTTCCATATTAGATTTTTCTGCTGACAAAATAGATAAGATAGAAATATGTAAATATAATTCTAATGGCATAGTTATAACAGCATTAGAAGAAGGTTGTAGTTTTAATGGTACAATGTTAGAGAAAGGTAAACAATATACTGTTTCATTTGAAAATTTAAATAGATCAGGAAATAGTGGAAGTGAATATTTTATGCAAAAGCAATGCGCAGTTT
>OHPO01000627.1_pt1 | contig 17975 bp, 16 predicted proteins | sample 1577741 | NCBI WGS metagenome assembly OHPO01 (sample SAMEA3879574, study PRJEB24766) | human gut metagenome | biome: human-associated habitat; feature: feces | place: USA | collected 1985/1987
CTGGGGCGCCCATTATCCTCACAATAGAGCGGCTCCACCATTTCATACAGCTGTGTGAAGTCCACCGCTGCATCTATCTTTCGCAGCAAATGCTCCTTCGGCACCAGTTGGTCTATGACTACGAACTCTACCAGATCTCAATCCATTTTCCCGCGTTCCAGCATCTTTCATCACCCGACTCTATTTTACCATAAATATTTCTACTCTGCAACGCTCTGAAGCACCCAAATACTGAACATTTCAGCCCTTTGAAAGCGGGTAAAATCGTGGTTATTAGTAACATAGTAGAAACACGCAAAAAAGGCCCTTCCAGCTTGAACCGGAAGGGCCTTTTCTCATGGTCAGGTTTTGGTGGCGTAGTCAAGGGAAATCCACCCGGCACCGCTTTTCAGTTTGCCCCACTTGGCCGCACCTTTGCCGGTGCTTTCAGCCACGATGGTATAAATACCGGGCTGGATGTAGCCGGTTGCACCGTAGTTTGTGCCGGGGCCTTTACGGATATTCAGGTTGGTGATCTTCACCCGCACAAGGTAAGGGGTCACGGTGGCCCCTGTGGTGCCGCCTGTGGGCTTTTCTGTGGTTGGGGGTGTAACTACTACCCCGCCACCATTGGAAGCGCCCTGAAGCCTTCTGTTGACTTCTGCGGCAATCTCCCCGTGTCTGGAATAAAGATATTCCCCCGGACAGGCTTTGTTGGCGAAGTCACGATGAACGGTCATGTTGCATCCGTTCCGATGATTCACACGGTCATTCTTGTTCGTACTCCACACCAACTTCTTGATCCCGTTGCGCTTGCAAATATCCGTTACCAAATCCAACAGGGCCGCATAAGCCTTGGCGGTGACGGCGTAAGGGTGGGTGGTGTCGGAAGCAACTTCAATGGTGATTGCCCGGTTGTCATTGGTGCCGTTGCTGGAACACCAAGAACGATCCTTTTCATCCACGGAAAGGCCAATGGAACCATCCTTACCAACAACATAGTTGGCGGAACATTGCCGGTCTGTGGTGGCGAAATAATCACACCCCTGTTTTGCTGTCCATTGCCTAACGATACAATGAATCGTGATGGTGTCAATGGCATGGTTCCGGGGGATGGTTTTGTTTTTCGTGATCCGGGTATAGGTTGCAAGGGCGGAATTACTCATGTTCGGTATCTCCTTTCACCTGAAGAATGGCCTTGAACTTGGTGAAGGCTTCCACGATGTACTTACAAGAAACCATCAGCACAGCGCCCACAATCACCAAATCTGCAAAGATTTCTGTGTATTCCTCCGGGATTGCCCACCCAAGCTGATCCGCATAAATGGGAAGGGTGGTGATTGCCACACACAGCAAGGTCAGGCCCACAACGAATGTGGCAACCTTCAGCCCGGAATTGATCATCTTCTGTTTGTCGAAGGGCTGAAGCAAAATCTTGATGTTGTAGTAAAGGGAAAAGGCCACATTGGACAGGTACGCACACAGGAAGATCAGCATGGCCCACCCAATATTGATCAGGTTGTTCAAAACAGCGTTCAGCATTTTTCAAATCTCCTTTGCATCGTTATAGATTTCCGGGCCGTACAGCTTCCGAAGTTTAATCCGGTTTTCGGCTTTGGCTTTGGAATAGTAAAACCCGGTTGCGGTTGCCAGTTCTGCGAACACGGCGGGGATCAGATAGGCCAGCGGGGAAAGGTCTTTGGTTTCCTCAATCATGTGAAGCGTGAAGGCCGTTACCCAAATGGTAACGGCCCCCACAATAAACAGGATCACCTTTGAAGTTTCAAACCGTGGCTTCTTTGGAATGTTTCGGCGGTTCACCCGTCAACACCACCCGTAATTCCATCAAGGCGGTGGTGGGCGGATTTGGCGGACTGTTCCACGGCCACAAGGCGTTCCCGCAATTCCTGAACTTCACCCTTGACATTCTTCATGTCAGATTTGATTTCGGACACTCCATCCCCGATGTTTTCCAGCTTCACAATCACGGTGGTAAGCTGGGCGGTTTCCTCGGCGGTGTCTTTCTTATCGTTGCGCTTCAGGTTGGAAATACCGGAATACAAGGCAAAGGAAACCGAAAGAACAGAAATCACGATGGACAATTCAAGCGTCATTGTTTACCTCCCATCAGGCCCCGATCAGGGCGGCAATATAGCGCAAATCCTCAATAGGGCCGTTGTAGAAGTCATGATTCCAAATCCAATGATCTTCCTGTTCCGGGCGCTTGTACTTTTGGCAACGGGGATCATCCCAAATTTTCCCCCACCGGGCGTTGTGTCCGGGGGTCTGCTTCATCAGCGTTGCGGTGATCCGGTTCAGAAGTTCGCCCCTTTCCTTGCCCATGCCATCATCATTTTGGGTAAAGAAGTCATAGGCGTTTTGGCTGGTTACGGAACACACCGGAAGATCATTCAGAATCAAAAAACCACCCTGACAATTCAGGATGGTTCCATACCGAATGTTCACTTGTCCGCAAATTGCTTTGAATTTGGCCCGCTTTCGACACACATAGATTTTGTACTCCATTAAGCCGATTCCTCCCAACCATATACACCGGGTTCCCACACATTGGCATCCGCTGTGGAAACCCAATGTTTACTGTTATGGCTCACTTTTGCCCCCTTGGAATAAGCGTCATGCGCTCCTACCGGTTGGCTCCATTCCGGCCATTCTTCAGCGGGGTCATTTGTCTTACTCCACAAACTGGAAGCGGCTGTGGGTGTCCAATCCGCTTGGGAAGTGTGGGCCTGAACACACTTGTAAAGGGCGCCTTGGTAGCGGCGAATCTGCCCTACCGTGTAGGCCACAGGGAAAGCCCATTCAGCGAACAGATCAGCGTGTTCAGCCGCCGTGGTGGGGTCAATGCTCCCGGCTTCCGCCAAGGTGACAAAGACGATTCCACCGGCTTCTGTGGCTTTAGTGATCTCGGTTCCTGCGTCCGTTTCCTCCAAACTCACCGTTTCCAGTTCGTCCATAGCGGCACGGCCCAACAAATGGTAAGCCACACCCTCAAAAACAATGCCCGAAGCGTCATGCTCCGGGCAAAGGATGTAGCAACCATTTTCGGCTTTCTTGATGTAGTTCAGGTTCTCGGTCAGGCCGATACCGGCCCCGGCTTTGATGATTCTAAACATTGTCCACCTCCGAAAAAGATTGCATGGTAAAGCCGCCGCAACCGTAGCAACCGGCCATGATCGTTGAAGTTCCGGTAATAGGCGCTTTGGCACTCCATGTATTGTTCTATGTCAAAGAAGGTTCGTTTTCCCTCTTTGAACTCCCTGTGAAACAGCTTCAATTTTCGCCTTGCCCGTTTCACTCCATCCCGGCTTCCATTCACCTTGATCTTGCCGGTTTCGGTAAGTGTGAACCGGGCTTTACAGAACCGGAACGGCTTTGTAAGCGGGATCACCTTACACTTGCGCTTGTTCACTCGGATTCCAGCGGCTTCAAAACGCCTTACAATTTCATGGCCCATCAGCTTTGCTTCATCCACCGTGGGAAAGAAAGCATAGTAATCATCCATGTAATGACCGGCGCAATGAACACGGGCCTGACACTTGATCCATTGGTCAATTTTGCTTGGTAACGCCACCATTTCTTGTTGGGAAGGCTCCACGCCTAAAGGCATACCCCGCCCCGGTGTCGGGCATGGGGAATACTGGATCACTGTATCAGCCAAGTTTTGAAGTTCAGGGTTCAAAATCAATTCCCGGTGCCGCTGATATAACAGGGCATGGGAAGCATTTGGAAAGAACCCTTTCAAATCCAACAGCAACACAGCACCTTCCCGGCCATAACGCCGATAATGCCATCCAAGCTGTTGTTTGATCCGTTTGAACTGCCAATGAAGGCCCTTTCCCTTTTGGCTTGCCCCGTTGTCATAGATCATGGAAGGTGAATACAACGGGATCAGGACTTCATTACACAGGGTTTTGTGGATTTGTCGATCCGTAATGTGCGGGGCATCTATCGGGCGGATTTTTCCCCGTTCCCGAAGGGTGAAATGGGAACAGGATTTGGGCTTCCAAGTCTGTTCCAACACCGTTCGCCGCCGTGTTGCCGTACCGGAAAACAGGTGGCCTTCAAAGTTTTGAACACTTTGCTTCCACCGTACCCCGTTACAGCACTTTTTCCCATAGAAGAACATCTTCCGATAGGAAAATATTTTATTCGTTGGCCCAAGGCTATCACACCGGGCCTGTTTTCGTTCCAACCGCTTTGCTTTGCGGCGCTGGAACCTTGCTTCATGCCGTTCTTGGCTTGTCATAATAAAAGTATTCGCCCCTTGTACAAATGTGTTGTAGGGTGCCGTCTAAAATGCTTTGCTCTTACACATGAAATGGGTTAAGGCACAATCGCCCACCATGCAAGAAGCGTCCGTGTAAGGGCATCAAAGGGCAGTTTTAGGGATTTACACCCAAGGAAGCGCAACTCCTTTTACATCGGTCGTCTTTCACCTGAAAAGCCGTTTGCCTTCTGTTACTACATTTGACCGTGTATATCTGCAAAATCCGGGCCGCAACCCACCAGAATTATTGGCATTGTTATTGTTGTTGTTGCCATCCGTCCAGACAATAACGAAATTGTTGTTGTTATTGTAATTAGGGGAACGAAGGCCCCACCAAACCGCCAGAGGACACATTAACAGTCACGCACCTAATAAGAAATCATTTCTGTTTTGCTGTTACATTTTTGATTGCCCCTTTCAGAAGTTCGTTTTCTTTGTCGATCAGTTCACCCAAGTTTTGGGCCATCTTATCCAGCTTTTCCATTGCATCCTGTGACTTCACCGGGTTCCCCTTGGAAGTGGTAAAGGCCCCTTCCGGGTTCTGGTTCAGAATCAGGTAAACATGGGTCAAGCGAACATCCAGCGCCATCAGGGAAGCCCGTGCTTCAAGAAGATGGGCCTTCCTCATTTCAATGCGCTGGTTGTCCGAAGGAAAGATACTGTTGGCCTTCTCCGCATGGTCGATGATCTCACCGGCCAGCTTTGCCACCGGCTCCGCAATCAACCGGGAATACCGGGCTGAAAGACGGGTCAGGAAGTTCAGGGTTTCAACATAAATCTGATTGGCCGTGTTGATGAACTCGGCCTTGCTTGTGGTTCTCTTTTGCTTCAGGACAGACATTTTCAGTTATACCCCTTTGGGTGAATTATCGACATTGATCGTTCCTTCCGCCTTTTCCACTTCTTCCAAGTGCTTCAGAAGGACAAATTCAATGTAATTGGTGATAGATCGGTGTTCACGGGTTGCAAGCGCCCCGATCTTGTCAAAGACTTCATCGGATAGGCGCAAGGTGAAAACACGCTTGTTTGTTGCCATACAATACCCCCTTCAAACAGGCTTATGGATATTGTATGGCTGATTTTGCCCGGTGTATGCACTCAAAAGGCAGTCAAATGATAGCACTTTACCGGAAAACCCCCATTTTCAAAAAAATCGTCGGGCGGCTTACGCCGCCATTATTATTTTTATTTGGGGTTCCCTCCCGGAACCGCCGCCGAAAGGCGGCGGGATGGGGACGGGATCATCCTGCGGGGGATTAGGCGGCAAAGCCGGGCCGCAACCCACCAGAATTACCGGCACCGTTATTGCCGCTGGTGCCATCCGTCCAGACAATAACGAAATAGTTGTAGTAAAATGTAATAAGGGGAACGAAGGCCCCACCAAACCGCCGTGGTAACGGCGGTGTGATTATTTGCAATCTTGGTGTTACCAGCTTTGTAATAATCATACTGAAGCTGGTAATTCTGTTCGTACTGATTGGCATAGCTTCTTGCGCCAAAGACTTCAAACTCGGAAAGATCGAACAGGTAATCGGTTTCTTTTTTAGGAATCACAAGCGTATGTCCCTTTTGCAAAGGATTAATATCGAGAAAAGCATAATAATGCTCATCCTCAGCTACTTTATAAGAAGGAATTTCTCCTTTCACGATTTTAGAAAAAATTGAAGCCATAACAAATCGCATTTTACAGACTGATATCCATAATTTCAAATTCAACTTCTCCCGCCGGTACATTTACTTTAACGACATCCCCGACTTTTTTCCCGACCAAAGCTTGAGCTATAGGCGTATGAATCGACAATTTTCCGGCTTTAAAATCAGCTTCGGTTTCGGACACCAACGTATAAGCCATCGTTGCTCCGGTCTTTACATTTTTAATTGTCACCTTATTAAGCATCTGTACTTTCGAAGTTCCCAACTGGGATTCGTCAATAATGCGGCAACTGGCAATCGTATCCTGCAATTGAGCAATCTTCGCTTCCAATAAGCCTTGTGCGTCCTTTGCTGCATCATATTCCGCATTTTCCGACAAGTCACCCTTGTCACGCGCTTCAGCGATAGCTGCCACAATTTTCGGGCGTTCTACCGTTTCCAGCTGTTTTAAATCGGCTAACAATTTATTGTAGCCTTCTTCTGACATATAAGCCATACTTTTTCCTCCTTATTATTTATATTGTTTTTTTAATGGTATTATAAACAAAAAAGAATTCCAACATGGTCAGCATGCTGGAACCCTCTTTCCGATTTTCCTTTGCAAAGATAGCCTTTTATACAATGCGTGTCAAGCATAAAAGGCTGCTTTGTAACATATTTAAACGAAAACTTCTTATTTATAACATGTTACAGCAATGCTTTCACTGCCGCCTCCAGGTCTTTAATGCTCTCTCCACGGGCACTCAACTCATTGTTCTTGTTGACCAGGAACACAGAAGGCACATTCTTCACATTATAAGAAGCCGCTATAGACGAATAAATTCCATTGCCGTCGCGCACACAAATCCAAGGCAGATTGTCGGCAGTTGTTTTCCAATAGTGCTCGTCTGCATCCAGAGAAACCTGATAGATTTCCAATCCCTGGGCGGCATACTTGTCGTACAAGTCGCGCAACATATAATTATGTGTAGCAGAAACGGCACTCTGATAAACAGTGAAGTCCACAATAACAGCCTTGCCCTTCAGTTCGCTCAACTTACGTGTATTGCCCTTCATGTCACGCAGGTTAATGTCGATGATGCCGGTTTCGGAAATTGCCTCTTCGGGGATTTCCACCACCTTCTGCTGCGGAGTACGGGTATTCTTCATTCCCTTTATCACAATATTGTAGAGGTTCTTGGAGCGGTCGGCATCCGGATAATAATTGTTCAGGCTGGTTGCCACGGCTGCAAAACACTTAATGTCTTCCTTATTGTTCAGAGGGTCGAAAATCAAATAATTATTCAACTTCTGGAACAAGGCGAAATAGGCAGCAGCCGTATTGGGAGCGGCAAAAATATAGCTGATTTTCACTTCATCCTTATAGTTCTTCAATAAAGAGGCAAGACTGTCCTCAAAAACATCGGCACCTATCTTATGTGCCTGCACCGACTGCAGCAATGCATTCACATTATCCTGAAGCTTCATCTGCTTCAGCGTCAAGTCCTTTATCTTCGAGCTATTCGGAGAACCTTCCACTGTATAGGCAGTGGCGAAATCGGTATAAGGTGCCTTTACCAAAACCGTTTCCGTCGAATCTACCGAGAAATTAATAACCTTGTCGTCTACCCGCAGACGGTAAAATTCCGGAGACACCGGACGTACCTGCTTGAAGTGGAAAGAGCCATCCCCTTCCAGTTTTACAGAATCCAAAGGAACAATACCTTCCAATGCCGAGGCTTCCAAATAAAGCATCTTGCCGTCGGCACCAGACACTTCACCCTCTACTTTGAATTTCGGTTCGGAATTACATGCACCCAATGCTATTGCAGCAAGTGCCATAAAAAAGATTTTCTTCATATCGTATCTTCAGTTTTGTTTTGCAAACGTGCCTGCAAATATACTTCTTTTCAAGTTCAGTCAAAGCATTTTCCCTCGTTCTTCCATATAGAAAACTGCAAAAAACAACTAAATACAAACTTTTTATCTCATTCCCACCATTTTACATGAATAAATTATGTATCTTTGCACGAATTTTGAAAGAAAATTAGATATAAAACATTTTTTATGATTAACCCAATTGTTAAGACGATCGAGCTTCCTGATGGCAGAACCATCACGCTCGAAACGGGAAAGCTGGCAAAACAGGCAGACGGTTCTGTAATGCTTCGTATGGGCAACACCATGCTTTTAGCTACTGTTTGTGCCGCCAAGGACGCAGTTCCCGGAACAGATTTCATGCCATTACAGGTAGAGTACAAAGAAAAATTCTCCGCATTCGGACGTTTCCCCGGCGGTTTCACAAAGCGCGAAGGACGCGCTTCTGACTACGAAATCCTCACTTGCCGCCTCGTTGACCGTGCTCTCCGCCCCTTATTCCCTGATAATTTCCATGCAGAGGTATACGTAAACATCATTCTTTTCTCAGCAGACGGCGTAGATATGCCCGACGCTCTGGCCGGACTCGCAGCTTCTGCCGCACTTGCAGTTTCAGATATCCCCTTCAACGGACCTATTTCCGAAGTACGCGTAGCACGCATCAACGGACAATTCGTCATCAACCCTACCTTCGAACAACTAGAACAAGCCGATATGGACTTGATGGTGGGCGCCACTTACGAAAACATCATGATGGTGGAAGGCGAAATGGACGAGGTTTCCGAGCAGGACTTGCTGGAAGCGATGAAGGCCGCACACGAAGCCATTAAGATTCAGTGCAAGGCACAGATGGAACTGGCAGAAGAAGTAGGCTCTACCGTGAAACGCGAATATTGCCACGAAGTGAACGACGAAGAACTCCGTAAGGCCGTTCACGACGCTTGCTACGACAAGGCTTATGCCATTGCCGCTTCCGGAAACAAGAACAAGCACGAACGCATGGATGCTTTCGATGCCATCCGCGAAGAATTCAAGGCACAGTTCTCCGAAGAAGAACTGGAAGAAAAGGCAGCCCTCATCGACCGTTACTATCACGATGTGGAAAAAGAGGCGATGCGCCGTTCCATTCTGGACGAAGGCAAGCGCCTTGACGGACGTAAGACGACCGAAATCCGTCCTATCTGGTGTGAGACCAGCTACCTGCCCGGCCCTCACGGTTCCGCTATCTTTACACGTGGCGAAACACAGTCTTTGTCTACTGTGACTTTAGGCACCAAGTTGGACGAGAAGATTATCGACGACGTATTGGAACACGGAAAAGAACGTTTCCTTCTGCACTACAACTTCCCTCCGTTCTCTACGGGCGAAGCCAAGGCACAGCGCGGTGTAGGCCGTCGTGAAATCGGCCACGGCCATCTGGCATGGCGTGCATTGAAGGGTCAGATTCCTGCAAACTATCCGTATGTAGTACGCGTGGTATCCGATATCCTCGAATCAAACGGTTCTTCTTCCATGGCTACCGTATGTGCCGGAACTCTGGCATTGATGGATGCAGGTGTGAAAATCAAGAAACCGGTATCAGGTATCGCCATGGGATTGATTAAGAATGCAGGCGAAGACAAATATGCCGTATTGTCCGATATCCTCGGTGATGAGGACCACTTGGGCGACATGGACTTCAAGGTGACCGGAACAAAAGACGGTATCACCGCCACTCAGATGGACATCAAAGTGGACGGTCTGTCATACGAAATCCTCGAAAAGGCATTGCTGCAGGCTAAAGAAGGCCGTGAATATATCTTGGGCAAAATCACCGAGTGCATTGCCGAGCCTCGCGAAGACCTGAAACCTCACGCTCCGCGTATCGAGACAATGACCATTCCCAAGGAATTCATCGGTGCTGTCATCGGCCCTGGTGGAAAGATTATCCAAGGTATGCAGGAAGAAACCGGTGCTACCATTACTATTGAAGAAGTGGACAACATCGGTAGAATCGAAATCGCCGGTACCAACAAGAAGAGCATCGATGATGCTATGCGTATCATCAAAGGGATTGTAGCTGTCCCCGAAGTAGGCGAAGTCTACAAAGGCAAGGTACGCTCCATTATGCCTTACGGTGCATTCGTTGAATTCCTGCCGGGTAAGGACGGCTTGCTCCATATCTCCGAAATCGACTGGAAACGTCTGGAAACAGTAGAAGAAGCCGGTATCAAGGAAGGTGATGAAATTGACGTAAAACTTCTCGACATCGACCCGAAGACCGGAAAATTTAAGCTGTCACGCAAAGTATTGCTTCCGAGACCGGAAAGACAAGAAAGACCGGAAAAGAAATAAGAAATTTCTTATTCTTTAAGTATATAAAGCCTGGTGGAACCCCATCAGGCTTTCTTTTTGTCAATACTGCCAGAAATGGCTCTGAAAAAACAAGGCATAATGCTTGCATATTCCAAAAAGATTATGTTTTTTTGCTATGTAAAGCCTTATATTCCATAAAGAACCTCAATTAATGTCCGGTTTAAGGAGCCTACATACTATGAATCTTTTCTCACGCTTTTTCCAGGAAAACCAAGAAAAGTTTTTGGCTTTTGCTTATTCTTATCTCAGGGATAAAGCAGAAGCGGAAGACGTTGTGATGGAATCCATGATTGCCTTATGGGAAAACCGAGACCGCTGGGAAGAAAACAGTAACCTGCATGCCCTGCTGCTGACCATCATAAAGAACAAAGCCCTGCACGTACTCGAGCACAAGCAGGTGCGTCTGCGAGCGGAAGAAACCATCAGCAGCCACAACCTGCGCGAACTGGACTTACGCATCTCCACCTTGAAAGCCTGCGAACCGGACCAGATATTCAACACGGAAATACAGCATATCGTAAATAAGACCTTACAGGAAATGCCCGAGCAAAGCCGGAAGATATTCATGTTGAGCCGATACCAGAACCTGGCAAACAAGCAGATTGCCGATAGTCTGGACATATCACTTAAAACCGTAGAGGCACACATCACCAAAGTGCTGCGGATTCTCCGGCTGAGACTGAAAGATTATCTTGTTACCATACTCATAATATTAATATCCTAAAAAATGCTTCTACGGAATAGGGTTACCGCCCACTTTCCGGTTATATATACAAAAGGTAAAAAGAGCACGTTTTAGAAAAGAAATAAATTATTGACAATGAACCAAGAGCTATTATATAAATATTTCAAAGGTATTACTTCCGTTGAAGAAGAAAAGATGATACTCGACTGGATAGACGCCTCGGATGAAAACCGGGACATCTTCCTGAAAGAGCGCATGATATACGACATTTCCTTGTTCTCGGACAAGCAGGGAAACAATGAAAAGAAAACGGTGCACATCATGCCGATGCTCCGCTGGGCGGCCCGTATAGCCGCCGTCACCATTGTCGCCATTGCCGGTTATTTCATCACCTCCGACTTTTTATATAACAAGGAGGTGCAGTTGCAAACAGTCACTGTGCCTGCCGGACAACGGGCCCAAATTATCCTTGCCGATGGAACACGCGTATGGCTGAACTCCAAGTCCACCATGAAATATGCCGCCAACTTCGGACGCAACGAACGAAATGTGGAATTGGACGGAGAGGCCTACTTTGAAGTAGCCAAAAACAAGAATATCCCATTCTATGTACATACAGAAACGAACAAGGTAAAAGTTGTAGGAACGAGTTTCAACGTCTGTGCCTACAGTGGGAGCCATGAGTTCGGAACCACATTGGTGGAAGGTATCGTCGATATCTATCCGGCCAACAGCAGCCAGATAATCACCAGGTTGCAGAAAGACGAGGTATTTCTCAATGAAAACGGAAAATGTAGAAAGGCCGTCCTTCCTTCCTATGAATATCTACGCTGGAAAGAGGGACTATACTGTTTTGACGACGCTCCATTCAGCGGTATCCTCGGTAGACTGGAGAAATACTATAATGTAAAGATAACCGTTGCCAGTCCTCAACTGCTGAACTACGGCAGCTTTACCGGCAAGTTCAGAGAGCAGGACGGCATCGAACATATACTGCGGACCATCTCGAAAGACCATCCTTTCAAGTTCCGCATCAACGAAGAAAAGGATTCAATTGTTATATATGAGTAAGAAAAAAAGATCGGAAAGTACCCCCATACTTTCCGATCCGAAACAGTCAAAAATCGACCTTAATCAATTTATTAACTTAACACAGTGACAAAGATATGAGAAAAATTTTGTTGATGAGGCTTTTTTATCTAAAAAAATTAGATTTTAAGCAATTATTGCAAACCTATGAAAATCACATTATTCCTTCTCCTGCTTGTTATATTTCAGGTGTACAGCGGGAACTGCTACTCTCAGAATGCCAGGGTCAGCATTCAAAATGCCCGGCTGAGGGTAGGGCAAGTTCTCGAGCAAATTGAATCGCAAACAGAATACTTATTTGTATATAACAAACAGAACGTCGATGTACGCCGTACCGTCGACATCAATGCAAGCAACCAAACTGTTTCCGAAGTACTTGACCAAATGTTCAAAGGGACAGACATCAAGTATGTGATGGAAGGCAAAAACATCGTTTTAACCAAAAACAGCAGGAGTGCTGAGGATAAGACAGACACTCTGCAGGAAATGGCTACTGTAAGAGGAAAGGTGACGGACTCCAAAGGCGAACCGATTATCGGTGCCAACATTCTTGAAAAAGGGACCGCCAATGGTGTTATCACCAATACCGAAGGAGAATTTAGTATGAATATCCCTCCTTATGCCACTATTGTCGTATCCTACATCAGTTATGAGCCGCAAACCATTGCCCTGAACGGTAGAAATAATCTCCACATCCGGATGGAAGAAAAGAACCTCGCCCTGGAGCAAGTAGTGGTAACCGCCATGGGTATCCAGAAGAAAATGTCCTCATTGACCTATTCTACCCAACAGATAAGCAGCAATGAGCTGACCCGTGCCAAAGAGCCGAACATGATTAATACACTGGCAGGAAAGACGGCCGGAGTACAAATCAATAAAACCGCCAATTTAGGAGGTTCTGCCAAAGTCGTCATTCGCGGTGCACGCTCTGCATTTGCCAGCGGCAACAACCAGCCCTTGTACGTAATTGACGGTGTTCCTATGCTGAACAGCTCAACAGAATCCACCTCCACCGTAATCGGCGGTAACTACGATGGATTGAACCGTGATGCCGGTGACGGGATTTCCAACCTGAATCCGGACGACATAGAAAGCATCAACATCCTGAAAGGTTCTTCTGCCGCCGCGCTTTATGGTTCGCAGGCAGCTAATGGCGTCATTCTGATCACCACTAAAAAGGGAAAGGCCGGACTGCAGCGCGTTACATTCTCCTCCAACCTGACCGTAAGTCACGCCATCAGTACCCCCGAATTCCAAAATACATACGGCCGGAACGAAGATGGCGGTACGGCAAGCTGGGGTACAAAAGGCAATGTAACGGACTATGACAACATAGGCGAATTCTTCAGCAATGGCATCACCACTTTCAATTCGCTGGCCATCACTACCGGAAATGAAAAGGTACAAACTTATTTCTCATACGCCAACACCACGGCTAAAGGAATTGTGGACAATAACAAACTACAGAAGAATAACCTGAACCTACACGAAACGGCCAGCCTCTTCAACAACAAGCTGAAACTGGACGGCATTGCAACACTAATGACCCAAACCGTCAAGAACTCCCCTGCTACCGGCGGCTATTATCTGAATCCGCTGGTCAGCTTGTACAGTTTCCCACGTGGCGTAGACATGAGCACTTACAGAGAAAACTTTGAAACGTGGAATGCCGACCGCAATATGATGACACAAAACTGGATTGAAAAGAATGGAGATGGTACCGTCAGTGAATGGGGACAGAATCCCTACTGGCTGAAAAAACGCGTGCTCAGTGGCTACAAGCGTTATCGCGCTGTGGCATCGGCCAGAGCCAATCTGCACATTACGGACTACTTCAACCTGCAGGTACGGGGTAATGTGGATTATATCAGTGATAAATTCGACAATAAGATGTATGCCACTACAGCTCCCAACATCGCCGGCAAATACGAGGACAAGGAAAACGGACGTTACATCTGGTCGGACAGCCAGGAAATCCAAGTCTACGGTGACGCAATGGTCTTGTTCAACAAGGAATTTGATGACTTTTCCCTCAATACGGCACTGGGAGCCAGCATCAACATGAGTAAAGTCAATTCACTGACAATAGACTCAAGGCTTGCTTCCCTCTACAAACCGAATGTATTTACCGTCCCCAATGTAGTGATGGACTCCAAAGCAGCCGTAAATCAGAGCATCGACAGCAAACGCACGCTCCAATCAGTATTTGCCACCATGCAGTGGGGCTGGAAAGGACTACTATACTTGGACATTACCGCACGTAACGACTGGTCATCCACATTAGCCCACACAGACAGCAAGAATACCGGATTCTTCTATCCCTCCATAGGAGCTACCTGGATTCTTAACAAAACCTGCTCCCTGCCCAAATGGATAAGTTTTGCAAAAGTGCGCGCTTCATGGGCGGAAGTCGGTAATGACCTCCCGATAGGAATCACCAATCCGGTAGACATCATCATGGTAGGCGGCAGTATCAATGTAAATACCGTAGAACAGCGCGGTGACCTAAAACCGGAAATCAGCAGCTCCATCGAATTCGGTACAGAATGGCGCTTCTTCCATCACCGCTTCGGGATAGACTTCACTTGGTATCAGACCAATACCAAGAACCAGTTGTTGAGAATGGACAATCCTACGGGCTCCACCTATAAATACCGGTATGTCAATGCCGGAAAAATACGTAACCAGGGTTTTGAGCTGACGGTAGACGCCACTCCGCTACTATACAGAAACTTTTCGTGGAAGAGTCTCATCAACATGTCCGCCAACAAGAACAAAGTAGTGACCCTGCATCCTGACTATCCGGAATTTTCCTACTACGAAGAAGGTTTCAACGCAGGCTATCAGATGCGTGTCAAAGAAGGAGGCAGCCTGGGGGATATTTATGGAAATGCTTTCCGCCGTAACGAGGATGGCAGCATCATGGTTGATGAAACCAGCAAAAGGCCTTTGGGAAATACCGGAAACAAGGATTTGCTTGGGAATGCCAATCCTGACTTCACGATGGGATGGAGCAACACACTTACCTACAAGGACCTGGAGCTCTATTTCCTGATAGATTTCCGCTTTGGCGGCGAAGTCATGTCACTGACACAGTCTGAGTTGGATGCCAACGGCGTGACCAAAGTCACCGAAGATGCCCGCGCCCGAGGATATGTAGAATACCAGGGACAGAAGTTCAACGACCCGAGAGCATTCTACAGCGCAGTAGGCGGCAGAAATGCCATCTCCGAATATTATATGTACGACGCAACCTGCATCAGACTCCGTGAAGTATCACTGAGCTATTCTTTCCCGAAAACGATACTGGAAAACAGTAGATTCATAAAGGGAATCGACGTATCATTGGCAGCGCGCAACTTGTGTTTCTTAAAGAAGGAAGCACCGTTCGACCCCGATGCAGTAATGTCCGTAGGCAACAACAATCAAGGAGTAGACGTGTTTGGCATGCCTACTACCCGGAATATCGGCTTTAACCTAAGATTAACCTTTTAAAATGAATACCTTATGAAAAACAAGTGCATCATATTCCTTTTCTGCCATAGCATATTGCTGCTTGCAGCTTGCACCGGCGGTTTTGAGAACGACAACGAAATCAAGGGAGGTTTCTCGGACGACAAAAAGGAAATAGATTTCCAGAACCTAACTGCTCCATTCGAACCCATACAGTCGGGTATCTACTTCAATATAGGTTCTGTTGGCTTAAATTGGGTATGGCAGATGACACAATCCCTGAACCATGACATGTTCTCCGGCTACTTCATGGACCCTATTCCTAAATTCATGAAATCCAACGCCTGCTACAACCTGAACTCAGGCTGGACCAATGCCGCATGGCAATGTACTTACGGATATGTCTACACGGAGGTGCAGAAGGCAGAAAAGAACTTTTATGGCAATGACAACTTGAAAGGCTACCTCGGCATTACCGAAATTTTGAAAGTGGAACTGATGCACCGCATTGCCGATACATACGGTCCGCTGGTCTACCATCAACTGGGTGAGACACCCCGGGTTTACGGACAGCAAGAAGCCTATACACGCTTCTTTGCAGACCTGGACGAAGGGCAGCAATTGATAAGGGAATACCTGGACGAGGGCGGTGACAACAACAAATTCAAAGAGTATGATATGCTGACCAACGGCAAGACCTTGAAGGAGTGGTTAAAGTTTGCCAACTCACTACGTTTGCGCCTTGCCATGCGCATCTCCAATGTAGATGCAACACTTGCCAAAGACCAAGCAACCAAAGCACTGAATGACAATCAAGGTGTACTGGAAGGTGCAAGGGAAACCATCGCTGTAATGGGCAAGAACTATATCAATCCTTTGTGTGCCGTTGCCGGTTGGGGTGAAGTCTACATGAATGCCTCGATGGAATCCATTGTCAACGGTTATGAGGACCCGCGTGGCAAGAAATGGTATAACACCGCCCTTCTCGAAGGTTATCAAAAACAGTTGTTAGGCATTCCCATCGGGTTACCCATGAAAGACGGTGACGCCAACATTTACAGTTTTTGCTCTTCCCTCAACACAAGTACCATCGGCGAAAAGACCGGAGCCGTATTGATGAGTGCGGCAGAAGTCTGGCTGCTCAGGGCCGAAGCAGCCCTCCGTGGCTATACCAAAGAGAATCCCCGCACATGCTATGAATACGGGGTAAGTACTTCATTTACACAGTGGGACTGTGCTGGTGCCTCCGAATATCTGGAAAGCGACAAAACCCCTGCCGATTATAAAGATGTAGTCTCGGGCGGCAAGGTAGGCAAGGACATGAAAGCCTTGATTACCATATCCCCCAAATGGGAAGAAGATGCAGACATAGAGACGAAACTCGAAAAGATTATTACCCAGAAGTGGCTGGCATGCTGGCCCGAAAGTTATGAGGCATGGGCTGAGCAACGCCGTACCGGATACCCCAAACTTTTCAAGGTCCAAAACAACACCGGAAAAGTGATTGATACGGATATCATGATCCGCCGCCTTCCGTTCTCGACGGACGCTGCCACTGCCGACCCGGCACAATACGCCACCCTCACGGAAAAACTGGGTGGCGCAGATAACGGCGCCACCCGCCTTTGGTGGGATACGGGGAAAAACTCTTTCTAGAACAGACTCCACGCAACCGTAAGCCCTGCCATCACAATGGCTACCATGCTCATCAGCTTGATTAGGATATTCAAGCTCGGACCGGATGTGTCCTTGAACGGGTCTCCTACGGTGTCACCCACGACTGTAGCCTTGTGGACTTCACTGCCTTTGCCGCCAAAGTTGCCTTCTTCCACATACTTTTTGGCATTATCCCATGCACCACCGGCATTTGCCATGAAGATGGCAAGCACGAAACCACTGCTCAATCCGCCAATCAGCAGGCCGAGCACACCGGGAACACCGAAAATAAGTCCCGTCGCAATCGGAGCAATGATAGCTATCAGTGACGGAATCACCATCTCGCGTTGCGCCCCTTTCGTCGAGATTGCCACACAACGCTCATAATCAGGCTCCGTTTCTCCCGTAAGGATTCCCTTGATTTCGCGGAACTGGCGGCGCACTTCGTCTACCATATGGGCCGCTGCACGCCCTACCGCATTCATCGTCAATCCACAGAAAAGAAATGCCATCATCGAGCCCAGAAACATACCGGAAAGAACTTTCGGATTCATCAGCGTCACATCGTAGTGATGCATAAAGTCGAAGAAAGTGGCATCTTGAAGAGCCACGGCATCGCCATGAGGAAGCGACAGTTCGGTAGTCCCGAGGCGGGTCAGCCCGATACGGATTTCCTCGACATAAGAGGCCAGCAAAGCCAATCCCGTCAAAGCGGCGGAACCGATGGCAAAGCCTTTGCCCGTAGCGGCTGTAGTGTTGCCCAAGGAGTCGAGCGCATCGGTACGCTTGCGCACCTCCTCACCCAGACCGGACATCTCCGCATTGCCACCCGCGTTGTCGGCTATCGGTCCGTAAGCATCTGTGGCAAGCGTGATGCCCAATGTGGAAAGCATTCCTACCGCCGCAATACCGATACCATAAAGCCCCAAGCCTACATTGGAAAAGTCGAAACCGGAAGCA
>OHPO01000634.1_pt1 | contig 17892 bp, 22 predicted proteins | sample 1577741 | NCBI WGS metagenome assembly OHPO01 (sample SAMEA3879574, study PRJEB24766) | human gut metagenome | biome: human-associated habitat; feature: feces | place: USA | collected 1985/1987
ATGGGTAATCTCCCGTTTACAAAGGAGCTTCGGGATTATCATATGGGAAAAATCGCGGAACGCGCTGCGTTTGAGCATCGGAAAGCGACATTCCAGATGGTGACCGACGACGTTTACGCCATCAGCAAGGGCCGTCTGGTCGGGCGGCCCAGATAAAGAAACAGGAGGAACAGAACATGAAAATCAAGGATGTTGTTTGCGCTGCGGGCAGCACGGGGTTTTATTTTGATGACCAGCGCGCCATCAAGCGCGGCGCGGGTCACGACGGTATGTTTTACATCGGCCAGCCCGTCACGGAGGGCTTTTCCGCCGTGCCGGTGACCGAGAGCCTGAACATCCTCCTGCGGGGCCTGGAGAGCGAGATGGCCCAGATCACCGCAGAGGACCTGCGCATTACCGTGGACCTCAGCGGTATCACGGAGCCGGGGGTCCACACGGTGCCGGTGACGGTGCAGGTGGCCAACTACGCCAACGTGGGCGTCAAGGGCTCGTATCAGATCGTGGTGGACGTGGAGCGTCTGCCGTAACAGAGATTTTCCCCAAGCGAAAGGACTGAGCAAAATGACACAAGTGGCAACTGTTGAAAAAATCCTTCGGGACGGATATGTGCAGATTTCCGTGCCCCGCAAGTCCGCCTGCGGACACGACTGCGAGGAGTGCGCCGGATGCGGCATGACCGGGGCTTCCGTCTATGCCGAGGCCCGGGACCCCGTGGGGGTCCGCCCCGGAGACAAGGTGGTGGTGGAAAGCTCCACCCGGGCTATCCTGGCGGTGACCTGGCTGGTGTATATGCTGCCGGTGGTGTTTTTCCTGCTGGGCTACTTCCTGTCGGCGGGGCTGACGGAGGGCTGGCGCTATGCCGTTGCCATTGCGGCGGCGGCGGTGTCGTTTATCCCCATCAAGCTGTATGACGGCTATGCCCGGAAGCGGGACACCCTGACCTATACCATCGTCCGGGAGTTCTGATGTTCGGTTATGTGCGGCCGTCGGACGGCCACCTGACGGCGGAGGACAAGTCCCGGTTCCAGGCGGCTTACTGCGGCCTGTGCCGCAGTCTGGGCCGGAGATACGGCCTGGCGGCCCGGATGATCCTGAACTATGACCTGGCCTTTCTGGCCATGCTGCTGTCCCGGGAGCCGGAGTGCCCCACGGCGCACTGCCGGTGCCCGGCTCACCCCATCCGGGGGTGCGACGCCCTGGAGAGGCAGGACGCCTTTGACACGGCGGCGGACCTGAGCGTGATTCTCACCTGGTGGCAGCTAAAGGACGGCGTGGCGGACCACGGCTTTTTCCGGGGGCTGCCGTACCGCGCGGCCCTGCTCCTGCTGCGGCGGGCCTATCGCAAGGCGCGGGCCAGGCGGCCCGGCTTCGATGCGTGCACCCAGGCGCACCTGGAGGAGCTGGCACGGCTGGAGGCGGAGCAATGTCCCTCTATAGACCGGGCGGCGGACGCCTTCGCGGCGCTGTTGGCCGGGGCGTCAGAGGAGGAAGCGGACCCGGTGCGGCGGCGGGTGCTGCGGCAGCTGTTCTATCACCTGGGCCGGTGGGTCTATCTGGTGGACGCGGCAGACGACCTGAAAAAGGACGTAAAGTCCGGCAGCTATAACCCGCTGGTCTACCGCTTTCACGCGGAGGGCGGGACGCTGACGGCAGACGACAAGGCGGCGCTGGCCGCTACCCTGGACAGCTCCGTCCGGGCCATGGCCGCAGCCTTTGAGCTGGCGGACTTCGGCCCCTGGCGGGCCATTATCGAAAGCGTCCTGTATGAGGGACTCTACGCAGTGGGCGCGGCGGTGCTGAACGGTACCTTCCGCAAAGGACACAAAAGAAAACAACGAAAGGCAGGCGCCTGATATGCGCGATCCCTATCAGGTGCTGGGCATCCCCAGCACCGCCACAGACGAAGAAGTGAAGAGAGCCTACCGGAACCTGGCCCGGAAATACCACCCCGACAACTACCACGACAATCCCTTAGAGGACCTGGCCCAGGAGCGGATGAAGGAGATCAACGAGGCCTACGAGACCATCCGCAATCAGCGCAAGGCCGCCCAGTCCGGCGGCCAGAGCGGCTACGGCTCCGGCTATAATCCCGGCTACGGCGCGGGGTACAATACCGGCTATAACACCGGCTACAGCGGCGCCTACGGCGCTGCGTGGCAGCGGATCCGGCTGGCCATCTCCCAAGGGAACCTGAACCTGGCGGAGGAGCTGCTCAACGCCCAGACGGATCACAACGGGGAGTGGAACTTCCTGAAGGGGGCCGTGTGCTATAAGCGGGGCTGGATGGACGAGGCCCGGCGCTATTATGAGACGGCGGTGCAGATGGACCCGGGCAACGCGGAATATCAGCGGGCCCTGGATATGATAAACGGAAACGGCGCGGCGTACCGCCCCAACGGGTACGGGCATGTGTCCACCGGCAGCTGCGCCGGGGACAACTGCACCAGCCTCTGCGCCGCCTGCGCCTGCATGAACTGCCTGTTTGGCGGCGGCGGATACTATTTCTGCTGCTGAGGGACGATAGATAGGAGGAGTTTACATTGGTCAAAAGCATGACCGGCTACGGCCGGGCCAGAGAGACCCTGCACCAGCGGGACATCACCGTGGAGGTGCGCTCTGTCAACAACCGCTTTCTGGACTGCACGGTGAAAATGCCCCGTGCTTACGTATTTGCCGAGGACGCCGTGAAGGCCCGGGTCCGGGCTGCCGTGTCCCGGGGCAAGGTGGACGTGTTCCTGTCCGTCCGCTCCGAGGGTGCCGCCGACGTAAAGGTCACCCTGAATGAATCCATGGTGGCGGGGTATCTGGCCGCTATGAAGCAGATGGCGGAAAATTTCGACGTGAAAGAGGACATCAGCGTGTCGCTTCTGTCCCGGATGCCGGATGTGTTTACCGTGGAGAAGCCGGAGGTGGACGAGCAGCAGCTGCTGGACGATATGCTGTCCGTTGTGAATAAGGCGCTGGCAGGCTTCGACGCCATGCGCACCACGGAAGGCAAGGCGCTGGAAAACGATCTGCGCAGCCGGGGACAGACGATCCTGTCGCTGGTCAGTCAGGCGGAAGCGGGCGGCGCCCAGACTGTGCTGGACTACCGCACCCGTCTGGAAAATAAGATCAAAGAGGTTCTGGCGAGCACCGCCATTGACGAAAGCCGCATCCTGACGGAAGCCGCTATTTTCGCCGACAAGGTGGCGGTGGACGAGGAGACCGTCCGCTTAAGAAGCCACTTGGAGCAGATGAACAACATGCTCACCACCGGCGGCGCCGTCGGACGGAAGCTGGACTTTCTGCTGCAGGAAATGAACCGGGAGGCCAACACCATCGGCTCCAAGTGCACCGATGTGCGTCTGGCACGGGTCGTGGTGGAGATCAAGGCCGAGCTGGAGAAAATCCGGGAGCAGACCCAGAACATCGAGTAAGGAGTAGCTATGAAGCTTGTGAACATCGGTTTCGGCAGCATGGTCGCCGCGGGGCGGGTGCTTGCCATTGTAGCGCCGGACTCCGCACCCATCAAGCGGGTGATTCAGGAGGCGAGAGACCGGGGAATGCTCATTGACGCATCCTACGGGCGCAAGACAAAGGCCGTGCTTTTGATGGATACCGATCACGTGATCCTCTCCGGCATCCCCACCGAGACGCTTTACGCCCGGTGGATGGACAGACCGGAAGAAGAAATAAAGGAGGATTGAGCCGTGAGCAAGGGAAAAATGTTTGTGATCTCCGGCGCTTCCGGCGTGGGGAAAAGCACCGTCCTGAAGCAGGTGATGGACGGCCGGGACGACCTGAAATTTTCCGTCTCCGCCACCACCCGCCCGCCCCGGCCCGGGGAGACGGACGGGGTACACTACTACTTCGTGACCAAGGCGCGCTTCGAGGAAATGATCCGGGAAAATGCGTTTCTGGAATACGACGCCCACGCGGGCAACTACTACGGCACCCCCCGCGCTCAGGCGGAGGAAAAAATGGAGCAGGGACTGCTGCTTCTGGACATCGAACCCATGGGCGCGAAGCAGGTGAAGCAGTCCGCCCCTGACGCGGTGCTGATCTTCATCATGCCGCCGTCCCGGGAGGAGCTGGAGCGCCGTCTGCGCAGCCGGGGCGATACCTCGGAGGAACAGATCAGAATGCGTCTGGAACGGGCGTCATGGGAAATGGAGCAGCGAAGCTGGTACGATTACACCGTCGTTAACGACGACGCGAAGCGCTGCGCCGAAGAAATTCTGACAATCATTGCCAATCTGGCTGACTGAATATATTGCTACTTTATTGGAGGAACGAAATTATGCTATACCCCCCTGTTGCTGATTTGCTGAAGAAAGTGGACAGCCGTTATCTGCTGGTGAATCTGGTGGCGCACCGCGCCCGTCAGATCGCCGCTGAGGCCGAGGCGTTTCAGGAAGATCTGCCGGAAAAGCCCGTGACCATGGCCATTGAGGAAGTGGCGGACGGCGAGCTTTCCGCCACCGTGAAGGAAGAGTATATGAAATGATGCTTTTCCGGGGGATGCGAACACCCTCCGGAAAAGCAGCCGGAAAGGATGGGGTGAGGGATGATTGCGAAAATCGCGGTTTCCGCCGCGACCTATGCCATTGACAAGCCCTATTCCTACAAAATCCCCGAGGGGATGACCCTGCAGCCCGGCCAGCGGGTGCAGCTGCCCTTCGGCCGCGCCAACAAGCGCACCGAGGGCGTCGTCCTCACCGTGGAGACGGGCAGCGAGGAAAAGCTGAAAGCCGTGGAGCGGTGTCTGGACGAAGCGCCGATTCTGTCGGAACATCAGCTGCGGCTGGCGGCGTTTTTGCGGGAGCGGTATTTCTGCACCTTTTATGAGTGCCTCCGGGTCATGCTCCCGGCGGGACTGTGGTTTCAGGCGCGGGAACGGATATCTCTCACCGGCGACCGCTCATGGAAGGAAAAGGCCATCCGTAAGGACGGCGCGGCGGAGGTGCTTGCGCTGCTGGAAAATCTGGGCGGTCAGGCGGAGGAATCTGCTCTGCGCGCTCTGATTCCCGACGAGGAAACCCTTTCCGGCGTGATCGCGTATCTTGCGCGGAAAAAGTGGATATCCGCCGAAACGGAATATCTGCGCCGCGCCAATGACAAGACGGAGAAAATCGCCGCTCTGGCGGTTTCCACCGAGGAAGCCATGGAGTACGCCTCCCACCGCCCCAAATCCGCTGCCATGCAGAAAAATGTGCTGGAGCTGATGTGCGGCGTGGGCAGCGTGTCCGTGAAGGAGCTGTGCTATTTTACCGGCGCTTCTACCGCGACGGTGAACCGGCTGGAAAAACTGGGGTATCTGACGCTGACCGAGCAGCCGGTCCTTCGATGCCGGGAAATCCGTCCGGCAAAGTTGGACGGGCCGCTGGTGCTCAGCCCCGATCAGCAGCGCTGCTATGACGGACTCGCGGAGCAAATGACGCAGGAAAATCCGGGGGTCGCGCTCCTTCGGGGGGTGACCGGCTCGGGAAAGACTTCCGTCTATATCAAACTCATCCAAACCTGTCTGGAAACGGGCAGAAGCACCCTGCTTCTGGTGCCGGAAATCGCCCTGACGCCCCAGCTGCTGGGGCTGATGACGGCCTATTTCGGCGCTCAGGTGGCGGTGCTGCACAGCAGCCTTGGGGCGGGGGAACGGTACGACCAGTGGAAGCGCGTCCGAAGCGGCGACGCGAAAGTGGTCGTAGGGACCCGCTCGGCGGTGTTTGCCCCATGTACCCCCGGCCTGATCATTCTGGACGAGGAACAGGAGCATTCCTATAAATCCGAAAATTCCCCCCGCTACAGCGCCAAAGAGGTCGCCATCTGGCGGGGCGCGAAGGAAGGCGCACTGGTGCTGCTCGGCTCCGCGACGCCCTCCGTGGAAAGTATGTACCGGGCGAAGACCGGCGCTTACAGCCTGTACACTATGGCGGAACGCTATGGCGGACGGAAGCTGCCCGCCGTGGACATCGTGGATATGCGGGAGGAGCTGAAGCTGGGAAACGATCTTTCCCTGAGCATCCCTCTGCGGGAAGCGCTGTCCGACAACCGGGACGCGGGAAAGCAGACGATTCTGCTGCTCAACCGCCGGGGAAACAGCCGGGCGCTGGTGTGTGTGGACTGCCGGAAAGCGCCGGAATGTCCCCGGTGCAGCGTCCGCCTGACCTATCACAGCGCCAACAACCGGCTGATGTGCCACTACTGCGGCTTTTCCCAGCCGGTGCCGGAGCGCTGCCCGGCGTGCGGCGGCCCGCTGAAAACCATTGGCACCGGTACCCAGAAGGTGCAGGAGGAGCTGGAGTTCCTCTTCCCCGACATGGAGACCGACCGGATGGACGCTGACACGGTAAGCGCCGTGAATACACACGAAAAAATTCTGGAACACTTCCAAAAGGAGAACGTTCCCGTGCTCCTTGGCACCCAGATGGTGGCCAAGGGGTTGAACCTCCCCAACGTCACGCTGGTGGGAGTGCTGGACGCCGATCTGAGCCTGTACACCGGCGGGTATCTGGCAGGGGAGACCACCTTCAATATGCTCACCCAGGTGGTGGGCAGAGCCGGCCGGGGAGACAGCCCCGGAAAGGCTATCATTCAGACGATGGTGCCCGACCATCAGGTCATCCGGTACGCGGCGGAGCAGGATTACGACGGATTTTACGATCTGGAGATTCAGCTGCGCCGGGTACAGAACGCGCCGCCCTTCGGCGATCTCGCCGTCGTGGTGGTGACGGGACGGGAGGAAACGGCGGTGCTTCGGGGTGCGGCAAAATTCCGGGACAGTCTGATCGCGTGTCTGCGTCAGGAAGCCTACCGGGAGGAGCGCTGCGCGGTGCTGGGGCCTGCGCCCTGCGCCGTGCCGAAGGTCAACTACCATTTCCGCTACCAGCTGACCCTGCGCTGCCGCCTGACCCGGACGATGCGCCAGCTGCTTTCCTATCTCCTCCGGGAGTTCGGAAAGGACAAGGCAAACCGGGGTGTCAGCGCCTACATTGATGTGAACGGATTCGACTGACCGGCAACCCGTTTACCATAAGAGAAACGAGGTAATATCATGGGACTGCGCAAAATTCTGACATACAAAGACCCGGCGCTGCACAAGGTATGCCGTCCGGTGGAGAAGTTCGACTGGCGGCTGCACAAACTGCTGAACGACATGACCGATACCCTGGCCGAAGCTAACGGCGTGGGACTGGCCGCCCCCCAGGTGGGCATTCTGCGCCGGGTTGTGATCGTGGATACCGGCGAGGAAATTCTGGAGCTGGTGAATCCGGAGCTGGTGGAGACCAGCGGTGAGCAGTGCGGCGCGGAGGGGTGTCTCAGCGTTCCGGGCAAGTACGGTCTGGTGAAGCGCCCCAACTATGCCAAGGTTCGCGCGCAGGACCGGAACGGTGAGTGGTTCGAGGCTGAGGGCGAGGAACTGATCGCCCGGTGCTTCTGCCATGAGCTGGATCATCTGGACGGCATCGTCTACACCGAGGTCATGGAGCGGTTCCTGACGGAGGAAGAACTGGAGCAAGAAAAGTAACGGAGGGATCATCCTTGCGTGTTGTGTTTATGGGTACGCCGGACATCGCGGCGACCTGCCTGAAAAAAATTCTGGCCGACGGCTTCGACGTGGTGGGCGTCTACACACAGCCTGACCGCCCCAAGGGACGGGGCATGAAGCTGGTGGCGTCCCCGGTGAAGGAGGTGGCGGTGGCTGCCGGAATCCCCGTATTCCAGCCGGAAAATTTCCGGGAGGAAGAGACGGTGGAGCAGCTCCGCGCCTTGCAGCCGGATATCTGCGCCGTGGTGGCCTACGGGCGCATCCTGCCCCAGAAGGTGCTGGACGTGCCGAAATACGGCTGCATCAACATCCACGCCAGCCTGCTGCCAAAGTACCGCGGTTCCGCCCCCTATCAGTGGGCGGTGCTGGACGGCCTGACGGAGACCGGCGTTACCGCTATGTACCTGACCCGGGAAATGGACGCCGGGGATATCATTGACATTTCCAAGACACCCATCGGCGAAAACGAAACGGCGGGGGAGCTGCTGGAGCATCTGGCGGTGCTGGGCGCGGAACTGCTGAGCAGGACCCTGACCCGGTTTGAAAGCGGGAAGGTGCCTGCCACGCCTCAGGATGCGTCGGGGGTCAGCTATGCTCCCATGCTGGACAAGTCCATGTGCCCCATCGATTGGACGAAGACGGCGCAGCAGGTGCATAACCACGTCCGGGGGCTGCACCCCTGGCCGGTGGCGACCATGGAATTGCAGGGCAAGACCTTCAAAGTCCACGCTACACGGGTAGTGGAGGGCAGCGGCAAGCCCGGCGAGATTCTGGGCCTGACGAAGACCGGACTGCGCATCGCCTGTGGCGAAGGCGCGGTGGAGATCATTTCCCTGCAAGCCGAGGGCGGCAAGCGCATGGCGGCGCCCGATTATTTCCGGGGTCATCCCTTGGAGCGCTGATGGGCGCGAGAGAAACGGCGCTGAACGCGCTGATCGCCTGCCGTAAAAGCGGCGCATGGCCGAACGGGGCGCTGAAAGAATATATTGCCCGGGACCGCCTGTCCCCAAGGGACGCGGCGCTGGCTACGCGGCTGTGCTACGGCGTCCTGCAAAACCGGAACAAGCTGGATTTTTACCTGAAGCAGCTCCTGACGGGGCGGCTGAAAGACCTCCATCCCGTGGTGCGGGACATCCTCCATCTGGGGCTGTACCAGATTTATGAGCTGGACAAGGTCCCAGAAAGCGCCGCCGTGAATGAATCGGTGACGCTGGCAAAAAAATATTGCAAAAATCCGAAGGCCGGGGCGCTGGTGAATGCCGTTCTGCGCAAGGCGGCGGCGACAAAGGGAACCTTGCAGGAGCCGGTGTCCTATGCCGACCGCTACAGCCACCCGGACGAGCTGATCTCCCTGCTAAAGGCCAACCTGCCCAAGGGAAAGCTGGAACCCATGCTCATTGCCGACAATGCCGCACCCCGGACGGTGGTGCAGGTGAACACCCTCCGGATATCTGCGGAGAAACTGGCCGAGCGGCTGACGGCGGAACACGTCTGCGTCAAACCTCACGAGTGGATGGCGGACTGTCTGGTGCTGTCCGGCACGGGAAGCTTAGAGCAGCTGCCGGCGTTTCGGGAAGGGCTGTTCTATGTGCAGGACCCGGCGGCGAAGCTCAGCGTTCTGTGCGCGGGGCTGCCGGAATCCGGCGGAAACGTGCTGGACTGCTGTGCGGCACCGGGGGGCAAGAGCTTCGCCGCGGCCATTGCCATGGGCGGTAAGGGAAGCATCGTCTCCTGTGATATTTACCCTCACAAGACTGCCCTGATCGAAAACGGTGCGGCGCGTCTGGGACTGACGAACATTACGGCGCGCCAACAGGACGCATCCCAGGTTGTGCCGGAGTGGGTCGGCGCCATGGACACCGTGATTGCTGACGTGCCCTGCTCCGGTCTGGGCATCATCCGGAAAAAGCCGGATATCCGATACAAAAACCTGAAAGAGCTGGAAGACCTTCCGACCTTGCAGTTGAAAATTCTGGAGACTCAGGCGTCCTATGTCAGACCCGGCGGCACGCTGCTGTATTCCACCTGCACCGTGCTGAAGCGGGAAAACGATGACGTGGTTTCCGCATTCCTTGCAGCGCATGGCGAATTCACGACGGAACCGCTGCCGCTGCCGGATGTATTTCCCAAAAACGAAACCGGGATGCTCACCCTGATCCCCGGCGAGTATGATACCGACGGCTTCTTTATCTGCCGTCTGCGGAGAAAAGCATGAATCTGAAATCCATGACCCTGCCGGAGTTGACGGCGGTTCTGAAAGAGCTGGGGCAGCCTGCGTTCCGCGCCAAGCAGGTCTACACCTGGCTGCACAGGGGCGTCCGCGCCTATGACGAAATGACGAACCTGCCCAAGTCCCTCCGGGACACGCTGGCGCGGGAATATCCCATCTGCGTCCCCAAGGTGGTGCGCAGGCAGGAATCCACCCGGGACGGCACGATCAAATACCTCTGGGAACTGTCCGACGGCAACTGCGTGGAGACGGTGCTGATGCGCTATCACTACGGGAACACCGTGTGCATTTCCACGGAGGTGGGCTGCCGCATGGGCTGCGCCTTCTGCGCCTCCACCATCGGCGGACTGGTGCGGCGGCTGGAACCCTATGAAATGCTGGACGAGGTGCTGTTCACGCAGGTGGACTCCGGCCTGCCTATTTCCCACATCGTGCTGATGGGCATTGGCGAGCCGCTGGACAATTTTGACAATGTGATGCGCTTTCTGGAGCTGGTGAACAGCCCGGAGGGCATGAACATTTCCATGCGGCATATCAGTCTCAGTACCTGCGGGCTGGTGCCGAAGATCGACGAGCTGGCGAAGCGGAAACTGCAGCTGACGCTGTCGGTTTCCCTCCACGCGCCCAACGACGAGGTGCGGGACCGGATCATGCCGGTGAACAAAGCCTATCCCAGCGAGGAACTGCTGGCGGCCTGCCGCCGGTATTATCAGGCGACCTCCCGGCGGATTTCCTTTGAATACGCCATGATCGACGGTGTCAACGACCGCCCGGAGGATGCGAAAGAGCTGCTCCGGCGCTTGAAGGGGCTGCCTGCCCACTTCAATCTGATCCCCTTAAACCATGTGGAGGAAAGCCCCCTGAAGCCCAGCACCCGGGCGGCAGTGGCGGCGTTCCAGAAAACGCTGGAAGACGGCGGCGTCACTGCCACCGTCCGCAGAACGCTGGGCGGCGACATCGACGCCTCCTGCGGGCAGCTGAGACGAAAGTACAATCAAAGCAAAGAGAAGCGATAGAGAAAAGGGGGCGCGAGCCTATGCAGAGCTGGGGATTGACCGATCCCGGTTGTGTCCGGAAACAGAATCAGGATTCCTACAGAATTGAACAGCTTGACCGCGGCAACCTGCTGTGCATCGTCTGCGACGGCATGGGTGGCGCCAAATCCGGAAACATTGCCAGTTCTCTGGCGGTGGACGTGTTCGTGGAGGAAGTCCGCCGCTGCTGGAAGCCTGTCATGGAACAGGACAAGGTTGACCAGATGCTCCGCAGCGCCGTGAAGCTGGCGAACTTCACCGTGTATGACCAGTCCCGGCAGTTCGAGGAATTCGACGGCATGGGCACCACGCTGGTGGCGGTGATGGTGCGTGGCCGGAAGGCGACCGTAGTTAACGTGGGGGACAGCCGCGCCTATCACGTGGGCAAAAGCGGCATCCGTCAGGTGACCAAGGATCACTCCCTGGTGCAGATGATGGTGGACAGGGGAGATCTGACTCCGGAGGTGGCGAAAAGCTATCCCGGCAAGAACTTCATCACCCGTGCCATCGGAACGGAGACAACCGTGCTGTGCGACATCTTCCATCTGGACGTGGGTAAGGGAGACTACCTGTTGCTGTGCAGCGACGGACTGAGTAATCTTCTGGACGATCAGGAAATTCTTTTCGAGGTCGTCCACGGCGTGTACAAGCAGAATTGCTGCAAGCGTCTGCTGAACATTGCCAAAAACCGGGGCGCGCCGGACAATGTCACCAGCGTGCTGATCGCCATTTGAGTACCGCGAAAGGAGCAATTTCTGAATATGGATCAATATATTGGACGGCTCTTGGACGACCGGTACGAAATTCTGGAGATCATCGGTACCGGCGGCATGGCCGTCGTCTATAAGGCGCGTGACCACCGGCTGAACCGGTTGGTAGCCGTCAAAATACTCAAGGATGAATTCGCACGGGATGAGGAATTCCGCCGCCGGTTCCGCGCCGAGGGCGAAGCCGTGGCCATGCTGAGCCATCCCAACATCGTGCAGGTCTACGACGTTTCCGCCTCCGACAGCGCCAATTATATCGTCATGGAGCTGATCGACGGCATTTCCCTCAAGCAGTACATGGAGAAAAAAGGGGTGCTCAACTGGAAGGAGACGCTGCATTTTGCCATGCAGATCGCCAAGGGCTTAGAGCACGCTCACAGCCGGGGGATCATCCACCGGGACATCAAGCCCCATAACGTCATGGTGCTGAAAAACGGCTCCGTCAAGGTGATGGACTTCGGCATTGCCCGGGTCATGAGCAAGAGCAACACCCTGACGAAGGAAGCACTGGGAAGCGTCCATTACATCTCCCCGGAGCAGGCCAAGGGCGGCCATACCGACAACCGTTCCGACATTTACTCTCTGGCCGTGGTCATGTACGAGATGATGACCGGCCGCCCGCCCTACGACGGGGAATCCCCCGTGGCGGTTGCCATTCAGCATATCAACGGCGGCGCGCCGCTGCCATCCACACTGAACCCCAACATTCCCCGGGGCTTGGAGCAGATCATCATGAAGGGCATGGCGCTGGAGGTCAACGACCGTTACGTCTCCGCCACGGAAATGCTCCATGATATGGAAGAATTCCGGCAGAACCCGGACATGACGTTTGATTACCACACAATCGTGGACGACGCTACCCGCGTGCTTCCCAATCTCTCCCGCGGCATGACCACGGCGGAGAAGAAGGTGCAGGCCAAGACCGGGGCGGCTCCCGTCCGGACATCTTCGGACAGCATCCGCCTGCACCAGAACGGTGGGGGAACGGAGGCAGGGCGGGACAACGAGGCCGTCCGCCGCGCCCAGCAGCGCCGTCAGGCGCAGCAGCAGCAGCGCAAAGAGGAACGCAAGGAGGAGCGCAGCCGGGTCGCCACCACGGCCATCGTGGTTTGCAGTGCCGTAGCGGTCATCGCGATCTTCATTTTTCTGATCGCCCTGTTCAACGGCGCCTTGCTCAGCAAGGAGAAGGCACTGGTGGAGGTCCCATATCTCGAGGGCGGGATTTACGACGAAAGCCTTGCGTCCCAGTACCCGGACTTTGCCATCAAGCTGCGGCAGGAGTACGACGATACCCGGCCAAAGGGAGAGATTCTCCGCACGGAACCCTCCGGAGGCAGCAAGGTGGTCAAAGGTTCGGAGCTTTGGATCACCGTCAGCCTGGGGCAGCGGCCGGAAGCCAAAACCATGGACGATTTCGTAGGCACCAGCGCGGAGGAAGCCAAGTCCATCCTGCTGGGACAGGGCTTTGAACCCATCACCCGCAACGAAATGAGCTACGTATACGAAGTGGGGCAGGTCATCCGCACGGAGCCGTCCGTCGGTACGGAAATGACGGCGGGACAGACGGTGTACATCTATGTCAGCACCGGCCCGGACGTCATCACGGCGAAGATGCTCAACGTGATGGGGCTGGATGTGGACAAGGCCAAGGAGCTACTGGGTCAGGCGGGCTTCAGCAACGTCAAGACCGAGGAAGTGGAGAGCCTGAAGCCCAAGGGCGAGGTCATTCACCAGTCCGCGGCGAAAAACGCAGAGATCGACGTCAACACGGAGATCGTTCTGCAAATCTCCAAAGGACCGGAGGAAACCACCGGCCCCACTCAGGCAACGACCCCCAAAGATCCCAACGAGCCGGTGACCATCGGGGTGCAGTTCTCCCTGCCGGAACGGGATGAGCCGTACATTCTGAGCATTTTCCTGAACGGCAAGGAGGTCATCGAGTCCCGGGAGATCGTGCCGGGAACCTCCAGCTTTGTCTGCGACCTGACAGGCACCGGAACCCAGACCTATGACATTTACATCGACGGAGAATACTACCAGTCCAAGGAAGTGCCGTTTAATTGAGTATGGAAAAACAGCGTACCGGGCGGATCGTCCGTTCCATCAGCGGATTTTATGACGTGCAGGCGGGACGCGGTGATTACCTGCCGCGCCCGTGGCATTCTGCGAAAGGAAAACTGCACGCCCCTCACCGGCGACATGGTGGACATCACCGTGGAGCGGGGGAAGGGCATGGTGGAAAGGGTACTGCCCCGGCGGAACTGCTTCGTCCGCCCCGCCGTCGCCAACATTGACGCGCTGGTGGTATTCGCGGCCAACGTCAATCCGGTGACGGAGCCGTTCCTCATTGACCGGGTGGCGGCCATTGCGGGAGATCAGGAGGTGCCGGTTTACCTGTGCGTCAACAAGTGCGACCTTGACCCGGCGGTGGACTTGGTGCGTATCTACCGCAACGCCGGTTTCCCCGTCATCTGCACCAGCGCCGAGACCGGCGGCGGTGTGGAGGCGCTTCGGACGCTGATTAAGGGCAAGCTGGTGGCCTTCACCGGAAATTCCGGCGTGGGCAAAAGCAGCATTCTCAACCGTCTGGCGCCGGAGCTGAACCTCTCCACCGGCGAGGTCTCCGAAAAGCTTGGCCGGGGGCGGCATACCACCCGGCATGTGGAGCTGTACAGTCTGGGCGACGACACCTTCGTCATGGACACGCCCGGCTTTTCCTCCTTCGACACCGATGAAATGGACGTGATCCTCAAGGAGAATCTGCAATACGCCTTCACGGATTTCGGGGCGTATCTGGGAAAGTGCCGTTTTGACGACTGCACTCACCGCAAGGAGCCGGGCTGCGCCGTCCGGGAAGCCTGCGGGGAGGGGAAGATCGAAAAGACCCGGTACGAAAGTTACCTGAAGCTGTACGAGAAGGCAAGTCAGGTTAAAGCCTGGGAGCTGAAATAACAAAAAGCGCTTCTGCTGGCGGCAGAAGCGCTTTTCGTGTGGTAAGAGCGGCGTCAGAACCGATTATCGTCAGGGAAATGCTCCATAATGTCCTCGACGCGGCATTGCAGGATGTTGCAGAGCTTATCGATGGTATTGATCTCCACGTTCTCATTGTGCCGGAGCCGGTTGAGCTGGGAGCGGTTTACATTATAATAAGTATAAAGGTCATACTGCGAAACGCCCCGCTGCTTCATGGTCTGCCACAGACGGTCGTACTTTATCATTTTTGTCCCCCTAGTTACTTGACTTTTCTTTATTATCCCAGTAAAATTACGGCAGGAACAGTGTTCACATAATGACACTATAAAAGGGGGAATGATGATGCTGAAGATAATTTTGCGGAGCATACGGAAAGCAGATGCGAAAGAAATTGATGAAATTCTGGATGCGGCAACAGAGAGAAGACGACAGCTTTTCCCGGATTGGGAAATGGTCTTTTTTGCACGGCCGAAGCGGACGCCACAGGAAGGGGAAGAAGAGTTCCAGAAATATTTGCAGGGACGGAAGGAATAAAAAGAATTCTCTGTTTTCACCGAAAATAAATACAAAACTTCGTGAAAAATTCTGAAAAAGTTCTTGACAAATGGGGAAACAGATGGTATCATAATCGAGCGCGTGTAGGGAGATTCTGCGCGTGCACTGCGATGATGCGGGAGATTGCGTTGAAAAACGGTAACTTCCGCGGAGTATGTCCGGTCATCGGGCGGCTGAACTGCTTCTGGAAGCGCTGGCGTATATCGCCGGGAACGGAAGAAGGGTCGGCCTCGGTCGGCCATTTTTCATGGCTCGGAATGATACGCACGGCGGCGCGGACAATAGTAGTTCGACCGTACCCAGACACTACGCAAACTGAGTACGTAATTCAAGGAGGAAAACAAACATGGCAAACCAGATGATCCGCATCCGGCTGAAGGCTTACGATCACCAGCTGATCGACTCCAGCGCTGCAAAGATCGTGGAGACCGCGAAGCGCAACGGCGCTCAGGTTTCCGGCCCCATCCCGCTGCCCACCAAGAAGGAAGTCGTCACCATCCTTCGGGCTGTCCACAAGTACAAGGACTCCCGTGAGCAGTTCGAGCGCAGAACCCACAAGCGTCTGATCGATATCCTCAACCCCAACCAGAAGACCGTCGAGGCTCTGATGAGTCTGGATCTTCCCGCTGGTGTTGAGATTGAGATAAAGCTGTAACGGCGCGCAAGCAAAGTTATGGCAGCCCGCACTGTCTGGCATCGGGCGGACGGGTCATGTCGGCTGGCCTCCCAATGGGCTGCCGACCAATAACCTATAAAAAAGGAGAAACCAAACCATGCAGAAAGCAATCATCGGCAAAAAAGTGGGTATGACCCAGATCTTCGATGAGAGCGGCAAGGTGATCCCTGTGACCGTCGTGGAAGCAGGCCCCTGCGTCGTTACCCAGAAGAAGACCGTTGAGACCGACGGCTACGTAGCCGTCCAGCTGGGCTTTGGCGACGTCGCCGAGAAGAAGCTCAGCAAGCCGGAGGCAGGCCACCTGAAGAAGGCCGGCGTTGCCCCCAAGAAGTACCTGAAGGAGTTCAAGCTGGACGGCGCTGCCGACATGAACGTCGGCGACGAAGTCAAGGCTGACACCTTCGCTGCCGGCGACAAGATCGACGTTACCGGCATCAGCAAAGGCCACGGCTATCAGGGCGTTGTGAAGCGCCACGGCGCAGGCCGCACCCCCATGACCCACGGCGGCGGCCCTGTCCACCGTCATGCCGGTTCCATGGGTGCATCTTCTCATCAGTCCCGTATCTTCCCCGGCAAGATCGGCGCCGGCCAGATGGGCAATGAGCAGGTCACCATCGAGAACCTGGATGTTGTGAAGGTGGACGCAGAGCTGAACATGATCGTCATCCGCGGCGCCATCCCCGGCCCCAAGGGCGGTCTGGTCTACATCCGCAACACCGTCAAGAACAACAAGGTCAAGAATGTCGAGCTCGGCATCAGCAAGAACCCGCAGAAGGCTTCCGGCAGAAATCCCCAGAAGGCTTCCGCAAGAGGCTAAGGAAAGGAGATCTTAAATCATGCTTAAGACCAATGTTTATGATATGTCCGGCAAGCTGGTTGGCGAGATCGAACTCTCCGAAGCAGTTTTCGGCATCACCCCCAATGAGTCTGTGGTTCATGACGTTGTCAAGAACCATCTGGCCAACAAGCGTCAGGGCACCCAGAGCGCTCTGACCCGCGCTGAGGTTTCCGGCGGCGGCCGTAAGCCCTGGCGTCAGAAGGGCACCGGCCGGGCCCGTCAGGGCAGCACCCGTGCTCCCCAGTGGACCCACGGCGGCATCGTGTTCGCCCCCAAGCCCCGCTCCTACAGCTACACCCTGAATAAGAAGGCCAAGCGTCTGGCGCTGAAGAGCGTCCTGAGCGCCAAGGCTTCCGAGGCAAATATCGTGGTCATCGACGCCATCAAGATGGACGCTCCCAAGACCTCCGAGTTTGCCAAGTTCCTGAAGGCCGTCGGCTGCGAAGGCAAGACTCTGGTCGTCACCGCCGCCGCCGACCAGAACGTGGTAAAGTCCGGCCGCAACATCCCCGGCTGCGAAGTCACCTTCGCCGGCGTGCTGAACGTTTACGACGTGCTGAACGCCACCAAGCTGGTCGTTGACAAGGCTGCTCTGACCACGATTGAGGAGGTATTCGCATAATGAACGCTTACGATATCATCAGAAGACCTGTCATCACCGAGCAGTCCATGGAGTCTGTCGCTGACAAGAAGTACGTTTTTATGGTGGACGTGAACGCCAACAAGACCGAGATCAAGGCCGCGATCGAAGAGATTTTCGGCGTGAAGGTCGCGAAGGTCAATACCGTCCGTATGCAGGGCAAGGTCAAGCGCACCGGCGCTTATCCCGCCGGCAAGCAGGCCGCCTACAAGAAGGCTGTCGTCACCCTGACCGCCGACTCCAAGACCATCGAGTTCTTCGAGGGTATGGTCTAAACCAAATCTCAATAAAGGAGAGAAACGCAAATGGCTATTAAGACTTTCAAGCCTTACACCCCCGCCCGCAGAAACATGACTGTTTCCGCTTTCGACGGTGTTGATAAGAAGGCAAAACCTGAGCGTAGCCTGGTTGAGACCCTCAAGAAGAACGCAGGTCGCAACAGCTACGGTCACATCACCGTCCGCCATCGCGGCGGCGGCGAGAAGCGGAAGTACCGCATCATCGACTTCAAGCGCGACAAGGTGGATATGGAAGCCACCGTTCTGCGCCTGGAGTATGACCCCAACCGCAGCGCCAACATTGCCCTGGTGCAGTATGAGGACGGCGAGAAGCGCTACATCATCGCCCCTGTGGGTCTGACCGCAGGCGACA
>OHPO01000677.1_pt1 | contig 17365 bp, 15 predicted proteins | sample 1577741 | NCBI WGS metagenome assembly OHPO01 (sample SAMEA3879574, study PRJEB24766) | human gut metagenome | biome: human-associated habitat; feature: feces | place: USA | collected 1985/1987
AGCGGCTGGCTCTTGTGGACGATCTGGGGCAGTTCCTCGGGCAGGTCGTCGTTCTGGAAGTCCGGCATCGTCCAGCCGGGGGTGCGCAGGATGCGCCCTATCTCAGTGTCCACGATCATCCAGCGGCAGTCCACGAGGGCCAGCTTCTCCCCTGTTTCGCTGGTGATGGTGGTCAGCCGTTTCATCGTACCTTTCTTGAACGCCTCGCAGGCCGTGGTCAGGTTGATCTTCTCCGCACGGCCCGGCATCCGCCAGACCCTGAGGGCCTGCTTGCCCACGAGGAATGCGCTGCGGCGCTCCCTGAAAAAGGCGTGGTCCATGCCGTAAGCCCGGGCATGGTCTGCCGACACCTGCTCCACATACCGGAACAGGGCGCTGGGCTTCAGGCAGCGGCGGAAGTCGCTGTCGCCGTCCAGCACGGTCATCTGCTCCGTATAGCTTCTGTATTCACTCATATTCTTTCCCTTTCCTTATAAAAAGGGGCTGTACGCCTCCGCACAGCCCCCTCAGGTTCAATACATATTGCGCGTTTTCCTGCGCACCTTGCGCCAGATATTGAAGCAGGCCAGCGCCAGCATGGCCAGCAGTAGCAGCAAAAACAGGTAGCTGCCGCCGCCCTCGTCGTAACTCTTCATCTCGCTCCACTTCAGATCCAGCTCGCTGTTCACCTCGTCGCTCAGGGCGGTGAACACCTTTTCGCGGGCAGCGTCCTCCTCAGACGGATAGGCGATCTCGCTGGTTTTTAGATCCTCGTCCAGCACCTCCCAAACATCGTGCATGGGGGTGGTGTAGCCGATATACTCGCTGTTGGCCTTGCCGATATCGGTCTCGCACATGAAGTTGATGAACATCTCGGCGGCCTCTTTGTGCTCGCTGGCAGCAGGCACAGCCATGCAGTCCACCGAAAGCACACTGCCCTCCTCCGGGAACACCCAAGCCAAGTCCGGGTTATCATCGATCATGGTAATGGCATCGCCGGAGTAGTACACGCCGATAGCTGCCTCGCCGCCGATCATCTTATCAAAGATCTCGTCCATGACGTAGGCCTGCACCAGCGGCTTCTGCGCCTTGAGCTCCTCTACCACCTCGTCCACCTCTTCCGGGGTGGCGGGGTTGATGCTGTGGCCGCTCTTGAACGCGGCGATGGCGTAGGCATCGCGGCTGTTGTTGAACATCAGAATGTTGCCCGCATACTGTTCATCCCACAGGTCTGCCCAGCAGGTGGGGGCTTCGTCTACCATAGTGGTGTTGTAGATGATGCCGGTGGTGCACAGCATATAGGGCACGGTGTAGGCGTTCTGCGGGTCGTAATCCGGGTTGCGATAGCCTGCATCGATCTTTTGGAAATTAGGGATATTCTCGTAATCAAGGGGTGCAAGCATCCCCTCGTTGATCATCTTTGCCACCATGTAGTCGGAGGGGATGATCACATCGTAGTTGGCTGCGCCGGACTTGAGTTTGGCGTACAGGGACTCGTTGGAGTCGAAGGTGGTGTAGTTCACCTTGATGCCGGTCAGCTTTTCAAAGGCGGCTACCACGTCCACGCTGTCGTCCGAACCGTTGGAGATGTACTCGCCCCAGTTATAGACGTTCAGGGTGACGTTCTGCCCCTTGAAGCGGGTCCAGTCGTAAGCATCCGACACCGAGACATCCTCGGTCACCTTGATGGTACCGGCGGCAAACACCGGCAATGCGGCGCACAGCGCCACAGCCAGCGTCAGCAGCAATGCAGCAATGCGTTTCATCATGCGCCCTCCTTTCGCAGCGTTTTCTGATCCCGGCGGTAGCTGCGGCTCTCCATGGCATTGGACACCAGAATGACGCTGAGGATGACCACAAACATGATGGTGGACAGCGCGTAGATCTCCGGGCTGACCTTTTTACGGGTCATGGAGTAGATGGCAATGGGCAAGGTCTCCACGGTGCCGCAGTTGAAGTAGGAGATCATGAAATCGTCGATGGAATAGGTCAGGCAGATGAGGAAGGCAGAAAGGATGGCGGGGCTGATCTCCGGCAGGATGACCTTGAAGAACGCCTGCCGGGGGTCGCAGCCCAGATCCAGCGCTGCCTCGTACAGCTTGATATCCAGCTGCTTGAGCTTGGGGCTTACGTTAAAGATAACGTAAGGCACGTTGAACGCGATATGCGCAATGAGCAGCGTGGGCAGACCCATGATGTTGTCCGGCAGCCATGCGGACTGCGTGGCAAAGCGCTGGTAGGCCACGAACAGCAGCATCAGGGAGATGCCGGTGATGATCTCCGGGTTGACCACCGGAATATAGGTGATGTTGGTCACCAGCAGGCGGCTTTTGCGGCTCATAGAGGCAATGCCAAGGCTGGCTGCCGTGCCCAACACCGTGGCGATGATGGCAGACAGGATGGCCACCTCAACGGACACCCACAGCGCATGGAGGATGGACGCATTCGTGAACAGGCTGCGGTACCACTTGAGGGTGAAGCCGGTGAACAGCGAATAGCCCTTGCTCTGGTTGAAGCTGAACACGATCATGTAGGCAATGGGCAGATACATGAAGCAGAAGAACAGGATGATGTAGACCCGCTGCATCAGGCGCAGATGTTTTGTTTTCATCAGGATACGCCCTCCATTTCATCCTCGTCAAAGCTGGATGTAAAGCTCATGCACAGCAGTACGATGATCATCAGCACCAAGCTCATGGCAGAGCCGACGTTCAGGTTATAGCTGTTACCCAAGAACTGCATCTCGATCAGGTCACCGATCAGCAGATTAGAGCCGCCGCCCAGCATACGGCTGATGACAAAGGTGGAAACTGCCGGCACGAACACCATGGTGATGCCGGTGCTGATGCCCGGCACGCTCATGGGGATGAGCACCCGCACAAGGGTCTTGGTGGTGTTGGCACCAAGGTCCTGTGCAGCCTCCACAAGGCTCTGGTCGATCTTGGTCATGCTGGTGTACAGCGGCAGGATCATGTAGGGCACATAGTTATACACCATGCCCAGCACCACCGCGCCGGAGGTGTTGAGCATGGTATAGGGGCCAAGGCCGATAAAGCCCAGCAGGGTGTTCACCGGGCCATTGACGCTGAGCAGACCCATCCATGCGTAGGTACGCAGCAAAAAGTTCATCCACATGGGCAGCATGACCAGCATAAGCATGATGTGCTGCTTGTTCACCCGCAACCGGGACAGAAAATAGCCCACCGGAAAGGCGATGATCAGACAGATAACGGTAGCGATAAGCGCCAGCAGCAGACTGCGGGCAAACACCGAACCGTAGCCGCTGATGGAGGTAAGGTTATTCAGGGTAAAGTTGCCCTCGGCGTCGGTCATGGCATAGTACACCACAATGAACAGAGGCACAACGGTAAACAGCACCATCCATACAAAGTACGGATAGGCCAGCTTTTTATCATAGATCTTCATGGCACATCACCCCTCGCTCCGCGCCATGATATGGATCTCGTTGGGGCCGATGCGCATACCGATGGTCTCGCCGGGGGTGCAGGCGCGGGTGGAGTGGATCAGCCACTCGCGGCCTTCGCACTCCACGTGCATCTCAAAGTGCACGCCCTTGAAGATGACATCGTTCACCACGCCCACAAGCTGGCCTTCCACGGGGGATACCACCTCGATATCCTCCGGGCGCACCACCACCTGCACGCTCTGCTCCCGGGCGAAGCCGCGATCCACGCAGGGGAAATCCACGCCGGAGAAGGACACCAGAAAGTCCTTGTGCATCACGCCGTCCACGATGTTGGAATCGCCGATAAAGTCCGCCACAAAGGCATTTTTCGGCTCGTTGTAGATATCCTCCGGTGTGCCGATCTGCTGGATGCGGCCCTTGTCCATGACCACCACGGTGTCGGACATGGTCAGGGCTTCCTCCTGATCGTGGGTGACATATATAAACGTGATGCCCATCTGCTGCTGGATACGTTTCAGTTCGTTCTGCATATCCTTACGCAGACGCAGATCCAGCGCGCCCAGCGGCTCGTCCAGCAGCAGCACCTTCGGCCGGTTCACCAGGGCACGGGCAATCGCCACACGCTGCTGCTGACCACCGGAGAGTTGGTCGACACGCCGGCGGTCAAAGCCCTTCAGGCTGACGACCTCCAGCATTTCACCGACACGCTGTCGTATCTCGTCCTCCGGCACTTTTGCGATACGCAGGCCAAAGGCTATGTTTTCAAACACGTCCAGATGCGGAAACAGCGCATATTTCTGGAACACCGTATTGATCTGCCGCTTATGGGGCGGGACATCGTTGATCCTCTCGCCGTCGAAGGTCACATCGCCGCTTGTGGGCGTGGTGAAACCGCCGATGATCCGCAGTGTGGTGGTCTTGCCGCACCCACTGGGACCAAGCAGCGTGAGGAATTCGGAATCGTTGATGTAAAGATTGATGTGATCGAGAACCAGCTCGTCGTCAAACGCCATGCAGAGATCCCGCAGGCGAATCAACTCTTTGGACATTTATCCTCCTCCATTCATCAGTAAAATAGCCCCCCTCCGGCGCGGCGGCAGCGCGTCTGTTCACGCGCTCGTTTCTGTCGAAAGATGGCGAGTACACTATATATAAAAGCGTCGGGAAAGTCAATGGATTTTCCCGTTTTTCCCCGAAAAAAATACAGCGGATGGCAAAAGCCATCCGCTGCACGGCACTCAGCCGAAATATTTGTCCCGGAAGGGCGCATTTTCCACTGTAAAGCTCTGCCCGCGCAGATAGTTCAGGTGCCCCGCGTCCGTGGGCAGGTCAAAGGTCAGCTTGTAGGCATACAGGGCCTGCCGCGTCTCGCCGTAGCGGCGGTTTACGTCCCCACGGCCGTATTTGCCGTCCCCCAGCAGCGGGCAGTCCAGATCCGCCATCGTGGCGCGGATCTGGTGGGTCCGGCCCGTCTCCAGCCCGATCTCCACCAAGCTCAGCTCTCCCCGCGTCTCCAGCACCTTGTAATCGGTAATGGCGGTCTTGCCTCCAGGGACCGGCTTATGGTATACGGACACCTGCTTTTTCTTCTCATCTTTCAGCAAAAAGCACTCCACCCGGCCTTCCGGCTTCCTTGGCCGACCTACAGTGATGCAGAGGTAGCGCTTGTCCAGTTCCCGGTCCCGTATCTTCTCGTTGATGACCCGCAGTGTCTCGGCATCCTTAGCGGCAATGACGATGCCGCCGGTATTGCGGTCGATACGATTGCACAGCGCCGGCGTAAAGGCATTTTCCCACTTGGGGTTCCACTCCCGTTTCTGATACAGATATGCCTGAATGTGGTTGATGAGGGTATTCACCTTCTCCGTCTCGTCGGCGTGGACCACCATTCCCTGCGGCTTGTCCGCCAGCAGCAGGTGCTCATCCTCGTACACCACCGTCAGGTGCGGCTTGAACAGCGTCAGAAACAGATTTTCCTCTGAGGGCTTGTCGAAAAACTCGTCGTTGATGTATAATTGCAGCACATCGCCCGCACTGAGCCGCTGGTCCCGCTGGGCACGTCCGCCGTTTACCTTCACCCGCTTAATGCGGATGTACTTCTGCGCCAGAGCAGGCGGCAGCAGGGGCAGCGCCTTGGACAGAAATCTATCCAGCCGTTGTCCGGCGTCATTTTTTCCGATGGTCAGCTCCCGCATAACGGCGTCCTCCCCTGTGTTTCTCTGTTTATTGTACCGTGTTTTTGAAAAAAGTCAAAATATTTGTAAGAAAATGTTTGACAAGGCATTTTGTGTCGGCTATAATACTACACGTGCCATTGTGAGGTGTACTATGCGTTTGAACGTCAACAAGCTGCTGCATACCCCCGATGCCCGACAGGACATCCGTTTTGAAATGGATCTGTCCGACTTGGAATTCGGCGGTTCCTATCCTGTTTCCGATCCGGTTGTTGTGGACTGCCGGCTGGAGAACAAGGCCGGGCTGCTGCTGTGCGGAATGACGTTGACCACCACGCTGCATTGTATCTGTGACCGGTGCGGTGAAGCGTACGACGCGGACAAGACGACACGCTACGACTGCGTATTGGCAGAGGCGCGCGAGTCTGACGAAAGCGACGACATCATCCTGCTGGATAACGACGAGGTAGATGTGGAGGAGTTGGCGCGCGACGCCTTTATCCTCGATATGGACACGAAGTTTCTCTGCTCAGAGGACTGCAGGGGGCTGTGCCCCGGCTGCGGTGTGAACCTGAACCGGGAGAACTGCCGATGCAAAAAGGCAGTGGATCCCCGTCTGGCGAAGCTAGCGCAGCTGCTGCAGAAGGATGAGTGAATTACTTTTGTATTACATTGCTGCTCAGGCAATTAAGACCAAGGAGGTGTCAACATGGCAGTCCCTAAGGGAAAAGTATCCAAGCAAAGACGCAATAAGAGACGTTCTTCCGTATGGAAGCTGGCAGCTCCCACGCTGGTGGCGTGCGCCAAGTGCGGCGCGCTGCATCTCCCCCACAGAATGTGCCCGGAGTGCGGCAGCTACAACGGCCGCGAGGTCAAGGTCGTCAAGTCTGTGGCCGCGAAATAAGTTCTGTTGTGCCTTTGCAAGAGGGAAGCGCCGCTTCCCTCTTGTTTTTTACTGCTCCCACACTTTTTATCATGGGAAGTATCAAAATCCATCGTTTTACTTTATGCTCGTGGGCGGCTATACTATATTGTGCTTGCGTCTCACGTCAAAAAACGGTATAATGAGTTGATTATTATGTGGTATTATGTCCTATTGTGGATAAGGCCGCATTTTGCATGAGTGAGGACGTATTATGAGTACCATCATCACCGCCATCGACCGGCACAGCCCCGCGGAGCGCGCCGGCGTTCAGGTGGGCGAACAGCTTCTATCCATCAACGGCCACCCCATCGTGGATGTGCTGGACTATCGTTTTTACGGCTATGATCCCCTGTCGCACCTTGAGCTGAAAACGGCGGCAGGCAACGTGCGACACGTCACCTGCCGCAAGGCCGAAGGCCAGGACCTGGGGCTGAACTTCGACACGTATCTGATGGACGAAATGCGCTCCTGTGCCAATCACTGCTTGTTCTGCTTTGTGGACCAGATGCCGCCGGGTATGCGCTCCACGCTGTACTTCAAGGATGACGACGCACGGCTGAGCTTTCTGCTGGGCAACTACATCACCCTCACCAACCTGACGGAGCGGGAGGCACAGCGGATCATTGACCTGCACATCAGCCCCATCAACGTCTCCGTCCACGCCACCGACCCACAGCTGCACTGCACCATGCTTGGCAACAAGAACGCCGCCCGGTCGCTGGACTATATCCAGGCCTTCTGCAAGGCCGGTATCGTCATGAACGGGCAGATCGTGGTTTGCCCCGGCTGGAACGACGGTGACCAACTGCGCCGCACCCTGCGGGACTTGACCGAGTGGCAGTTCTCCAGCTGCTCTCTTGTGCCGGTGGGTATCACCAAGTACCGCCAGGGTCTGGCCAAGCTAAGGCCCGTGGACAGGGACTGTGCCCGGGACATCATTGCCATCGCCGAGGAATTCGGGCTGGAAAATCTGCGCCGCTTCGGCACCCGTAGGTTCTTCTGTGCTGACGAACTGTTCCTGCGGGCCGGACTGGATCTGCCCCAAGAGGACTACTACGAGGGCTATCGCCAGCTGGAAAACGGCGTGGGTATGCTGCGCTCGCTGGAGCAGGACTTCCTCAGCGCCATGCGCATGGAGGAGCACGGCGAAGCGCCCTCCCCCTTCACCATCGCCACCGGCACGGCGGCAGCGCCGTTCATGACACACCTGTTGGAGCAGGCCAGGGCGTATTTCCCGGCCCTGCGGGGGCAGGTCATCGCCGTGGAGAACGACTTTTTCGGCCACACCATCGACGTAGCCGGTCTGCTGACAGGTCAGGATCTGTCGGCGCAGCTGGGGCGCGTGCCGGATCTGGGGCGCGTGCTGCTGCCGCTGCACATGCTGCGGCACGGCGAAAACGTATTTTTGGACGACTACACCGTGGAGCGTCTCAGCGCTGAGCTGGGCTGCCCGGTGCAGATCGTGGGGATAGACGGCGGCGACCTCTTGGACGCCATGCTGGAAAGAGAGGGATAAACTATGGCATTACCTTTGATAGCGATCGTGGGACGCCCCAACGTGGGCAAGTCCATGCTGTTCAATAAGATCATCGGTCGGCGGCTGTCCATCGTAGAGGACACCCCCGGCGTCACCCGTGACCGTATCTACGGTGAGAGCGAGTGGGTGGGCCGCAGGTTCCGCCTGGTGGACACCGGCGGCATCGAGCCCAACACCGACAGTCAGATCCTGGCCTTCATGCGGGAGCAGGCCCAGATCGCCATCGACAACGCCGACGTCATTATCTTCGTCACGGATATCAAGACCGGCCTGACTGCCTCCGACCAGGAGGTGGCCAGTATGCTTCAGCGCAGCCGTAAGCCCATCGTGCTGGCGGTGAACAAGATGGACTCTGTGGGCGCGGTCGACCCGGATTTCTATGAGTTCTACAACTTGGGTCTGGGCGACCCCGTGGCTGTCTCCGCCGTTCACGGCCACGGCACCGGCGATCTGCTGGACGAATGCATCAAGTATTTTCCGCCTGAAACGGATGAGGAGGACGACTCCGACGTGGTACAGGTGGCCATTATCGGAAAGCCCAATGTAGGTAAATCCAGCTTGACGAACCGTATTCTGGGCGAGGAACGCGTTATCGTCAGCAATGTAGCCGGCACCACCCGTGACGCCATCGACAGCTACTTTGAGAACCAGTACGGCAAATATAATTTCATCGACACCGCCGGTATGCGGAAAAAGTCCAAGGTAGATGACAACATCGAAAAATACAGCGTTCTGCGGGCCACCATGGCTATTGAGCGCAGCGACGTCTGCCTCATTCTCATCGACGCTCAGGAGGGTGTCACCGAGCAGGACACCAAGGTCGCCGGTCTGGCGCATGACGCGGGCAAGGCATGCATTATCGTGGTGAACAAATGGGACCTGATCGAAAAGGACGACAAGACCATGGACCGTATGCGTGAGGACATCCGCCGGGACCTGAGCTATATGCCCTATGCCCCCATTCTGTTCATCTCCGCCCTGACCGGCCAGCGGGTGGGCCGTCTCTTTGAGCTTATCAACTACGTCAACGATCAGGCGGCCATGCGAATCACCACCGGCACGCTGAACAGTGTGCTGGCAGACGCGCAGACCCGCGTTCAGCCACCCACGGACAAGGGGCGCCGCCTGAAGATCTACTACATGACGCAGGTGGGCGTCAAGCCGCCCCACTTCGTCATCTTCTGCAACGACAAAAAGCTCTTCCACTTCTCCTACCAGCGGTATCTGGAAAACCAGCTCCGCAGCGTGTTCGGCCTGGAGGGCACCCCCATCGTGCTGACTATCCGCCAGAAGGGAGAGGACGACGGTTGAACCATCTCATCGGTGCTACACTGCTGGCCTCACTGGTCATATTGCTGCTGGGCTATTTCTTAGGTTGTCTCAACGGCTCGGTAATGGTCAGCCACTTCATCATCAAGGACGATGTGCGGCAGCACGGCAGCGGCAATGCGGGCCTGACCAACTTCTACCGCACCTACGGTGCCAAATACGCACTGGGCGTCATCCTCTTCGACATGGGTAAAACAGTGATTGCCTGCCTGATTGGCGGTGCAGCCTTCGACTATCTGGCCGGCGACTGGATGTTGGGCGTCCTGCTGGGCGGCCTCGGCTGCGAGCTGGGGCATATGTTCCCGGTGTTCTTCGGCTTCAAGGGCGGCAAGGGCATCCTGTCCGGCGGCACGCTGGTGTGGCTGCTGGACTGGCGCGTCGGTCTGATCGCGTGGGGTCTGTTCGCCGCCCTGTGGCTGCTGACGAAATACGTCTCTCTCGGCTCCGTCTGCGCCGCCGCCTCCATGCCCGTCACCACATTTTTCTTCTGCGGCCGCAGCCTCCTCTACACGGCGCTGGCCGTGCTGATCGCCGCGCTGGTGATCTGGTGCCACCGGGAGAATATCACGCGCCTGCTGCATCATCAGGAACGCAAATTCCAATGGCACACCGGCACACCGAAAGAGAAAGAGTAAACAGAGAAAGGACATCACTGACATGAAACACAATCAGATGCGGCAGGTGGTTTTCCCCGTCCTGGCCGCCTTTATCTGGGGCACCGCCTTCGTCGCGCAGGATCTTTGCGCCGACGCCATCGGCACCTTCACCTTCAACGCCGCCCGCTACTTTATCGCTGTGCTGGCTCTGCTGGTGGTCATCCTCATCAGCGACAAAATGAAGAAGGACAAGCCCATCCTCTCCCCCGCCGAGAAAAAAGCCGCCAACAAGCAGCTGTGGATCGGCGGACTGTGCTGCGGCGCGGCTCTCGCCATCGCCTCCAACTTCCAGCAGGCGGGTCTTGCCGCCGGTACGGACGCCGGTAAGGCGGGCTTCCTTACCGCCCTGTACGTGGTGCTGGTGCCCGTGTTCGGTCTGTTCTTCAAGCGTAAGGTCAACCTGCCCACCTGGATCGCCGTGGTGCTGTCCGTAGTGGCTCTGTACCTGCTGTGCATCAAGGGCAGCTTCACGCTGGCTCCCGGCGACCTGCTGATCCTCGTGTGCGCCGTGTGCTTCGCCGTACATATTCTGGTCATCGACCATTTCACCGCCTACTGTGACGGCGTAAAGCTCAGCTGTCTGCAATTCCTGTTCGCGGCCCTTATCTCCACCGTGTGTATGTTCCTCTTCGAGGACGTGGACTTCGCCGCCATCTGGAGCTGCATCCTTCCTCTGCTGTACGTGGGTATCTTCTCCTGCGGCGTGGGCTACACCCTGCAAATTCTGGCACAGAAGGGCTCCAATCCCACGGTGGTCACCATCCTGCTGAGTCTGGAGAGTGTGTTCGCCGTCATCGCCGGCGCCATCATCCTCAAGCAGCAGATGTCCGTCCGGGAATATATCGGCTGCGCCGTGATGTTCGCCGCCGTTCTTCTGGCCCAGATCGACTTCCCCGTGAAACAGAAAGCCGAATAAAGTGCAAAAAAGAAGCACCCGAGCGGGTGCTTCTTTTTTGCGCTTTTGGCTGTCTCAGAACAGCGTCACCTGACTGGTATCCGCCATACCGGCAAAGGCGCCCAGCGCCTTCAGCTGCTCGATATGGGTCTTACTAAGCTTGTTGCAGATGGTGGCGAACTCCTCTACAGAGATGAAGGTTTTTCCCTTTCGCTTCTCCACCGTGTCCAGCGCCGCCGTCTCACCCAGACCGCGCACCGTTACAAAGGGAGGCAGCAGGCCGTTTTCCGTGATCTTGAAGTGTGTGGCATCGGAGTCGTAAATACTAATGGTGTCAAAATGGAAGCCCCGCAGATAGAACTCGTAGCACACCTCCAGCGTCACCAGCAGGTTCTGTTCCACGTCGGTGGCGTCCTTATTGTTCTCGATCTCCCTGATTTTCTGCTTCACCGCATCCATGCCGGCGCAGCAGTACTCCGCGTCGAAGGCCTTGGCCCGGATGGAGAAGAACGTAGCGTAGAAGGCCAGCGGCTCATGCACCTTGAACCACGCAATACGGAACGCCATCATCACATAGGCCACAGCGTGGGCCTTAGGGAACAGATAGCCGATCTTGGCCAGAGAGCCGATATACCAATCCGGCACCTGATGCTCCCGCATAGCCTCCTCCCAGCCGTCCTCGAAGCCCTTTTTCTTTACTTTGCCCTTACGCACCGCCTCCATGATCTTAAAGCTCATCTTCGGCTCCAGCCCCATGGAGATCAGGTACAACATGATATCATCGCGGCAGCCCACCGTCTCCAAAACGCTGGCCGTGCCGCCCACGATCAAGTCCCGGGCATTGCCCAGCCACACGTCGGTACCGTGGGAGAAGCCGGACAACCGTACCAGGGTATTGAAATCCTGGGGCATGGTATCCATCAGCATACCGCGGGTGAACCGGGTGTTGAACTCCGGGATAGCCACGGCGCCGGTGGGCCCCAGTATCTCGTCATTTTCAAAGCCCAGCACCTTGGACGAGGTGAAAATACTCATGGTATCCGGGTCATCCAAGGGGATGGCCCGCGCGTTCACGCCGGTCAGGTCCTCCAGCATTTTGATCATGGTGGGGTCATCGTGTCCCAGCATATCCAGCTTCAGGAGGTTGTCCTCCATGCAGTGATACTCGAAATGAGTGGTCACAGTGTCGCTGTTGGCATCGTCTGCCGGGTGCTGCACCGCGGTAAAATCCTCCACATCCATATCATCCGGCACCACCACCAGCCCACCGGGGTGCTGCCCCGTAGTACGCCGCACGCCCACGCAGCCCAGCGTCAGGCGATCCAGCTCCGCGTTGGAGGCCGTCTCGCCCCGTTCCTCCAGGTATTTCTTCACCATGCCGAAGGCGGTCTTTTCCGCTAGGGTACCGATGGTCCCCGCGCGGAACACCTGGGTCTTGCCGAACATCTCGATGGCGTGCTGGTGTGCCCGAGCCTGGTACTCACCGGAGAAATTCAGGTCGATATCCGGCACCTTACCGCCGCCGTAGCCCAAAAACGTCTCAAAGGGGATGTCAAATCCGTCCTTAGCGTACTTTGCCCCGCACATCGGGCAATTCTTATCGGGCATATCCGCGCCGCAGCCGTAGCTGCCATCGGTGATGAACTCAGTATGGCGGCATTTGGGGCAGCGATAATGGGGCGGCAGGGAGTTCACCTCGGTGATGCCGGACATATAGGCCACCAGAGAGGAGCCAACGGAGCCACGGGAGCCCACCAGATAGCCGTTTTCCAGACTGCGCTGCACCAGCTTCTGGGCGGACATATACACCACGTCATACTTCCCCAGGATGCTGCCCAGCTCCACGTTCAGCCGGTCCACCACCAGCTGGGGAGGCTGGTCGCCGTACAGGGCGTGGCACTTGTCCCAGACCAGGCGGTTCAGGTCCTCCTGGGAGTTTTCCAGCCGGGGCGGGAACAGCTGGCCCGGAGGCAGCAGCTCGATCTCCTCCACCAGGTCGGCGATGTGGCGGGGGTTGTCGATGACCACCTGATGGGCCAGCTCCTCCCCCAGATAGGAAAATTCCTCCAGCATCTCGGTGGTGGTCTTGAAGTAGATGGGCAGAGGCGCGTCGGCATCGGGGAACTTCTTGCTGGCCAGGAGGATATGGCGGTAGGCCTCGTCCTCCGGCTCCTGGAAGTGGAAGTCGCCGGAACTCCCGCAGCTCCTCCTCCGACTGGACGTCGCCGGTGCGGAGCATGAACATATTGTTGCAGATGGGCTGAATTTCCAGATAGTCGTAAAACGACGCGATGCGCCTGAGCTCGGCCCAGTCCTTGTGGTCCTTCACCGCCTGGAACAGCTCCCCGGCCTCGCAGGCGGAGCCGACAATCAGCCCCTCCCGGTGGGCCATCAGCTCGGTTTTTGGGATGATGGGCACCCGCTTGAAGTATTGCAGGTTGGAGGCGGAGATCAGCTGATACAGGTGCTTGAGGCCCATTTTGTTCTTGGCCAGCAGGATGATGTGCTTGGGGAAGCGGCTGGACTTGCTGCCCCGGGGCCGCAGTTTCAGCATCTGGGGGTTGATGTCCTGGAGACGGCGGATGCCCAGCTCTTTTTCCATCTTCTGGAAAAACGGGATCAGCATGTAGGCCACCATGGCCGCGTCGTCGGAGGCCCGGTGGTGGTTGAAGGCGGGCAGGTCCAGATACTCGGCCACAATGTCCAGCTTGAACTTGTGCAGCTCCGGCAGGAGATTCTGGGCCAGGATCAGGGAGTCCACATAGGTGGGGTCGAAGGGAAGCTCCTCCCGGCGGCAGCCGGCCCGGATGAAGCTGATGTCGAACTCGGCGTTGTGGGCCGCCAGGGGGCGGCCGTTCACAAAGGACAGAAAGGCCGTCAGGGCCTCCTTGGGGGAGGGAGCACCGGAAAGCATGGCGTCGGTGATGCCGGTGAGGCCGATGATCTCCGGCGTCAGGCGGCGGCCGGGGTTCACGAAGGTCTGGAAGCGGTCGGTGACCTGGCCGTTTTTCAGCACCACAGCGCCGATCTCGGTGATGGCCTCCCGGTCCACCTTCAGGCCGGTGGTCTCGATATCGAAGCAGACGATCTCGTCGGCGAAGTCCTGGTCCTGGGGACCGTGGACGGCGATGCGGTCGTCCAGGTTATTGACAAAGTAGCCCTCCACGCCGTAGAGGATCTTGATCTTGCCCTTGGCGGTGTGCCAGGCGTCCGGGAAGGACTGGGCCACGCCGTGGTCGGTGATGGCGATGGCCGGGTGGCCCCAGGCGATGGCCTGCTTGATGACGGAGGCGGTGTCCGTCAGGGCGTCCATGTTGGACATCTTGGTGTGGAGGTGCAGCTCCACCCGCTTCTCCGGGGCGGTGTCCTCCCGGGGCTTGTGGGGGATCTTCATGATGTGGAAGGGGCGCAGCTGAATGTCCTTGCCGTCGCGGCTCAGCTCCACATTGCCCTGGACCCGGAGCCACATGCCCGGGGACACGGCGTTCTGCATGGACTGGGCCTCCTTGCCCTCCATGTACTTGGTGACGGTGACGGAATTCCGGTAATCCGTCATGTCGAAGGTCAGACGCCAGACGCCGGGCTTGCGGGTCTCGTAGCACTCGGCGGCAAAGACCTTGCCCTCCACCACCACGGCACCCATCTTGGGGTTCAGACCGTCGATGGGGACGGGCTTGCCCTTGATCTCCCGGCCCATGAGGATGTCGGACTTGTCCTCTGCGGGCCGGGGGGTGCGGAAGTGGAGCCGCAGCTGGCGCAGCTGATACTGGTCCATCAGCAGCTGGCGCAGGGCGGTGACGGCGGCCTCCGGCAGCGGGGCGGAGGCCGTCAGCTCCAGCTCCATGGTGCGTTCCGCCCGGTCCATGCTGCCGCCCACCACGCAGGCGTCGTGGAGCAGCAGGCCCAGGTCCCGGGGCGGCACGAAGCTCTCGAAAAAGGTGAAAAACGGTATTTTATCGCACATACGGGGCCCTCCCTTACAGCTTGTCGATCTCGTCCATCAGGGCGTCTACCAGCTTGTCCTGGGGGACCTTGCGCAGAATTTCGCCATGGCGGAACAGCAGGCCCTCGCCGTCGCCGCCGGCGATGCCCACATCGGCGGCCCGGGCCTCGCCGGGGCCGTTGACCACGCAGCCCATGACCGCCACGGTGATGGGCTTGGTGCAGCCCTGAAGGCGGCGCTCCACCTCCCGGGCGATGGGGATCATGTCGTACCGGGTGCGGCCGCAGGTGGGGCAGGAGATCAGGTCGGGGCCGGTTTTCCGCAGACCGGCGGCGGACAGGATGTCCAGGGCGGCGCGGACCTCCTCCTCCGGGTCCGCCGTGAGGCTGACGCGGAGGGTGTCGCCGATGCCCTGGCACAGCAGGCCGCCGATGCCGATGGCGGATTTCAGCACCCCCAGGCGGGGGGTGCCGGCCTCGGTGACCCCCAGGTGCAGGGGGTAGTGGGTCTGCTCATGGAGCATGCGGTAGGCGGCCATGTTCACCGGGACGTGGGAGCACTTGACGGAGATGCAGATATCATCGAAGTTGCAGTCGTTCAGCAGGCGGACGTGGCCCAGGGCGCTGTCCACCAGGGCCTGGGCGGTGACGCCGCCGTATTTTTGCAGAAGCTCCCGCTCCAGGGAGCCGCCGTTGACGCCGATGCGGATGGGGATGCCCCGGTCCCGGCAGGCGTCGGCCACGGCCCGGACCTTTTCCGCGGAGCCGATGTTGCCGGGGTTGATGCGGATCTTGTCCACCCCCTGGCGGACGCACTCCAGGGCCAGGCGATAGTCAAAGTGGATGTCCGCCACCAGGGGGATGTGGATGCGGCGGCGGATGGGGCCGATGGCCCGGGCGGCGTCCATATCCGGCACGGCCACCCGGATGATCTGGCACCCGGCCTGCTCCAGACGGAGGATCTGGGACACGGTGCGCTCCACGTCCTGGGTGGGGGTATTGCACATGGACTGGATGCTGACCGGCGCGCCGCCGCCCACGGCCACGGCGCCCACATGGATCTGTTTGCTCATGGTGTTGTCCTCCTGTAATTGTGTGATAAATGGCATAATTTGCCTCAAAAGGGCGGCGCCCTTTTGAGGCAAAGGGGATTCAGTGGAACAGCTTCAGCACGTCCTGGAAGGTGATGACCAGCATCAGGCCCATCAGCAGGATGAAGCCGGCCAGGTGGACGTAATTTTCAAATTTGGCGGGGATCTGTTTGCGGATGGTGAGCATACACAGGGCGTTGACCACCAGGAAGAAGATCTTGCCGCCGTCCAGGGCGGGCAGGGGCAGCAGGTTCATCACCGCCAGGTTCACGGCGATGAGGGCCGCCAGGTAGGCGATGTTGGCGGCGGCGGCCGCGGCGCTTTCGGACTGCTCGCCCACGGTGGTGATGGTGGAGACGATGCCCACGGGGCCGCTCATATCGGAAAAGCCCGCCTCGCCGGTGATGAGCATCTGGAGGCTCAGGCGCACCAGGCGGACAAAGTCCACCGCCTGGTTCCAACAGTATTTCAGCCGCCCGCCGAAGGTCAGCTCCTCCGCCCCGAAATACAGGCCGAAGCCGGTGAACTTTTCGCCGGACTGGTCCAGATACTCGCCCCGCTCCATGTGGAAGTTCTCCAGCCGGAGCTTCTGGCCGTCCCGGCGGAGGACCAGGTCAAAATCCCCGGTTTTGTTGCGGCCCAGCAGCAGGGACACGTCGCTGAAGGTGTAGATGCGCTCCCCATCGATGGACAGGATGCGGTCGCCCACCTGAAGGCCGGAGGCGGATTCCAGCGGGCAGCCGTCGGCGAAGCCGTGGATCACCGGGACGTTAACGGCCTTGACCCCGGCGTACAGCACCAGGATGATGATAAGCCCCGCCAGGAAGTTCATCAGGGCCCCGGCGGCGAAGATCAGCAACTTCTGCCAGAAGCCCTGGTTATTCAGGGCGGCGGGGTCGTCGGAGTCCTCCTCCTCGCCCTCCATGGCGCAGAAGCCGCCGATGGGCAGCAGGCGCAGGGAATACTGGGTGTCGCCCTTGGTTTTTTTCAGCAGGGCGGGGCCCATGCCGATGGAAAATTCGTTGACCCGCACGCCACAGGCCTTGGCCGCCAGGAAGTGGCCCAGCTCGTGGACGGCGATGAGCACGCCGAAAATCAGGATCGCTGCGATAATATAGATCATACCATGTCTCCTACCGTTTGCAGTACAGCGGCTCGCGCCTGTCTGTCTGCTTCCAGTATATCCGCAAGGCTTGGCTGATATTGCACCGGCACCCGCTCCAACGCGCGCTCCACCCGCCGGGAGATATCGTTAAAGCCGATCTCGCCTCGCAGAAACATTCCCACAGCCGCCTCGTTGGCGCCGTTGAGTATGGCGCAGGCAGTGCCGCCCACCGCTGCGGCATACCGTGCCAGACGCAGACAGGGGAACGCCCTCTCGTCCGGCTCGGCAAAGGTCAGCGCGCCGCA
>OHPO01000679.1_pt1 | contig 17347 bp, 15 predicted proteins | sample 1577741 | NCBI WGS metagenome assembly OHPO01 (sample SAMEA3879574, study PRJEB24766) | human gut metagenome | biome: human-associated habitat; feature: feces | place: USA | collected 1985/1987
GGTTCACAAATTGCTCTTAAAACTATTATAGAAAGTAACTTTCCTTTAAAAAAAGTTTATGCAGTGGGTGCATATTCATCTAAGTTTAAATATATGGGATTACTTGATAAAGAACTTGAAAAAATAGAGGATAATACTTTATTAATCGTACTTGATACTCCAATAATAAGAAGATTAGATGGAGTAGAAGTTAATGATTTTAAATATAAAATTAAAATTGATCATCATCCATTTGAAGAAAAGTTTTGCGATATAGAATTAATAGATGAGCACTCTTCATCAACCTGTGAATTAATAGTTGATCTAGTTAAGAATACTAAATTAAAAATGAATAAGTATGCTGCTGAAAGATTATACATGGGTATAATTGCAGATACAAATAGATTTTTGTATCCTTGTTCTAGTCCCAAAACAATGCAAGTATCCGCTGGACTTATTAGTGAGTATGATATAGACAAAAAAGAATTATATGAAAATATGTATATGAGAAATTTAGATGAAGTAAGATTTTCTGGATATGTACTTCAAAATCTAAAAGTAACTAAAAATGGAGTTGGATACATTTCTATTACAGATGATATTCAAAAACAGTTTGGTGTAGATGCTGCTAGTGCTGGTAATATGGTAAATGAATTAACATTTATTAATGAACTTTTAGTGTGGCTTACATTCTCAGAAGATAAAAAACAAGGGATTGTAAGAGTATCTGTAAGATCAAGAGGTCCAGTTATTAATACTATAGCTATGCAATATAATGGTGGAGGCCATAAACTTGCAAGTGGTATTAGATTACAGGATTTCTCATTAGTAGATGAAATAGTCTCACGTTTAGACTTATTATGTAAAGAATATATTGATAGAGAACAAGACTTATTATGAGTCTTTTTTCATAATTTGCATTTTTTTTTCATATCTGTTACAATTAACATGGTGATATTATGAAAATTATAAGCACAGAACTCTTTATATCGGCAGTAAGGCAGAGTCAATATCCTACGGATAAATTGCCAGAATTTTTAATTGTAGGAAGAAGTAATGTTGGTAAAAGTAGTTTTGTAAACACAATTATAAATAGAAAAAACTTTGCAAGAACATCAAGCAAACCAGGTAAAACACAAACATTAAATTTTTATTTAATTAATAAAGATTTTTACTTAGTAGATGTTCCTGGATATGGATATGCAGCCACTGATAAGAAAACACAAATGAAATTTGGTAAGATGATAGAAGATTATGTTGCAAACAGAAAAGAATTAAAAGAAGTATTTATGCTTGTTGATTTTAGGCATAAACCTACTGAAGATGATGAATTAATGTATAAATATTTAAAATATTTTAATCTAAAAGTAACAATTATTGCTACTAAAATAGATAAGATATCTTTTGGACAGAGAGAAAAATATAAAAAAGTAATATTAAATACTCTTAATTTAGAGAGTGGAGATAATTTAATATTATTTTCAAGCGTAACAAAAGATGGTAAAAAAGAAGTATACCAAAGAATTGAACAATATTTAGATTTTATAGATGTAGATTAATGATAACTTGCTTATCATTTTTTATTTTTTGTTAATACTAATATTGGTGATATTATGGATAAAAAAGAAGAAATTGATAGCAAGAAATTAAATCAAATATTAAGAATAAGTAGTAAAATTCTAAAAAAGATGTATATTTTGATATTTATAATAGCAATTTATATATCTATTTTAATATTAAATAAATTAAATGTAATGTTATTTATCACAACATTTTTACGTATATTATCTCCATTATTTATAGGAGTAGTAATTGCTTGGTTATTAAGACCTATAATTAAATATCTTTCTAATAATGGATTAAATAAAATATTAGGATGTATAATACTTTATATAATAATATTCTTTATTTCATATTTACTAATAACTGCATTCGTACCAATTTTTATAAAAGAATGTAATGAATTTATTAAAAATATTCCAAGTTTTATAGATAATTTAATTGATTATATTAGCAAAACATTTCATAACTTAAAAATAGATTTTAATTCACTAAAAAAAGATTCACTTTCTATATTAAATAAATATATGATAGATAAAACATATACTATTCCAATTACATTAATAAATATTTTAAAAGGTGCATCTTCTATTTTATTAGGAGTTATAATATCATTTTACTTATTAATTGCAGATACTTCATTTATAGACGAATCACTAAATAAATATTTAAAAAAAGATACTTATGAATTATTACTAAAAACAAATACAATCCTTAGAAATTATGTAAAAGGAACACTACTAAGTTCATTTCTAGTATTTATATTAACTAGTATAATGTTTTACATATTTAATTTAAATGGAGCACTCTTACTTGGATTTATTTGTGGAATTACAAATATAATTCCATTTATAGGTCCATATATAGGTGCAGTAATACCCATTTTAATTGGCTTTACAAAAGGAAGTACCTTTGGTATACTCATAATGATAACAATATTTATTATTCAAGCAATAGAAGGTAATATTATACATCCCATAATAATGAGTAAAAGCATAAATATTCATCCAGTAACTGTAATAATTAGTTTACTCGTATTTGGATATTTCTTTGGAGTAGTTGGTATGGTTATTGCCTCCCCATTAATTGCAATATTAAAAGAATTATATTTTTACTTAATAAAAAAATATAACAGTTATAAAAGAAGTATAAGTAGGTGATAAAATGAATAAAATAATTGCTATAGTTGGTATGTGTGGTAGTGGTAAAAGTGTAGTATGCGATTACTACGAATCACTTGGATTTACAAAAATATATTTTGGAGGAGTAACCCTTGATAAAATAAAAGAAGAAGGTTTAGAAATAAATGAAAAAAACGAAAAATATATGCGAGAAAAACTAAGAAAAGAATATGGAATGTCCGCATATGCAATAATACTTTTACCTAAAATAGAAGAAAGTTTAAAAAAAAGAAATGTCGTACTAGATGGACTTTATTCATGGGATGAACTAAAAGTATTAAAAGAAAGATTCAAAGAAAATTTAATTGTACTTTCAATTGTAGTTGATAAACATATTAGATATGAAAGAATCTCCAAAAGAGATATAAGACCATTAACAGAAGAATCAGCAATAAGCAGAGATATATCAGAAATAGAAAATCTAAGTAAAGCAGGTCCAATTGCATATGCAGATTACTATATATTAAATAATGGCGATATTGATACATATTTAAACGACATAAAGAAAATATCAGAAGAAATACTAAAATAAAAACAACTAAACATTTTACTCATTTGTAATATATTATTGACACATAAGTAATTATGTTGTGCACTTTTGCATATAATGTACTGCTACTAAGTAGCAGTAAAAAAGCGGTGATTCAGACCATAACAGGAACTTAAAAAAGAAACTAGAGAGCAAACTCTAGTTTTACTTTACTTTGAGTATAACAAAAACAATCGATTTAATACTAAAAATTAATAAAGTTATTCATTAACTTTATTTTTTCTGCTATAATCAAAGAGGTGGTAATATGTCTAAAGTAAATAAATATTTAAAAAGAGTTAAAATAATATCAGATAAAAATAATAAGAGTTTTATAATAACAATAATTGATATAATAATTTCTTATATATTTTATGGGGTAACTCTAACAGATTATGAAAATTATGAATTTTGCAAAAAAAGCATGAAAGAAAGAAAAAAATATGCTGTTGTAAGAACTCAAAATAAATTTTATGAAAGAGTTAGTCCATCAAAATATAAAGAATTTTTTACAATAAAACCCAACTTCCTTAAAAATTTTAAAAAGTATATAGGAAGAAGTTACTATATTCCTGAATTTGGGATAGATAAATTAAATGAATTTTTAAATAACAACAAAGAATTTATAATAAAACCAATTGATGGATTAGGTGGTGCTGATGTAAGAAAAGAGTCTTCAAAAAATATTAAGAATATAAAAGATTTTATGAAAAAACTAGAAGATGAAAACTTATTCTTAGAAGAACTAATTATTCAACATAAAAAAATGAGTACATTATGTAAAGAATCAGTTAATACACTTAGAATAATGACATTTGTAAATAATGGTAAATCAGAAATATTATATGCAGTATTAAGAGTTGGAAATGGAACTTGTGAAGTTGATAATTTTCATAAAGGTGGTATGGGAATAGAAATAAATACAAGAACTGGTAAATTAAGAGGTAATGGTATTGATAAAGATTTAAATGAATACAAAAAACATCCAGTAACTAATATTTATTTTGATAAATTTCAATTACCTTTTTGGGATGAAACAAAAAGACTTGTACTTAATGCTGCTTTGGTAAATGAAAATATTAAAGTAGTTGGATGGGATGTTGCAATAACAAAAACAGGTCCAATTTTAGTAGAAGGAAATAGACGCCCTGGATTTGATATAGTTCAAGTGGTAAGTAAAAGAGGAAGAAAAGATATAATGTATCATGTAGAAAACAAACTTAATGAAAGGTAGTGCTTTATGAAAAAAATAAAAATGTTAGTAATACCAAGTTGGTATCCAAATGAAAAAGATCCATTATGGGGAAATTACTTTATAAAACAAGCAGAGGCATTAAATGATTATATAGATGTTTCTATGCTATATATTAATAGAATCGGCTTAAAGGAACTAAATAAATATTATAATGAAAAGAAAACAGATGGATTTAATAAAAATCTATATAACTTTAATTTTTACAAAAAAACAATTATAAATTATAAATCAGTTAGTTTAGATTATGCATTTAAAAAATATAAAAAAGCTGCATATGATGCATATAAAAAATATATTCAAATAGTAGGAAAACCAGATATTATATTAGTTCAAAGTATACTTCCAGGAGGAATTGCGGCTAAATATATAAAAGAAAAAGAAGGAATTCCATACATAGTACATGCTCATTCAGAAGCAATACTTACAAATCCTATTTATCAAAAATATGTTAACGAAATAGTAAAATATGCAGATGATTATATGGCAGTAAATAATAATATAAAAGAGAAAATAGAAGCTATTAGAAAAAAAGAATGTCATATTATTCCTAATTTTATAGATTGTAAAAAATTTGATTTAAGTAAAGAAAAGGAAACAGATGATTTTAAATTAGTAAGTATATGTAATTTCTATAAAGTAAAAAGTTTAGATGTATTACTTAAGGCACTTAATATTGTAGTAAATGAAAAAAATAAAAAGAATGTAAAATTAAAAATAGTAGGAACTGGTGAATATAAAGATTTCTATGAAAGTATTTGTCATAGTTTAAAACTAAATGATAATGTAGAATTTATGGGTTATGTAAATAACGATGAAATTCCTAATATTCTTTGTAATAGCGATGTATTATGTGTATCAAGTTCATTTGAAACATTTTGCATACCTATAGTTGAAGCATTTGCATCAGGTATACCTGTTATTACAACTAATTGCACAGGACCTCTTGAAATAGTAGATAAATCTAATAGTGTAGTAGTACCAATAAATGATATAAATCTATTTGCAGACGCAATAATAGATGTAATGAACAATTACAAAAAATATAATAGCAAAGAAATAAAAAAATATGCATATGAAAAATATGACAAAAGTACTATAAGTAAAAAAATAATTAAAATATGCGAAGATGTAATAAATAAGAAAAAAAGTATCAAGTGATACTTTTACATCATATGCATTGCATTTGGATACGCATTCTGGTTATACATATCAGGCAAGCTTGTATTATAAGAAGTTTCAGTATTATAAATACCATTATTACTTTCTAATCTAGATACTCTTGTATCTAATCTTTTTACAATTCTTTCTAAAGAATTTATTCTATTTTCAAGCTCATTTACACCAGGCATAATAGGATACATACCTTGCATATTTACATTTGGATAGGGCATAAACATAGGATTATTTCTATCTGATTTCATACATTCACCTAAAACCTTTCATTTAATTATATGCAAATTCAAAAAATTTGTTATAATTATACTTAGTTAGAGGTGAAAAATGAGATTAAGAAACATAAAAAACAAAGAAGAAATACTTAATAATAGCAAATATATTATATTAAATCCAAAAGAATATAAAGGAAAATGGAATAATGTATTTAAAAATAATAATCCAATTTATATAGAAATAGGAATGGGTAAAGGCAAATTCATATTAGAAAATGCATTAAAATATCCAAACATAAATTTTATTGGAATAGAAAAATATGATAGTGTTATAGCAAGGGCTATAAAGAAAATAGATGAACACGAAATAAATAATTTAAAACTAATTAGAATAGATGCAAATGAATTAAATGATGTATTTGATAAAGAAATAGATTTAATATATTTAACATTCTCTGATCCATGGCCAAAAGATAGACATGCAAAAAGACGTTTAAGTCATAGCGATTTCTTAAAAATATATGATGATATATTTAAAAATTATAAAAAAATAGAAATGAAAACAGATAATAGAAAACTGTTTGAATATTCGGTTGTATCTTTTAGTAAATATGGATATGTAATAGAACAAATAAGTACAGATTTACATAAAGACGAAGAGAACATAATAACAACAGAATACGAAGATAAATTTGTAAAATTAGGACTTCCAATATACAAAGTTATATGCTTAAAAAAATAGAACATATTTAATAATAACTATTTATTAAATATTTTTTTTGTGTTAAAATATATCTATGATTATGGACACTTTTATATGTTCTGAAGGAAGTGATTATATATATGCTATTAGATGATTTTAACTTGGCTGCACTTTTTGGTTTAGGAGCAACATCAGTTGGTGTTATCGCAGATATGATGAGGGTAATATTTTTCTTTTTAGATTCAATTGTGTATAGTTTAATACCAGTAGTTTATAGAGGAATATTTGCTTTATATGATATAGATAAAATAATAGGCGTGGGGAATACTCAGAATCTATTAAATACAGCAAAAGAAACTGTTTATTCGTTTCTTGCTATTTTTATGTTCTTTAGAGTTGCTTTTTCACTAATTACTATGTTAGTAGACCCATCTTTAATAGATGATAAAAGTAAAGGAGCAAAAAAAATAGTACTAAATATTTTTATATGTTTAGGGCTTATTGTTGTAGTACCAGTTTTTTTTAGAGTAGCAAAAAATATTCAAACAAGGGTACTGGAAGAAAAAATTATAGAAAGAGCTGTTGGCGGAGATATTTATTCAAATGATCAAAATTATAATCTAGGGAATGAACTAGCACTTTCTACATGGAGCGTATTTTTACAGCCAGTAGTAGATGAAGGAGATGCCTATGATGCATGGAAAGGTGTTTTCGAAAGTGGAAATCCAACAATATGGCCTCTACCAGTCCTAGCAACTCACTTAAATGATACAACAGGAGGTATTTTAGGAGGATTGGCTACTAAAATAGCAGGAGTAGCAGCAATCTTAAGAGCAACTGGTACAGTCACATATCAACTAGGATATATATGGTTAATATCTGGTTTAGTTGGAATTTATGTAGTTTGGACAATGATCAAAATGCTTATTGATGTTGCATATCGTTCAATTAAATTCTTACTATTAGAAGTTATTTCACCAATTGCAATAATTTCTTACATAGATCCAAAATCATCAGAAAAAGGATTATTTAGCAAATGGTTATCAGAAACACTAAAAACATACTTATCATTGTTTATAAGAATATTCATATTTGCAATGGTTTCAGTAATACTAAAACAAATTTCAGTTAGTTCGTTCTTTGACGAAGGAAACATACTTACTAGATTATTTTTCATACTTGCACTTGTTGCATTTATGAAAACAGCACCTAAGTTTATAGATAACTTATTTGGAACAGAAATATCTAAGGGTAGTGATACTAAATTTGCAAGTGATTTGCTAAGAGGCGGGTTAGGAGCAATTGGTGGAGCAGCGACTGGAGCAATTGGTGGTGCTGTTGTTGCAGGAAGAAAAAACCTGCCTATGGGACGAAGTGTATGGGAAGGTGCTAAAAAGGGCTTAACTGGTGGATTTTCTTCGGCAAGAAAAGGAAGTTTCATGGAATATGGAAAAAATCTAATATCAGGAGCTTCAGGACAAGCTGCTAGAGAATATTTTGGATTACCTAAATACGCGGATGAAAGAAAAGCTTTAAGAACAAAAGAACGTGCTGAGGTAGCATCTGACACATACGATGCACTTAAGAGCAGTTTTGGTTACAAGGATGCTCCTGATGCTATGACTAAGGCCACAAAACTTGCAGATGCATTTAGGACGAAAGGTATAAGATTTGATCCTATAACGAATGAAAAAGATAAAGAACTTAATAAAGCGTTAATGGATGCTGATGAAGCTGATTTAAAAGATACATTATTAATGATGGAAAGAGGCAAAGTTCTTGACACGGCACTTGCATATAGAAAATTAGTAGACGATGGAACAATATCACAAGAAATGGCTGATAAGTTAACAATGCAAGCAATTAGAAAGTATAACAAACTTGCTGCTCATCATCATTATAAAAGAGCTGAAGGCGATTTGAACGGCGCTTCAGGAAGAGCAATCCAATTAGAAGTTAGTTATGATGGAAAATCTGCAACAGAACTTCAATCAATTGTTACATCTAAACAGCTTTCGAATTATCAAGAAATTTTAGGAATGTCGGTTTCTGGAATTCCAGGAATAGAAAATATGAGTGTTGCTGATATAGAAAGAACATTAAGAATAACAATTTCAGATGATAAGAGAGAAAAGATAAACAATATAAGAAATAAATCTAATACTTTACGTACAACAGTTGACAAAAAAGAAATTTCTGAATTTGTTGCTGATATAGATAAGTTTACTGAAAAAGCGGTTGCTGCAGAGGGTGTTTCTGGAAAAGCAGAAGCATTACTTGGAAAAGCAAATGCTGCTGTAGATGAAGAAATGAAAATCTCTAGTAAGAGTTCTGAATTTATTAAAAGAGTTCAACTTGGAGATAAGTATAGGGATAGATAGGAGGTTAGCTTATGATAAATGGTGGTTATTTGATACCAGCAAATACAAAAAAAGGTCAGTTGATATTTGGTATATTCACAACAGTAGATTTAATGCTATTTGGAACAGGAGTTGGAATATCAATAATACTATTATTGGCAATTGGTGCTAGTGAAACAATAAATGCTATAGTTTGTTTAATACCAGCTTTAGTATGTGGTTTCCTAGTACTACCTATACCAAATTATAGAAATGTTAGAAATTTTATAGTTTCGGCTTATCAATTTCTAACTAATCAAAGAATATATAAGTGGAGAGGATGGTGTTTGTATGAGCAAGCAAGGGAAAGGAAGCAATAGACCTGCAGAAGCTTGGATGCCAGTTAGAAACATTTCTAACGGGACAGTAATATTAGACAACAATGAAAAAGTAACAGGTGTAAAAGTAACTCCGAGAAACATATTTATACTTGATGAAGATGCACAACAAAATGTTATTAGGGGTTTAAGCAACTTTTACAATACTATTGATTTTGAGTTTTGGTTAATAGTTTCTGATAGGGTGGTGGATATTTCTTTATATCAATCTCAGTTACAACTTTTATATAATAATGTTTCTAAACCAAAATTAAGAAAACTTATTATGCAAGATATAAATAAAGGTAATTCGTTTATGAATAATAATGTTGTTGATACCGAGTATTATATTTTGTTTAGAGAAAAGAATCCAGATTTAATACAAAAGAAAATAAGGGCTATAATAAATGGACTTGCTCTATGTGGTTTGGATTCAATGCAAACTACTAATGAAGATTTAAGAACATTGATAGATAACTTTATCAATGGAGGAGTTAGAACTCAGTTTGGGACGGTGATGCCTGTATGAATTTAAAAACAGAATTAGCACCTAAGGGATTAGAATTTAGGTCAAGTGACTTTGTAATGAGTGATAAATATTGTACTATACTTACTGTTATATCTTATCCAAGATTAATTGGTGAAGGGTATTTATCTTCACTTACAAGTATGCCTGGTATAAAAATAGTAATAAGACATATTCCAGTACCTTTTTCTAGTTTACAAAAGATGATTAATAAGCAGGTTGCAGACTTAAGGCAAAGATATACAGAGGAAAATGATAAAACTACAAAAGAAAGATATAGACAAGATGTTGAATCATTAGAGTTCTTTATTTCACAACTCGCATCATCTCAATCAAAGATATTTGATTTTCAAATGCATATTTTGATATCTGCTGATAATGAAGAAGATTTAAATATGAAAAAGTTAACTGTGAAAAATTATCTTGAAGCGATGGATATGAGAGCAATACCTTTAAGATTTGAACAAGAAAAAGTTTTAAAATCAATGTTACCAATATTCCCAAAAACAAGAGAGGTTGCAGATTTAGAAAGTAGAATAGGAACACCTATTCCAGCCCCTACAATTGCAGCTATGTACCCATTCATATTTGATAGTATAAAAGATGAGGGCTTGTCTACACTTCTTGGAGTAGATTTCTCAGGTGGTGTAATATTATTTAATCAATTTTTATTCCAATTAAGAAAAGAAAATAATAGAAATAATGCAAATTTAATTATATTAGGTACATCAGGTAGTGGTAAAAGTACAAGTGCAAAACTTATTTTAAGAGGACATATTAGAAATGATTATCAAATTGTAGCAATAGATCCAGAGGGTGAACTTGAAGAAATGGCAGCACTTTATGATGGAAACTTCATTGATTTAGGTAAAGGTGGAGAATTTGGAATGATAAATCCACTTGAAATAGTAATAGATGCTGATGAAGATGAAATAAGACAGGGATTGGGTTATACAGTTTTAACTAAATCATTACAATTTCTAAAAGCATTTATGAAATATTATGATCCATCAATTGGAGAAGATTTACTTACATTATTTAGTGAAGTAGTACAGGATACATATAAGAGATTTGGAATAGATTTTAATACAGATTTTAGTAAATTAACATCTAATGATTATCCTACATTTAGTGATGTATATGCAACTATAAGAGGTAGATTATCTCAATATATGTCAAAAACTAATGAACAAGATATAATGGAAAGATTAGAGATAAAAATAAGACCATTAACTAAAGAATTAAAATATTACTTTGATGGTCATACAACTATAACAGGTAATAAACATTTTATAGTATTTAATATAAAAGAACTTATGAATTCAGAAGTAAATGTAAGAAATGCATTATTCTTTAATATATTGAAATATGCATGGAGTTTATGTTTAAATAAAAATGAAAATACAGTTTTATGCGTAGATGAAGCACACGTATTATTAGGAGCAAATAATGCACTTGGAGCAGAATTTTTAGCACAAGTTCAAAGACGTGCTAGAAAATATAATACTGGTTCAATTATAATAACTCAACAACCAAGTGATTTCTGTGATCCGTCAGTAATTACACAAGGTAAAGCAATATTTGATAATGCCTCATATTACTTAGTAATGGGTCTTAAAAAACAAGCTGTTGAAGATTTATCATTACTTATTGATTTAAATGATAATGAAAAAGAAAGTATAAAAAGATATAGCCAAGGTGAAGCATTATTCGTATGTGGAAATAGAAGAGTACGTATGAATGTAACAGTTACTCCTCAAGAATTAGAATCTTTTGGAAGTGCTGGAGGGCTATAATAGATTGGAAATGAGTTTATGAAATATATTAGTAAAATTTACGAAAAATTTATTAATATTGATGAAAGCAAAAAGCAAAGAGTATTTGCTCTTTTTGCTTTTTGTTTTTATATTTCATACTCATTAATTACTAAAGATAAAAACAGTGGATATATATTAAGTGCTGTTCCTGTAGCAGTTGCGGCTGGAGCTAAAACTGCTGCTGCAACTTCTGCTAAAGTTGCTGCTAAGACTGCCGCTAAAAAAGCAGGAGCAGCTGCACTTGAAGGTGCTAAGGTAGGTGCAGCAAAAGGTGCGGTAGAAGGAGCAAGCAATACTGAAGAAGGAGAAAGTAAAGTAGGTGGAGCAGTAAAAGGAGCTACTAAAGGTGCAGCAAAAGGTGCAATAAATGCAGGTAAAACTTCACTTATGGGTTCTGCAAAAGAAGCTTATAACCTAAAAAAAGGTAATCCACAAGTAAATGCAGGAGTTAAAAATACAAATCCTAATCCAGAATCTGTAAAAAGTAGTGATAGAATATCAGCAGATGAAGCTTCTTCAGATAGTAAAGCATCAAATACAGAAAATAAAGATGAAACTAAATTAAAAGATGATAAAAAGAAAAAAGGATTTGTCCCTTCCGAAATTGATTTAAGTAACGATGACATAAATGAAGGCTCATCAACAGTGTTAAAAAAGGATACTGGTAAAAAAGTGATGATAGGATGTGCATTATTTGGCCCATTCTTATTAATAATGTTTGGTATACCAATTTTAGTATCAACAATATTAAGCCCAACATCAAATGTAATAAATCAAATTGAATGTAGTGAGGTTGATACAAAATGTCAAAACAATAAAAAATTAAATGATTTTATTGAAAAAACTCAAAATTTCTTTATATATGGAAATTTTAAAACTACAGCAGGTGTACTTGCAGATGAAGCACTTTTGGTTCACAATAAAATATATGATGAATATGGTGTTTCAATTGATATTCCACTACTTCTTTCAACTATGTTATCTGATACTGTAGGCTTAGAAGATGATGAAGTAGAAAGTAATAAAGAATCTAATAAGATAATAAAAGAAAGAATGGAGTACGTGGAAGAATTGGCACTTTTACAAGTATTTGAAAATAGTGTTGTATATACATGTATGGAAAAAGAAGTAGATGGTAAAAAGATTTATTATAAAGAAATAGATTATACAGGAATAGATCCATCAACTGTAGAAAAAGGTGAATGTAATGCAAGTACAGTTGGAAAAACATTAAAAGAAGAAGCAAATTCTATAAGTAAATCTAATTATTATGATATTCTAAAAGAAAATAAAGATTTACTTGGAAAAATTTACGGAGAAGATAGTGTAAAAAAAGAAGAAGATTTAACGAATTTAATAAATGATATTAGATTAGAAAGAGATTTATTCAAACTTATGTATCAAGATGATTCTGATGAAAGTGGACCTGGAAATATACCATTATCAGTAATTTATGATACTAATATTAATTTACAAACACCATTAAAAGATTCTTACTTTATAACCTCTCCTTATGGTGAAAGAACAGGTATGTTTAGTGGATTTCATAAAGGTGTGGATGTTGTTTCAGGAGATAAAAATATATATGCCGCTGGGGATGGTGTAGTTACTGGAAGGTATACTGAAAAATTAGGTGGTAATGTTATAGAAATTACACATACTGCAAGTGATGGTACTAAATATATTAGTACTTATGGGCATTTATCTAAGTTTTTAATAGAAAAGGGAGCTGAAGTTAAAGCTGGAGATATAATTGCAATTATGGGTGATACAGGAGAAGTATCAGGAGTACACTTACACTTCCAATTTAGTGAATCTAAAACAAGGAAAACTTATAATCCACTAAATCTATTTACAGAAGCAACAAATTATTCGAGTTATAGTTAAAATGCTTTATTAAAAAGTGTATATTTGTTATAATAAAAATTGATGGATGTGATATTATGAAATTAAAATTTAAAGCTGAACCTAAAGATATATTATATTTTGTATTATTCTCAATTTTCCTATTTTATTTAATTGCAGTCGGTGTAGGAAATTTATCAAGTTATTCACAAACAGGATATTTAGTTGGATTTAATCCACTTCCTGGATTAAGTGAAAAAAATTTATTTGGAACAGTACTATTCTTTATAATAATAATGATTGGAATTGTTATGATGGTTTCTTCTTATTTCTTTGAAAGAGAAAGTGGTTTTGGCTTTGCAAAAGAGAAAAAAGGTGGAGACGGATATTCAAAATGGGCTAAACCTAAGGATATTAAATCAGCAAGAGATGTAAAAGAAATAAATGAATCTGATTATTCATATAAAGCAGCAGGAGTTCCTTTATATTCAGAAAAAGGAAAGATATGGGTAGATGATGGAGAATCACATTCATTAATAATTGGTGCGACAGGTAGTGGTAAAACTTATTGTATAGTCAATCCTCTTGTTCATATTCTTGCTAAGAAGGGTGAATCAATGATTATTACTGACCCTAAAGGAGAAATATTTGAAAACAATGCAAATTTCTTAAGAGATAGAGGATACAATATATTATTATTAAACTTCCGTAATCCACAAAAAGGTAATAGTTGGAATCCATTATCATTACCATATAAATTATATAAAAGTGGTAATTATGATAAATCTAATGAATTACTTCGTGATCTTGCTATAAATATACTTCATGATGAAAAAGCAGATGATCCATTTTGGCAAAATACATCAGCAGATTACTTTGTTGGTCTTGCACAAGGATTATTTCAAGATGCAGATGAAAAATGTGTTAATATAAATTCAATTATTCAAATGCTTACTGTAGGTGAAGAAAAATACGGGGCATCTAGTTATGCAAAAGAATACTTTAAATTAAAAGATGTTACTAATCCAGCATATATAAATGCTGCTGGTACAATTGATGCTCCAAATGAAACAAAAGGAAGCATTATATCTGTATTTAGACAAAAGATAAATATATTTGCAATGGCAGAAAATTTATCTGAAATGTTATCAGTTAGTGATTTTGATATGATGGATATAGGAAGAAAGAAAACAGCAGTATTCCTAGTAATACAAGATGAAAAAACAACATATCACTCACTTACTACAATATTTGTAAAACAATGTTATGAATCATTAATAGATGTAGCACAAGAAAATGGTGGTAAACTTGCAATAAGAACAAACTTTATACTAGATGAATTTGCAAATATGCCAGAATTAAAAGATGTAACAACAATGATAACAGCTGCACGTTCAAGACAAATTAGATTTAATTTAATAATCCAGAACTTCGCACAGTTAAATCAAGTTTATGGAAAAGAAAATGCAGAAACTATTAAAGGTAACTGTGGTAATATGATTTATTTATTAAGTAGTGAATTAAATGCACTTGAAGAAATAAGTAAATTATGTGGTGAAAGAAAAGTAAAAGGTAAAGGAAAGGATAAACCAGATGAAACAAGACCACTTATTACCGTATCAGATTTACAACGTTTACAATTTAAAGATGCTATAATTAAAAAACACAGAATGGATCCTTTTAAAACTAAATTAAGAGGTGTAGATGAATATAACTGGAATATTCCAAAATATGAAAAAGCAGCATATCCAGAAAGGCAAAAACATTCAATTGAAACTTTTGATATGAGGGCATTTGTTAAAGAAAAGAAAAAAGAAAGTATGATGAATAGTCCACTTGGAAGTTCTTTAAAAGATAATCCTCCATTTAAATCAAGCATGCCAATAGATAGACCACCAATGAATTTCCCATCTAAATCAATTACAAAAAGTGATGAAGATGAGTTTGATGTTGATGAATTAATAAAGAAAATAGATGCTAAAATAGCAGAACTTGAAAAAGAAGAAGAAATGGAAAAATCTAAAGAAATAAATAATAGTATTAAAGAAAATAAGGTTATTGATATTGATGATAATATTAAAGAAAAGATTAATAAAAATAATGATGATCTTAAAAAGATTATTGAACCTGATACTAAAGATGCAGTTAAAGTATCAGAAGATATAGATAAAATAATAAATGATATAGAAGATGAAGATACAACAGATGATCAATTCTTTGATGATTTCTTCTTTGATGAATAACACCTAATCAGTGTTATTTTTTTTTCATAAAATATATTGGGTGATAAGATGGAAGTTAATCTTAATAGTTTAAATTTAAATAATATAACATTAATTGATATAAGAGAGAATTATGAATATAAAATGAATCATATAGATAATGCTATAAATATTCCAATAGATATACTAGAATTAGTGCCAGAAAAATATCTAAAGAAGAATAAAAAATATTATTTATATTGTGATTTAGGAGTTAAATCTAGAGAATTATCTTTAAAATTAAATAAAATGGGTTATAAAATATATTCAATTAAAGGAGGATATAAAGAATATAAAAACACTAATTGATTTTGAGTAAAAAAGAATGTATACTTATGATAGGTGATGATATGAAAAATAAAAATGGCTTTACTTTAGTAGAACTTTTAGCAGTAATAGCAATATTAGGTATACTTATGGTTTTTGCAGTACCTGAGCTATTAAGTCAATTAAAAAAATCAAAGGAAGATGCTTTAAATAGAGTAAAAGATATAGTAATATCTGCTGCAAAAAATTATGTAAGTGATTATGAATTAAATGCACCAATATCAGTTTCTATTACAGATTTATGTGATGAAGATTATTTAGAATGTCCAGTTAAAAATCCAGTAACAGATACTAATATGACAGGGTATGTTATTGCAAATAAATTAGATAACTATATGTATGTTAATACCTACATAGAAAGAAATATAACTAATTTAGTAAAAAATGGTGGTATGGAAAATGGTACAGAAGGGTTTTTATGGTTTTCTCCTGGTAATAAAATAACTAATGACGATAAGTATGAAGGAAATGCGTCATTATATACTGAAACAAGTAATAGATGGGCTGGAAGCAATTTTGCAGTTGATAGTAATGAAGTTAATATAGGAGATGTTATATATTTATCTGAATATGTAAATGTAATTGAGTTTGCTAGTGATACTTCTACAATGTATATGACAATTGCTCCTTATGGTGGTGGAGAGGGCTTGACGTTTAAAGAAGTGGCGACAGAGAAGGAGCAAATCTCTAAAAAGAAAGGCAGTTCCGAAATCAAGTTCCGTGTAAAGACCAAAGAGGATGTATACATATTTCGGGTGGAAGTCTATCCGAATGGCTCGGTGACAATCAATGTGACACCCGTGAATAAACAGGCTATTACCTTTTATGGTGATGTCGCCTTAGACTTGAAATAGTCGTCCTTGCCGTGTATCTCTTTCCTCGATCCGCTTATTTACCTTAGCGGTAAATTCGAAATTCTTTAAACCCCAATCCGGTGCGATCAGTAGCTCTTTGGGGGATTGTGATACGAACCTCTCTACTACGATAGAGGGGTTCAGTCGTTCAATGAAGTCTATCACTAATTCGATATATTTATCAGCCGTATATAAATGGAAATCAGAAGGATCTTCCTTGAACTCTTTCGCCATGCGGGTATTCTTGATTAGCTGCAATTGGTGCAGTTTAAGTGTCGTGATCGGGAGGCGTGATAAGACATCCGCATGGTGTAATATTTCATCCCTACTTTCTCCCGGTAGTCCGAGTATCAGGTGTGCCCCGGTGTAAATACCTTTTGCCGCCGTACGACGGATAGCGGATTCC
>OHPO01000685.1_pt1 | contig 17296 bp, 17 predicted proteins | sample 1577741 | NCBI WGS metagenome assembly OHPO01 (sample SAMEA3879574, study PRJEB24766) | human gut metagenome | biome: human-associated habitat; feature: feces | place: USA | collected 1985/1987
GTCATAGTCTCTCAAGCCGGCGATAGGTACCGCCGCGTGGGGGATGCCGGGGTCGCCCAGCTCCACATAGGCGCAGTCGTAGGTGATGCCGTCCACATCCGCCGTACCGTCCAGCCGCATATGGCAGGGATCATTGAGCCGTATACGGTATAGCCGTTTGCCCATTCGCCAGCCCGTCACAAGACCGGCAGTGGTCTCTACCCGCTGTGTTTCGCCGGCCAGGCCGTTTTCATAGCCGTAGCGGCAGATGCACCGCGCGCCGTTGCCGCACATCTCACCCATGGAGCCGTCGGAGTTGAAGAACAGCATTTTGTAGTCGCCGCCACAGGTGGGGGGCTTCACCACCATGAAGCCGTCCGCGCCGATGGACATATGCCTCTCACACAGGACGCGGACGATCTCCGGCCACCTGTTCTCGGGGATGGCGTTCCGACGGTCGTCCACCACGATAAAATCATTGCCTGCCCCGTTCATCTTCCAGAATTCCATGATAGCCCTCCCTCGCGGTATTTTCTGCCATTGTACAGGGAACTGCCGCCATTGTCAAATACGCTGTCCCTATCGCCCGCGCCAAAAAGAAAAGCCACCCTTTAGGGTGGCTTTTCTGTGACTGCCCACAGGTTTTGTTGTCCGTACTTCCACATACCGCAGGGAAGGGGGAGTGTGAGGGGGAAACCTTTGCGGGTTTCCCCACTCGCGTTCAGTCATCCGCCCGCAGGCGACCACTTTTGCACAGCAAAAGTGCCGCACCAAAAAAGAAGAGGCACACAAACGTGTGTCTCTTCTTTTTTGGTGCGAGCGATGGGACTTGAACCCACACGACCTTACGGACACAAGCACCTCAAGCTTGCCTGTCTGCCGATTCCAGCACGCTCGCGGACAAGATACCTGACTATTATAGCAAAACCGGGCAGTTTGTCAAGTACCGGAGGAAAATTCGCCTGCCGCAGATAAAAAAGACCGCCGAAAGGCGGTCTTTTTCCTGTATTCCTATGTGCTTACTCGTTGCCGGGGAAGCTGGGGATGGTGGCGAAGCCCCGCTGCAGGTCCTCGTCCGTGGGGATGACGTCGCGCATCTCGCCATCGTTGTACTTGCCGTAGGCCACCATGTCGAAGTAGCCGGTACCGGTCAGGCCGATGACGATGTTCTTGGCCTCGTTGTTCTCCTTGCACTTCACCGCCTCGTCAATGGCCACGCGGATGGCGTGGCTGCTTTCCGGCGCGGGCAGGATGCCCTCGCAGCGGGCGAACAGCTCCGCCGCCTCGAACACGGCAGTCTGCTCCACGCTGCGAGCCTCCAGCATGCCGTCGTGGTACAGCTGGCTGACGATGCTGCTCATGCCGTGATACCGCAGGCCGCCGGCGTGGTTGGCGGAGGGGATAAAGCCGTTGCCCAGGGTGTACATCTTGGCCATGGGGCAGATCTTGCCGGTGTCGCAGAAGTCGTATTTGAACACGCCACGGGTCAGGCTGGGGCAGGAGGCCGGCTCCACGGCGATGATCTTATAGTCTGCCTCACCGCGGAGCATCTCGCCCACGAAGGGGGAGATCAGGCCGCCCAGATTGGAGCCGCCGCCGGCGCAGCCGATAATGATGTCCGGCTTGATGCCGTATTTATCCAGCGCCGCCTTCGTCTCCAGACCGATGACGGACTGGTGCAGCAGCACCTGATTCAGCACACTGCCCAGCACATAGCGGGTGTTGGGCGTGGAGACGGCGCACTCCACCGCCTCACTGATGGCGCAGCCCAGAGAGCCGGTGGTATCCGGGAACTCCGCCAGGATCTTGCGGCCTACCTCGGTGGTCAGGGAGGGAGAGGGGGTCACGTCCGCGCCGTAGGTCCGCATGACCTCGCGGCGGAAGGGCTTCTGCTCATAGGAGCACTTCACCATGAACACATGGCAGTCCAGCCCCAGATAGGCGCAGGCCATGCTCAGCGCCGTGCCCCACTGGCCGGCACCGGTCTCGGTGGTCACGCCGGTCAGACCCTGCTCCTTGGCGTAGTAGGCCTGAGCGATGGCGGAGTTCAGCTTGTGACTGCCGGAGGTGTTGTTGCCCTCGAACTTGTAGTAGATGTGCGCCGGGGTACCCAGCTTATCCTCCAGGCAGTAGGCACGCACCAGGGGAGAGGGACGGTACATTTTATAGAAATTCCGCACGTCCTCGGGGATGGGGATATAAGGGGTATGGTCGTCCATCTCCTGCTTTACCAGCTCGGCGCAGAACACGTGGCCCATCTCCTCCGCCGTCATGGGCTTCAGGGTGCCGGGGTTCAGCAGGGGCGCCGGTTTGTTTTTCATATCCGCGCGGACATTGTACCAATACCGGGGCATCTCGTCCTCGGAGAGATAGATCTTGTAAGGAATGTCGCGGTTCTTCAGTTCTTTCATGGTTGTGTTTTCCTTTCAGTATTGGTCAGCGCGGTAAGCTGTGTTACGCAAAATAGTCGATCTGCATGGCGTGCTTGACCTTGGCCAGGGTATCGGCCGCGGCGGCCTGCGCCGCCTGGGTGCCCTGCCGCAGCACGTCCATCACATAGCCGGGGTCCTTTTCCAGCTCCTCGCGGCGATTACGGATAGGCTCCAGCGTCTCCTGCAGGACGTTGTTCAGGAACTTCTTGACCTTCACATCGCCCAGGCCGCCCCGCTGATAGTGGGCCTTCAGTTCGTCCAGATTGGCGTAGTCCGGCAGGTATTTGGCAAAGTGCTCATCATTGCAGAAGGCGTCCAGATACATGAACACCGGGTTGCCCTCGGTCTGGCCGGGGTCGCTGACCTGCAGGTGGTTGGGGTCGGTGAACATACCCATGACCTTGGTGCGGATGTCCTCCGGCTTGTCGGCCAGATAGATGCAGTTGCCCAGGGATTTGCTCATCTTTGCCTTGCCGTCGGTGCCGGGCAGACGCAGGCAGGCCTCGTTGTCCGGCAGCAGGGCCGTGGGCTCCACCAGCGTCTCGCCGTACAGCTCATTGAAGCGGCGGACGATCTCGCGGGCCTGCTCCAGCATGGGCAGCTGGTCCTCGCCTACGGGCACGGTGTCGGCCATGAAGGCGGTGATGTCCGCCGTCTGGCTGACGGGATAGGTCAGGAAGCCCATGGGGATGCTGTGGTTAAAGCCCCGCAGCTGGATCTCCGCCTTCACGGTGGGGTTGCGTTCCAGCCGGGCCAGCGTCACCAGGTTCATGTAGTAGAAGGTCAGCTCCGTCAGCTCACACACCACGGACTGGATGAACATATGGCACTTGGCGGGATCCAGACCGCAGGCCATGTAGTCCAGCGCCACCTGTAGGATGTTCTCCCGCACCTTACCGGGGTTGTCGAAATTGTCGGTCAGGGCCTGGGCGTCGGCGATCATAAAGAACAGCTTTTCAAATTTGCCGCTGTTCTGCAGGATAACGCGGTTGCGGAGGGAGCCTACATAGTGGCCCACGTGCAGGTGGCCGGTGGGACGGTCGCCGGTGAGGATGATCTTACCCATAATCGTGATTCCTTTCTGTATGAGAAATGTTTTTTCGAGACAACAAAAAAGTCTGTCCCATGGAAAATCCATGGGACAGACTGAAAATACAAATCTGCGGTACCACCCACATTGGCGTAAAAACGCCCACTTTGCGCGCACTGTCATGCGTTCCGCCGGGATAACGGCCGCGGATGCCGTCGGGTATTACTCGCCATCTGGCTTTCTCCCCGCCCTCGTAAGTCCATTCACCGCACGTTCCGCTGCCGCGCTTTCACCGATACGCGGCTCTCTGAAAGTTTCCTGTGCGATTACTCCTCTTACTCAACGGTTTTTGAAGTATGGGGTTATTGTATCACCTTTTTTGCAGATGTCAAGCAAAAATTTTATCGGACGGCGCTATTTGCACAGCATTTCCAGCAGCTGCGGGGCGGTGTCCGCGATGCGTTCCGCGCCGGCAATTTCCAGTTTCTCGCGGCCGCGGAAGCCCCAGCTGACGGCGATCAGCGGCAGACCGGCGTTGCGGGCCGTGGCCACATCTACCTCGCTGTCGCCCACATACACGGCATTTTCCGGGCGGACGCCGAGAGCCGAAAGCGCTTGTGCCACAAGGGCTGGCGATGGTTTCGGGTCCACGCCGTCCCGCTGGCCGAGGGCCGGCATACCGGGGAAAAACTTTTCCGCCAGCGCCTTGGTGGTGGCGTCCGGCTTGTTGGAGACGACGGCGGTCTTCACACCCATTTTTTCCAGCTCCGCCAGGACCTCCGGAATGCCGGGGTACGGCGCGGTCTTTACGCAATTATGGGCCTGGTACCAGTCCTTGTAGGTGCTCAAAATCTCTTGAAACCGTTGGGGTGCAATGGGTTCGGGGATGGCGCGCTCCATGAGCTTCGCGGCGCCATTGCCGACGAAGGCGCGTATTTCCTCGAGGGTGCGCTGCGGCCAACCATTTTCAAGCAGGATATGGTTTACAGCGTCCTGCATATCCGATAGGGTGTCTAAAAGTGTGCCGTCCATGTCGAAAAGAACGGCCTGAAAGCGGGGGCAAAGAGGGAAATTCATGTGGCAGGTTCCTTTACATTCAGGTTATTTTATGTTGCGCTAATGGTCACTTTATCTTGCTCTTAATGAAGCATTATAGCAAACTGTGAGGCACATTGCTATATGCATTTGCCGGTTTTTTGCGGCATGGCACATTTTTGGCCGGACAGATGGGTCGGCAGGTGGGGCAGGAGGATACTGCCCGGGATCGGCAGGATACCGACGCCGCCCGGAAGGGTGATCTGTGCCTTCGGGAGCACCGCGCCGCGGTCCACGGTGCGGCGGCTGAGGCGGCCGAAGGGCGCGCTGCCGCCTGCGGAAAAGGCGGGACGGACGCCGGCAGAGCCGACGCCCGTCCCAATGCAAAAGGGGAACACACATGGACGTGCGTTATACGCTTGTTACGCCTTCCTGCCGCTCTTGAAGAACGCGCCGATGACCTCAATGACCACAAAGACGATCAGGTAATACACCACGTTTATCTTGTGAGAGTAGATAGCGGCGAACACCATGAACAGGGAGCACAGGATGGCCAGCACGGGCATGACCTTGCCGCGGAAGCCGGGCAGATCCTTGCGCTTGAGCAGAGCGATGTAGATGGGGATGTAGATGGCGTACAGGGTGATGATGGGCAGCTCAGAAGAGTCGAACTTGAAGGGACCGAAGCCCCCCATGATAGTGCCGCCGTAGAAGTACAGCAGCCACAGGGAGCTGACCAGCAGGCCGAACACAGCGGAGTTGTTGGCCATGTTGGTGTTGGCGTCCACGTTCTTGAACATGGCCAGCTTGGGGCTGTCGCTCTCAACGGCCAGATCGAACATGCCGCGGGTAACAGCCATGGTCAGGCCGTTGCAGGTGCCCCAGCAGGAGATAACAACAAACACGAAGATGGCTGCGCCGCCCACCTGGCCAAAGATGTTCTGGAAGGCGATCTTGGCGCCGGCCTCGCCGCCGGCCATCATGACCTCGGACTCCACCGCGCCGGCCAGGCCGACATAGTAGATCACGTACACGATGGCAACGATCACCGTGCCGATCAGCAGCGCGCGGGGCATGTTCTTCTTGGAATCCTTCAGCTCGCTGCCGATGGAGGTGGCGCAGATCCAGCCCTCAAAGGCGAAGGCCAGGGAGACGATAGCGCCGAACAGGCCCTCGGTGAAGGGCATCTCGGTAACGACATTGGAGAAGTTGAACTCGGTCATGCCGCTGGTCAGACCCACGATGGTGCCGACAACGGCCATCAGCAGCAGGGGGATCAGCTTGATGATGGTGGTGGCGATGGCGAACTTACCGGCCAGCTTGGGAGCCAGAGCGTTCATGGTGTAGGTAACGACCATGAAAACACCGGCCAGCATCATGGTGCGGCCACCGACCACAGGGTCGTCCCAGCCCATGAGTACGCCGAAGTAGCGGGCGGGCAGCCAGCTCAGCACGGACACCAGAGAGGGGTAATAGATGACGGCCATGAACCAACCCACATAGTAGCCGTACCACTTGCCGCAGGAGGCACTGGCGTAGCCCACCAGACCCTCCACGCCCTCGTGACTCTGTGCCACGACGCCGAAGGTGCAGGCGCTGATGATCATGACAACGCCCATGATGATGAATGCCAGAATACCGACAGACAAATTACCGCCGGTCTTCGTCAGAACGGCCTCGGCCTTGAAGAACACGCCGGAACCGATGACAGTGCCCACCACCAGCGCGATGGCTACGGGCAGGGTATATCGTTTTTCCATAATTTCGTTTTCCTTTCTGATCTCTCCTCATAATTGGATCGTGAGACTTTTCACAATCACAGCATCATTATAGCGCGTTCACGATTTATTCACAAGCCTTTTTTGTCTGTGTTTTGTAGAAAAAATCACAATATTTTTAGGTAATTCGCCAATTCGCGCTTTACACCGTTAAGACTTTTGGCGGGTTTCCGCAGAAGAAAACCGCGGCGCACCGCGGCAGGCATACAGCTGCTTGAAAAACCGCGAAAAAAGCAGGACCGGCGGGGCCGGTCCTGCATGGCGGGCAGAGGTCGTTATACGTTGAAGCGGAAGTAGATCATGTCGCCGTCCTTGACCACATACTCCTTGCCCTCGGAGCGCAGCAGGCCTTTTTCCTTGGCGGCGGCCACGCTGCCGCCGCAGGCCATCATCTCGTCGAAGTTGATGGTCTCGGCCCGGATGAAGCCGCGCTCGATGTCGGAGTGGATCTTGCCGGCGGCCTGGGGAGCCTTGGTGCCCTTTTTGATGGTCCAGGCGCGGCACTCGTCCTTACCGTAGGTCAGGAAGGAGATGAGACCCAGCAGGTCATAGCTGCACTGGATGAGACGGTCCAGACCGGACTTTTCGATGCCCAGGTCCGCCAGGAACATGGCGCGCTCCTCCGGGTCATCCAGCTCGGCGATGTCCTGCTCCAGCTTGGCGCAGATGGGCAGCACCTGGGCCCCCTCCCTGGCGGCCAGATCGCGGACGGACTGGAAGTACTTGTTGTCCTCATAGTGGGCGAAGCCGTCCTCGTCCATGTTGGCGGCGTAGATGATGGGCTTGAGGCTCAGCAGGTCCGCCGTCTCGACGATGGCGCGGTCGTCCTTATCGCACGCGAAGGTGCGGGCGGACTTGCCGCCGTCCAGATGCGCCGCCAGGGCCTTGAACACCTCGGCCTCATGGAGGAACTTCTTATCGCCCTTGGCGGCCTTCGTGGCCTTCTCTACACGGCGGTTGACCATCTCCAGGTCCGCCATGATCAGCTCCAGGTCGATGGTCTCGATGTCGCCCAGGGGGTCCACGGGGACGTTCTGGCTTGCATCGGCCACCACGTGCATGATGTTCTCGTCGTCAAAGCAGCGGACCACATGGACGATGGCGTCCGTGCGGCGGATATTCTCCAGGAACTTGTTGCCCAGGCCGGCGCCCTGGCTGGCGCCCTTTACCAGACCGGCGATGTCCACGAACTCGATGACGGCGGGCGTCTTTTTGTCCGGCTGGTACATCTCCGCCAGCTTGTCCAGCCGCGCGTCCGGCACGGCCACCACGCCCACGTTGGGCTCGATGGTGCAGAAGGGGTAGTTGGCGCTCTCTGCCCCGGCGTTGGTGATGGCGTTGAACAGGGTGCTTTTGCCAACATTTGGTAATCCGACGATACCTAATTTCATCTCTTCATCTTCTCCTTTATTTTCGAGGAAGAAAGTTGCAGAATAATGGTTTAATCTTGTAATTTTCGGAACTTTCTTCAATTATAAACTTTTTGGTGGGCGGTTTACTCACCTTTTACTCACCTTTTACTCACCTTTTTACGCGCTTTTGGCTTCTTCAAATTGACGCACAGCTTGAAACAGGGAGTCATCGGTCACATGGACGTATTTGTCCATTGTGGTCTTGATACTGGCATGACCCAACAGCTTTTGCAATACCTTGGGCGGCATCCCGCGCTCGATTGCCCGTGTAGCATAGGTGTGGCGCAGGGCGTGCATACAGAAGTGTTCTATACCCGCCGTGTCACACAGCTTATATAAATGCGTATCATAGCTACTGTTCTTTGCGGGCATTCCGGTGCGGAAGTTGATAAAGACAAGGTCACGCATATTCATCTTTGTCTTTTCCGCCGTCCGCCGGTCAACGTAGGTCAGCTCTTTGTCCAGTTCGGGGGCTTCCTTGCGGTACTCCCGCACTTGATACAAGTCCCACAGGATTTGATAGGCCGTATCCGTTAACGGTATCGTGCGGTAGCTTTTCTTGGTTTTCGGAGGCCCTGCCCGCCATTCCTGCTGCTTATAGCGGAACTCCAGCGTTTTGTTGACCGTCAGCGTGTGCCGTTCCCAGTCAATCGCGTCCCATGTCAGGCCAATCATTTCGCCGGTACGCAAGCCTGTCTCCAAAATCAAGGCGTACTGCGCGTAGTTGTGGGAGTGCCTTGCTGCCTCCATGAACTTCGCCTGTTCCGTGACCGTCAGAAAGTGAATTTCATCTGGCGCTTTTACAGAGGCTTCAAACCGCACCCCGTCCAGCGGGTGTGTGTCAATCAGCCCGTTTTCCTTGGCAGCCTTGAACATCGTCCCCATCGTGATATAGGTCTGTCGGATAGTCGAACCGGCATATGAGGCGATCATGCTGTTAAGTACAGTTTTGCAGTGCATGGGCTTCACGTCCGTCAGCAGCATATCGCCTAATATGGGCTTTACATTTTTTTCATAACGCTCCCGATAGTTCCGTATGGTGTTCGCAGCTAAGCCGGTGAGCAGATTTTCTCGCCAAAATGTTTCCCATGCGTTTACCGTCATAGGGACAGGCTTCGGCTTTGCCGACGGGTACAGTTGATGAAACTGCTGCTCTTTCTGCCAGTTTTGGGCATCCCTCAAATTCTGAAAGCACTTTTCCGTACGCTTTCCTGCTTTGTCTGTGCATCGTGCGTAGTACAGGCCATCTTTTCTTTGACCTATACCTTTTCCAAGCTCTTTTCCTTTCAAACTTTTTCCCATATTTAGCTCCTCTCTGCCACAGAGAAATGAGCCATGTAACGCGATAATTGTACCACGGTAGCTTCACTTTCTCAATAGATAAACGGTATTTTTCTTAACTGCAAGGTGCAGAAATGCCCTGCCACACAGCGGCGACAGGGCATCCCGCGCCCATCAAACGACGAAGCGGCTGGAAATGTATTCCTCAAATTCCTTGCGTTTGACTAACTTTTTGCTGCCAACATACAGCACGAAAGGGCAACCATCTTCCCGCAGCATGGCGTCAATACGGTTGATGCCGATGTTGGAGTATGCAGCAGCTTCCTTGATGGTAAGTAACAGCTTTTTGTCAATAGGGATACGTGAGTCTGAATCCATGGCGTTCACCTTTATAGTGTCTTGTCGTCAAAAAGAAACGCCTGAAATACCGTCCCGTCATGGAGCAAAAAGCGCCCACGCGACGTTTTAGGGATACGGTCAGATGCATCCGTACTGTCAAGGATGATTTGAGAAAGGACGTTATCTGCTCGTCCGCAGATGCGGCAGTCGATGTTATTTTTGATCTGCCCCGCAAGGATGTTGGCGTCAGGCCGCTGCGTAGCCAAAATTAAGTGAATACCAAAAGCGCGCCCCTGCCGCGCGATGGTTGCCAGCCTGCTCTCTACCTGCGCGACCTGCTCTTTTTGTTCTTTGCTCAAGCCGGTCTTGTCCAACACCTCTGCTACCTCATCGCAGGCGAAGATGTAGCGGGGCAGGTCTTCGTTCATGGCGGCGTTGTATTCACCCAAATTAGCGCAGCCAACATTTTTGAAAAGCCGCTTGCGTTCCTCCAAGATAGCAAGAAGTTCGTCTAGCAGCGGCACCAACTCCTCCAAGGTAAAGCAAAAGCGGCAATGTTCGTGCCAAACGGCGGGGTAATCCACGCCGCCCTTAAAGTCCGCCACGCAGACCACCGCGCCCTTTTTGATGGACTCCATCACGAGCAGCTTGAGCAGGACGCTTTTCCCACTCCCGGTAGAGCCTCCGAGGAGAATGTGCGGTGTTGTTGCCAAGTTTACAGTCACAAGCCCAGCAAGGCCGCGTCCCAGTACCAGCACAAAATCCTCGCGGCTTAGATAGCGATTTGTCCATGGAAGTATAGCAGGCAGCGCACCGCTGGCAGGGACAACTCTCAGCTGCACGGTACGGTTATTTTTGCCCTGTTCGATGGAAATAATGTTAATATCCAATGCGCTTTCCAGTTTTTCGCGGTGATCCTCAAATTGCGTGAGGTGTACGCCGTGACTGAGAAAAGTCAGCACCTCCACTGTTTCATCTTCCTTGTGTCGGTCTATGAGAACAGGATGCTCTCCTGCTGCGTTTTTAAGCCCAATGCGTTGAATGTCCTGCGCGATGGAAAGAAAACCACGCGGCAATCCTGCCGCAGCCGTTCCCAAAACCGTCAACATTACACCGAAGACGGCAAATGCCATTCCGTATAGGCCACGCTCAAACGCGGCCAGTGCGCCATCCGGCACACTCAGCATCGCCAAGAGGAACAGCAGCGCGAAAACGACCGCAACAACGATTGCCCGTGTCCGCGTCTGACAGTCTGAGTGAATTCTTCTCATCCCGTTTTTGATGAAGTGCCACAGCACCTTGATTTTGAAATCCGTTGTCATAAAATTCTCCTGTTTATTTTGCGCTTGTAACGGTAACGAAGAGGGTGAGGGTAATACTAACCTCACCCTCTGCACTATCCGAATTTTGTCATTCCGATAATGGCAGCCTCTCCAACGCCTCTTCCCGAAGTTCATTGTAGCCTGCGTATCCCACCATAGATTGCGTATACCTACAGAAATGGTCACCATCGCGGAAACAATATGTTATGTCCGTCAGGCGGCGAAAGAACTGCTCAATCGGGTCAGATTTTTGCAAACTTGGTGGAACCATTAACGCATATAGTGCTTCCGGTGGGAAGATTGAAGCAATGTAAACCTCATTCCAAAGAGCAAAAATATTGGCGTAGCGGGCATGGATTTGAGATTTATATTTATCGAGGATTGACAGCAATACGCCATATGGTATACCGCCTTTGAACTCATCCAAGAACAGAATGGGCTGGCCACGATAAAGGTCAAATCCACCGTTCAGATAGTCAGTGACGTGGTAGATTTTGTCTTCGCCGTACTCTTCGCAAAGTTCCACATATTTATGAGATTTCCCTGTTCCAGAGTTTCCTACAAAATAATGCGCCTTTATCTCTCGCAGTACAGGCGTTCCTCGGCGTTTGCGTTCCATATATTCAGCGGTTACCATACGCTCATACCGACGAAAGCGAAACTCCTGTCGGAAAATTTCCTCAGGTGTCAGCCCAGCATCCAGCAAAGCCGCAATTTCATCCAAATCACTTCGCTTGCCCTGCGCCGCCTTGATTTCGCCGTGACGGACGATGCAAATGACCTGCTCACCCTTTTCATCAAAAGGTGGTTGTTTTTCAATATAGGATTCTGCCTGCTTTTTGGTGCCCTTGGTGGCCTCAAAGTGCGTCCCAGCGGCATAGCTCATCTTTACCGCAGAAAACCGCATCGCCTTGACATCCTCAAGAACCATATGTACGTGCGGCAGCCCATCCGCTGAAACGCAGAACGCCCATGCCCCTGTCCTATCTGCTCCACCGGCCAACCATTCATCACGCAGGCGGTAACATACTTCCTCAGGCGTGCCTGCGTATCCGTGTCCAGCCGGATTATTCAGAACCGCAAACCACGATTTTGTGACGGTTTCTTTCACTGTTCTTCTCCTTTCCCAGCAGGGCAGCTATAGTCCATCCCTGCCGTTTTTTCAAAATGTGTAAGTTTCTATCTTGACCGCCCCAAATAGGGGAGCCCACGGAGACTTTTTGTGAAGCCCCGCGGGCTCTGACGGGGGCGGTCGAGTCAGAATTTTGCTACATGTACATTATCAGCCGTGACAGTAATGATGGGCTTCTTGTCGATGTAATATAGATGAATCTCCAGCCCCTCAAATTCTACGTGAGGCATTTTATCGACCGTCGCGTCATCGATGCGAGCGTCGCCGGGGACTGACACCCGCAGGGTCATATATTGCCGGTCTTGACAGAACACCGTATAGTAGCATCCCTCCACTTTATCAGTCTTTTTACCACCTTCATACACATATTTGGGCGCGATATTTGTCAGAACGATGCGGCGGCCAAGCGTAGCTTTAGCGTCAATTTTCAGATCTTTAAGTTTCATCATAGTCATATCCTCCATAGAGATATTTGGCGTTTTTGGAACTTTTCAACGGCCGTTGAGTGCAGCTTTCTTGCTGTTGCCACTACTATACCACCTTTTTCCGAGTATGTAAGAACCCAAGATTTGCTCATTCTTTATCTTCCTAAAGTTTTGTAAACCAACAAACGGCGAGATAGATTGTCTTCAATCCATCTCGCCGCTTGTTTATACTCACCTCCTCTTTTTGAGCATTCCACAAAACACCTCAAAGGGAACTCCAAAGCCATCTGCGACACGCTCCAACGTATCCACATTAGGCTTGTTTTTCACCTTGCCGCAGGCATAACGCTCAATATTACAATAGGTGCGGAGGCTCACTCCTGCCCGATCAGCAGCCTCTGCCTGAGTGAGTCCCAAATTTTCACGGTGCTTTCGTACAAGCGTATCGTACTTATACGCCATCCTTGCTTACTCCAAAACAGCAGGATTACAAAGGGTGCGTTCATAATCGGGTTTATTCTATGCGCAGCTTGCATACTGCTTTTTGTATCGTACTCGTGTACTGTTTGAACTCCATTCAAATGTATAACCGTTAATGCACTCTCCTTAAATGCACCCAGTTACCCCAAAATCTTCATCCGTTTTGACCATAATGGCGAAAACTTAGAGGCGATTTCTCTCCTTTCGCTTGTACTTAGTCATCCCTTCTCCAAGTACAAGAAGTGAACAAAAGTATAAAAAAAGACAATTACCCCGCAAATGGGATAATTGTCAAATAGTACGGTGACTGAAAAACGGTGCTACTGCACCTCATTAAAAAATAACTTCGTAATTATAGTTTCATTATACCATATATTGCGAAACTGTCAAGCGCAAAACGCTGCATATTGTGGTTCACTCCCTATACGACCGCATGACTTGCAGAACGGCGGCCTTTTGCGTGTCGGTCAGCACTTTCCATTCCTTCAGCAGTTCCCGCACCTCCGGCGATACCTCCACCATTTCGTCTTGCGCGAAGAACTGCGCCACAGTGATACCGAACGCGCCGCATAAAGCCTCCAACGTGGACACGCTGGGAAGCGTACCACGGCGAAAAATATTGGAAACCGTATTGGGCGACAACTTCGCCTCTTTTGCGATTCGATAGTCCGACCAGCCGCGCTCCTGCTGAAGCTGCCTTAATTTCTGCAAAACGTCCATACAGCACCTCACTTGTTGGATATATTATATCCTCAAGCATGGTGGTATAAAAATAGCATAGTTGTGACTTGCATGGCGCATAGAATGGTGATACACTAAGCACATCAATACAACAGAAAGGGAGGACCTTCCATGAAAAGAATCGGTATACTCTTGCTGACACTGGCGATGCTGCTTTCCCTCGCTGCCTGTGGGGCGAAAGATACACAGACCACCAACGCCGAGGCGAAGCAGGGTACGGAACAGACTGCCTCAGGTACGGCAGCGAACGAAAACCAGCCCGCCGCTGATCTGCAAAAGCCGGAGGACAAAACGACTACGCCGGACGCTGCTGCGAACGATGACAAGCAGGAAGAAGCCAAGACCGATGATACCAAGAAGGACGAGCAGAAACCCGCCGCCTCCAAGAAGGACGATGTAAAGCAGGATGAGCAAAAGCCCGCCGACACCGCCAAGGATACCGCACCCGAGAGCAAGTCCGAAACGCCCAGCTATGACAACGGCAGCCTGACTACTGCTCAGGTGAAGGAGCTGCAGCGTTGGTATGGCGTGAGTGCTGACGGTCAGTGGGGCGCGGGTTCCAAGAAGGCAGCCGGCGGACGTACCGCTGATGAAGCATGGGCGTACTACCAGCAGAACAAGAAAGACACCACCCCGGAGGAGACAACAAAACCTGCGGACAAGCCCGACGACAGCTCCACAGGCGGCACGACCACGCCTCCCGCAACACCCACCACTCCTTCCGAACCCGCAAAGCCTACCAAAGCGGACATCGACTGCGAACAGGCTATGAGAGTGGGTAACGCCTACGCAGAGAGCCTTGGTTTTATGATTTGGGACGGAGCCGGTGGTCATAATCCCCCGGTATTCCTTGAGCGCGATTGTCCTGAGTCCTGCTGGAATCAGGAGTGGGTTGAGGCTACAATTAAGAGAAATATTGATTTCCTTGTAAGTCAGTTGGAAAGAGCCACGGGCGAAAAACCTTCTGATGCCCCTTATGGGTCTTATGCAGCCAACTGCGTCGTTCGGTGGAATGCCTCTGCTGGGTATCACGAAATTTATATCTACTATTGATTCTTACATAAAAGAAGAGAGGCCGCCAGCCTTGCTGGTGGCCTCCCTTCTGCTTTTGTTCATTACATGGCTCGTCCTTGGCACTCACCTTTACTCACCCTTTTGCCGGGGAGATACATTGATTTACATGGACTTATGTGAGCCAAAAAGTTTTGAATTTCTCAAAATATGGAGATATGTGGACATTTATGAAGATACTTGGCAGGTGGAAACGCCCACGATACCCAGCTTCATAAGGTGAGCCTCCTTTGTATTTCTGTCCGGCGCAGGGGGCCGGGGAAGTTGTTTCTCAACTTGATATAATACCATTTTTTGCGTGGAAACGCAAGGGCGGGCGCAAAAAAGTGCGCCGCCTTTCGCACGAAAGGCGGCGCAGCCATATGTGTTATGCCAGGAAGCCCTTGAGGATCGTCTCCTCCGCCTGTTCGGGGGTCAGGCCGAGGGTCTCCAGCTTCAGCAGCTGGTCGCCGGCGATCTTGCCGATGGCGGCCTCGTGGATCAGCTGGGCGTCGGGACAGTTGGCGGTGATGGCCGGAACGGACTGGATGTGGGCGGCGCCCATGATGATGGAGTCGCACTGCACATGGCCGAAGCACTGGCTGTTGCCCACCATCACCGGGCGGAACACCTGGCGGGAGCCGTCCTGGGCCACGGAGCGGGAGATCACCCGGCCCCGGGCGTCCTCGCCGTTGAGCTCGATGGTCATGTCGCTTTCCGCGGTCTGGTCCCCGTGGGTCAGCAGGCGCTCGGTGACCACCACCTCGCTGCCGGCTTCGCAGAAGAAGTCCGTCTCGCGCTTGGTGGAGTCGATGCCGCGGATCTGGATCGTCTCCATCTGCATGGTGGCGTTCTCGCCCAGGTAGACCACGGTCTTGGGGTTCATGATGTTGCCGCCGGTCTGGCCGGGGTCCTTCTCACCGAAGTGCTTTTCCACATAGCGGACCTTGGAATTTTTGCCGATGTGGAAGGTGTGGATGCCGTCGTGGCGGCTTTCGTCACAGCCGGAGTTGTGGATGCCGCAGCCGGCGATAATGTCCACGTCGCAGTCGTCGCCCACGTAGAAGTCGTTATAGACCAGCTCACTGAGGCCGCTGTGGCTGATGATGACGGGGATGTAGCACTTCTCACCCTTGGTGCCGGGCTTGATGCGGATGTCAATGCCGGACTTTCCGTCGCTGCGGGGATCGATAGCAATGTGCTCGGTGGACTGACGGGCCTCGCAGCCGGAGTCCTTGCGGATATTGAAGGCGCCCACGGGCTTGCCGGTCAGATCGGCGATCTTTTCCAGCAAAGCGGCGTCGATATCGGTGATCATTGCGCGCCCTCCTTTCTCTCCAGTACGGGACAGCTGCCCAGCGTGTCGGCCAGGATCAGGGGGAAGATCTCCTCCGTGGTACCGCGGTGTGCGATCTGGCCGCCGGCGATGACGACGATCTCGTCGGCCAGCTTGATAATGCGCTCCTGATGGGAGATGATGACCATGGTGGCCGCGCCCTCCCGGTGGATCTGCTCGAAGGTCTCGGTCAGCCGGGCGAAGGACCACAGGTCGATGCCGGCCTCCGGCTCATCGAAGATCATCAGCTGGCCGCGGCGGGCCAGGATGGTGGCGATCTCGATGCGCTTGACCTCGCCGCCGGACAGAGACACGTCCACCTCGCGGTCCAGGTAGTCGTTGGCGCAGAGGCCAACCTTGGTAAGATAGGCGCAGCACTTGTCCTTGCTGAGGTTTGCATCGCCCGAGGCGATGGTCAGAAGGTTGCGCACCGTGATGCCCTTGAAGCGCGGCGGCTGCTGAAAGCCGTAGCTGATGCCGAGCCGAGCACGCTCGGTGATGCCAAGGTGCGTGATGTCCTGACCGTTGAAGAGGATCTGGCCGCCCGTCGGCGTGACAAGGCCCATGATGACCTTGGCGAGCGTCGTCTTGCCGCCGCCGTTGGGGCCGGTGAAGACGATGAGCTTGCGGTCAGGAATGTCGATGGAAATGTCGTTTAAGATCGTCTGCTCTCCCTCAGGGGTGGAGACGGTATAGGTGATGTGCTTCAGTTCCAGCATGAAAAGAAGACCTCCTTACAGAAACTGCCATTGCTTGTCTTTAGTATGGACCAGATGGCAGAGAATGAAAAGTTGCAAATGCAACAAAATGCACAAAAATACAAAACAAGTGTAGTTTACCAGAAAAAATGGAAAAAATCAACGAGAGAGGTGCGATTTTCAAGATTTTCTTTTTCCATGCGGGAAATAGGGAAATATCGGCTCTGCACGCCTGCAAAATGCACGCATAGGATAGAGACGAGAACCGTTCCGGAAAGGGGAAGAAGAACATGACGGAAATGAAAAAGCCTTGCGCCTGCGACTATGAAGCGTGCCGCGAGGTGTGGAAGCGCGTCGCGCCGGGGGAGGACCCGTACCCGATGGCGGACAATGCAAACACACAGATGAGCGCACAGGATAGCGAGCTCACGCTCCCGGGCGCGGAGGCGGACCCTTGCTGCATGGGCAGCGAGGCAAGCGTATCGGTCGAGGTGCTGCAGGGCTTTCTGCGCGAGGAACTTGGCGACGCGCAGGTGTACGCGTATCTCTCCTCGTGCACGCCGCGGCGCGAGATGGCGCGAGCCTTCCGCGCGCTGAGCGAGGACGAGAAGCGCCACGCGCGCGATCTGGCTGCCGCGATCTACTTAATCACCGGCAAGGCATACTGCCCGCGCGTGTGCGTGGAGCAGCCGGATACGTGCGACCTCTGCGCGCTGCTGCGCAGCCTCTACCATGCGGAGGCCTGTGCGGGCTACAATTACGCCCGCGCGGGAGAGGAGACGCTGGACCTGTGCCTCAGCAAGCTGTTTGCGGCGATGAGCGCGGA
>OHPO01000733.1_pt1 | contig 16640 bp, 14 predicted proteins | sample 1577741 | NCBI WGS metagenome assembly OHPO01 (sample SAMEA3879574, study PRJEB24766) | human gut metagenome | biome: human-associated habitat; feature: feces | place: USA | collected 1985/1987
TCCATGTTGCCATAGGTGTTACGCCAAGCTCTTTTGCTTTTTCTTCGCTCATAACGATAACTGCGGCTGCACCGTCGTTAATGCCCGAAGAGTTGCCTGCTGTTACAATACCGTCCTTTTTGAATGCGGGGCGAAGTCTTGCAAGGCCTTCTGCGGTTGTGCCTGCACGGGGGCCTTCATCGGTGTCAAACACGATTGTTTCTTTTTTCTTTTTAACCTCAACGGGAACGATTTCGTCCTTAAACTTGCCCTCTGCTCTTGCTTTTTCGCATTTCTGCTGGCTGTTTGCCGCAAATTCATCAAGTTCTTCACGGGTGATGCCATATTTTTCACAAACGTTTTCTGCTGTGATGCCCATATGATAATCATTGAAAGCATCCCAAAGAGCATCATTAACCATAGTATCAACCATTGGAGCATTGCCCATTCTGTAGCCGTAACGAGCCTGCTTGAGTGCATAAGGAGCCATGCTCATATTTTCCATACCGCCTGCAACAACGATATCTGCTTCGCCCGATTTAACCATTTGTGCCGCAAGATTTACACAATTAAGACCGGAGCCGCAAACAACATTGATTGTTACAGCAGGAGCTTCGATTGGAAGGCCTGCCTTAATAGCAGCCTGGCGTGCAACATTTTGGCCTTGGCCTGCCTGAATAACGCAGCCCATATATACATGCTCTACTTCGGAAGCGGGAACGCCGGCTCTTTCAAGAGCATTTTTGATTACGATAGCGCCCAAATCAACAGCAGGAGTGCTGCTGAGAGTGCCGCCCATTGTGCCGATAGCGGTGCGGCAAGCACCGGCAAGAACAACTTTTCTAGACATAATTATTACCTCACAATAAATTTAATTGCCTCGAATACACGAGGTTTTATTTTTTTTACAGCTCTATAATAATATAGTTTCCAGTGATTGTCAATAAATTAACAAATTTTCGGCAACTATAACAAAACAGGGCTGTTAAATCAACATTTTTAGTGCAGATTTGAAGCGTTTAAAACGCCGCAAAGCCGCTTTGTTAAGCGGTTTTACGAGATTGTGCAAAAATTGTCATTCTTTTTAAAGCATTTATCATTCAGGCTTTTTTAAACGGTTTAATAATCATTTTTTACGCAAAAAGGCATAAAAACGGTTCATTCTATTTTCTGCTTTCAAGCCGTAAATAACCGTGCTTCAAGCAAGTTTTTATTACGCCGATAAAAACAAAACCCCGTAGAAAAACCTGCGGGGTATTTGATTGCTTATTGACTTTTAATTAACCTTTTGTGCAATTGCGTTCTGCAAGATAATCATTGCTTGCCGGGAATGAGTTTGTGTAAACAATATCAAGAGAAGCTTTCTTATCCTTGAACGAAAGAACATTTGCATGCTGCACATTGATATGAACGAGCATGGTGTATTCAGCACTGACAATTTCATTTGTGGCTGTGTTAATTGTTACAGTGCCTGTGCCGCCCTTATAATCAACCACAAAGTTTTCTTCAATTGTGCCCGATGAGAATGAAAGCACGCTGATTGAACCAACAACGGAACTGATGTCGCCGAGTGTGTTGAAGAAATGGCCCTGTGCGTCCTGTGCCGGCATAGAAAGAGTTACGGCTTTAGGCTGAATTGTGACAGAAATAGTGCCATCACCGTTATCCTTAACATTGGCCATAAGAACATCTTCGGGAGTAAGAAGAGATTTGGAAACATCAATCTTCTGATCCGTTACTGTGTCATTACCGGGAACAAGGCTGCCGCTGGGCGGAAGTCCTTTAATGCCGCCGGTGAAGAGGCTGCCGAGAATTCCTGGAACAAGCTGATCAATCATGCTGATTGACTTGCCTTCAACAAGAAGATTCTTAACTTCGATATTCTCTGAGCCAACAAGTTTATACATTGTTGTGGGGCTGCCCTCATAAGTATAGGTTTCGCCCAATGTTTTAGTGTAGTTATAACACTCTACATAATAGTTTACAACATCGTCAACAGTTTTGAATTCCTTACCGCCGTAAGTAGCCGGTTTGAACTCTTCGATAGTTGCAACATCTTCGGTTGATGTGTTATCCTCATTAACTGGAGCTGCTGCTGCGCCGCCTCGTTTTACAAAGCCGCATATAGCAATTAAAGCGATGATACTTATAACAAGAATAACCGCTAATATTTTATTGAACACATCGAGTCCGGTTTTAGCTTTCATATAGAAATTCCCCCTTGCCTTATAATAATAACCTATTCTTAAAAATATTTCAACAATTTTTATAAAATATTTTAACAAATTGTTTTTTTTATAAAATTATTAAATATATATTATAACATTTATATATGTTTGCCGCTTTTTGTGCAATTTTATTAACAATTTATATTGCAATCGAGCGGTGTTGTGATAAAATTATTAAAAGAAGAAGTTAAATAAATCACGATTTTGGCAGGCAGGGTTATGAAGGAACAGGAAAAAACAACATTAAGAAAGCTTAGGCGTGAAAAGGCAGAAAGCTTTTTTCTGATTATCAGAGGTGCAGAAGTGGGCGTTTTTGCGGGCCTTGTGTGCGTGCTTTACAGATTTTTGCTTTCGCAGGCTGAAACAATACTTTATAAAGTAATAGACGCAGTTAAGGGCAACCCGATAAAGAGCATACTTTGGATTGCCGCTCTGGCAATTTTGGGTGCGCTTGTGGCTCTTATTATCAAGGCGGTGCCTGATTCCGGCGGATCCGGTATTCCGCAGGTTAACGGAGAGATAAAGGGCTATCTTTCACCAAGCTGGTGGAGAGTAATTATTGCAAAGCTTGTGGGCAGCACGGCATCCATATTCAGCGGCCTGGCACTCGGCAGAGAGGGCCCAAGCATTCAATTCGGCGCAATGGCCGCAAAGGGCGTTGCAAGAATCACAAAAGCGGATAAAACAACCGAGCTGAGAATGATAAGCTGCGGTGCGGGCGCCGGACTTGCGGCGGCATTTAACGCTCCGCTTGCCGGAATTGTTTTTGTGCTTGAGGAAATTTATAAAACGTTTGACAAAGCAATTCTTTGCATGGGAATAGTTGCGGCGGTTACGGCTGATTTTGTTTCAAAACTTTTTTTCGGGCAAGACACGGTTTTCAGCTATGATTCGGTAACAATTCCCTTGCGCTGGTATTGGCTTTTGATAATCATGGGCGCCGTGTGCGGATTATTTGGCGTTATAAGCAATGTGCTTATGATAGGATTCAGAGACATAGTTGCAAAAATAACAAAAATTCCAAACACAATTAAGATGGCGGCAGGATTTGCGATTAGCGGCATAGTTGGATTGCTGATGCCGCAAATTCTTTGCGGCGGCCACAGAATGAGTGAGCTGCTCATAAACGAGCACCCTGCAATCGGTGCAATGGTGATTTTGCTGCTTGCGAAATTTATTTTCGGCATTTTCAGCTTTGGCACCGGTGCACCCGGCGGCACGCTTTATCCGCTTTGCGTTTTGGGCGCATATCTCGGTGCTATATACGGCAGAGGCGCAATTGATATTTTCGGGCTTGACCAAAGCCTTTGGCAGGAATTTGTTGTGCTTGGAATGGCAGGGCTTTTTGCATCAATAGTTCGCGCGCCCATAACGGGTGTTATTCTTGTTTTTGAAATTACGGGTAATGCAAGCAGCCTGTTGCCGCTTGTTGTTGTAAGCTTGATATCATATGCCATTGCGAATATGACGGGCAACTCACCGTTTTATGCAGCTTTGCTTGACAGAACTGTTAAGCACGAAGGAATAAAAGAAGCCAAGGCAGCCGAAAAGGTGCTTGAAACCTTTGTTATTCCGCAAAACAGCCCTGTTTGCGGCAAAACAATTTCACAAATCAAATGGGGCAAGCATTGCCTGATAGTTTCAGTTGAAAGAGATGAAACGCCTATAACGCCAAAGGGCGATACCGAGCTTAAAGCAGGCGATATACTTGTTATTATGATAAGCCAAAGGCATTTTGCACTTGATTACGGCAGAATAGAAAGAATTATAAACGGCAGGCAGATTTAACTTCTGTTTAAGCCTAAGCATTAAGGCTTTAATCATTTCAAGCACAGACATTCCCACATAATACGTTAAAATCAGTTGAATCAAATCTAAACAGATTTAATTCACACTGTTCAAACACAAGCAAAAAGCCGTTTCTTAATCTAAGTAAGAAACGGCTTTTTGCGGCAACGGCCGAAAATCATATACATATTATAATATGCAGAAAAAGAATTCACTGGGCACATACTCAAGCGGATTTATATTCAAGGCGGAGCTTATCGGCCACCATTGCAATAAATTCCGAATTGGTTGGCTTGCCCCTTTGCGTTTGCACTGTGCATCCAAAATATTCAGAAAGATATTTTTTATTACCGCGCTGCCAAGCGGTTTCAATTGCGTGGCGAATTGCCCTTTCAACCCTTGACGGAGTGCTTGAATATAATTTAGCAACGGCAGGATACAGCAGCTTTGTTACCGCACCGATCATTTGAGGATCCTCTGCGCACATGGCAATTGCGCTGCGAAGATAACGATAGCCTTTTATATGCGCAGGCACTCCGATTTTGCACAAGGTTTCCGAAATAACGAGCTCTGCACTTTGTGAACTGACGGATGGCTGAATTTTTGATTTGCGCCACATCAAAAGGCGCAAAATCCTTTTGGCAACGGAATTTGGATCCGAAGGGCACACAAGGCAATAATCCGCACCGGCCTCCATTGCCTGTTGCTGAAGCCTGTAATCATCCGAGCTAAGCAAAATCAACGAAAGCGGCTTATCCTCAAAGCCGGAAATATGTTCAAGCACATCGGCGCCGTCTGCACCCGGCATAAAAAGCTCTGCCACAACAGCATCATAATAAGCGCCCGAAAGAGCAGAAATTATAGAATTTCCGTTTTTTTCGCAAAGAGTTACACAACATCCGAGATTTTGCAACGCTCTTGCACAATCCTGAGCAAACAAACTTGTTTCGCCTATCAATATTTTTGATTTTCTTTCCATTTTTTGTCTCCTTAATGTGTATTTTTATCACATTATATCATTGTTTCTGAATTTGTGCAATACTTTCACATAATAATATTACTAATTTTCTCATTTTTACCAAATATTCGTTGATTTATATTCACTTTTTAGCGAAAAACGCCAATTGCAAAATCCGGTTTAAAAAAACTGCACAATATGATATAATGTAATTGAATGTTTGTGCATACCGAAAATCAGCAAATTAAGGCTGTATAAAAATCATTTTTTGCATTGCACAACAAAAGAAAAGCTCAACGGAGTGATAAAATGCCGCTTTTCAGCATTATCGTGCCTGTTTACAAGGCTGAAAAATACATAAACGAATGCGTTGATTCTGTTTTGGCGCAAACCTTTGAGGATTTTGAATTGATTTTAGCAGATGACGGATCACCCGATCGCTGCCCCGAAATTTGCGATGAATATGCAAAAAAGGATTCACGAATCAAGGTTATCCACAAAGAAAACGGCGGTGCATCGTCTGCAAGAAACAGCGGAATTGAAGCTGCCTGCGGAGAATATGTGATTTTCCTTGATTCAGACGATTATTGGGAAGAGAATTACACCCTGCAAAGGCTTACGGAAAAATCAAAAATCGGATACGATATTATAATATTCGGCTGCAAGCTTCTGAATATGAAAAACGGCGAAATGCAAATTTCACGCAACGGCTACAACACCGCCCTGCTTGAAAACGGAAAAAGAGACGAAGCGCTGCAATACCTGCTTAAGAGCAAAGATATTCCCGGAGCTGCTTACATTTTTGCAACAAAAAGGAGCGTGCTTAACGGCAGCAAGCGCATCCGATTTGTAACGGGAATAAGCGGCGAAGATTATGATTTTGTGCTGAGCTGTTTTTTTGAAGCGCAAAGTTATTCTGCGGTTGACGATGTTTTTTACATTTACAGAAGAGGGCAAAGCAACTCCGTTACCTCTACCTCGGCGGAATTGATAATTAAAGGCAGTTTATATGCAATAAAAAAATGGCGGACAATGGCTGAAGAATTAAGCTGCAAGCCGCTTGCGGCAGATCTTTTAAATTATCTTGCATTTATCTATTGCACAGCGCTTTTATTGGCCGGCGGTCTTAAAGGTAAAAAGAAGAAGCAAGTGCTTGAGCAAATAAACAAAGAGAGCGATATTCTTGTATACGGCTTTTGGAGAAAAGTTAAGCTTGTGCGTGCCATACAAAAAGCAGCCGGAGCAAATGCGGCAGCATGGCTTTTAAATATATATTGGAAGATTTTCGGTAAATGATGGAAAAGAAGAAACTTTTAGTTGTTATGCAACATTTACGGCGGGGCGGAGTTGAGCTTGCGGCAATAAATTTTGCATCAAATTTAAACAAAGATAAATACAGTATCACATACTACCTTGTGGATGTTCAAAATTATCACGACGAAGCTTTGGAAAGCGAATTGCTTGCAAGCGGCGCAAAAATCATTAAAGTTTTGCACAGTGATCACGGTTATATTAAAGGATATTTCCATGCCAAAAAGGTTATTTCAAGCGGAAAATACGATATAGTTCATTCACACGTGATGTTTTTCAGCGGCATAATAGCCGCTGCGGCAAAACACTGCGGAGTAAAAAAAATCGTTACTCATTCTCACGGCACAAAGTGGAATCATAAAGAAAACTTGATTTTTAAAACTTACAAAGCCGTGATGCGCAAATTGATAAATAAAAACGCAACGCACATTCTTGCGTGCTCCGAAGCAGCCGGCGAATATCTTTACGGCAAAAAGGAATATAAAAAAAGGGGCATTTTCGTGCCTAACGGCATAGACTGCTCGGCATATGCATATAACGAAGCGGTGCGCCGAGAGGTGCGAAACGAATTCGGCATAGGAAACGGCGAAATTTTAATCGGCCACATCGGCACGATTTACAAAATTAAAAACCAGGTTTTTTTGGTGGAGATTTTTGCCGAGATGCTTAAAACAGCCCCCGATTCGCATTTGCTTTTGGCAGGCGAAAGAGTTGAGGACGAGCCCGTTTTGCGAAAAGCGAAAGAGCTTGGAATTGAAAACAAAATCATTTTTACGGGCCAACGCAGCGATGTTTCACGGCTTTTGCAAGGCTTTGACATTATGATTTTTCCCTCTCTTTACGAAGGACTTCCCGTTTCATTGATTGAAGCACAGGCGGCAAAGCTGCCGTGTTTGATTTCAACGGCGGTTACAAATGAGGTTGCTTTTAACAAGAGCACGGCATTTATGCCTCTTTCCGAGCCTGCTGCAAAATGGGGAGAAAAGGCCTTTGAACTTATCAAGGCAAACAGAAACGAAACAGATATAACAAGCCTTGTAAATAATTTTGATATTCACAAGGCAACCGAAATACTTAACAAGATTTATTTGGATTAAAATATGATAAGTGTTATTGTTCCTATTTACAACGTTGAAAAACATTTGAAAAAGTGCATAAACAGCATTACAGGGCAAACAAACCGCAACATTGAAATAATTTTGGTTAACGACGGATCTCCGGACGGTTGCCTTGAAATCTGCAACGAATTTGCAAAAAAAGATTCGAGAATTAAAGTTATAAACAAGGAGAACGGCGGCCTTGTGAGCGCACGCAAGGCAGGCCTTGCTGCGGCAAGCGGCGAATACATAGCTTTTGTGGACGGAGACGATTATTTAAAGCCCACGGCAATGGAAATTATTGAAACCGCAATTGAAAAATATTCGCCCGACATGGTGCTTTTTGAATTTTTAAGCATTTTGCCGAGCGGCGAAATCAAAAGCGGCCAAAATTTTTTTGCAGAATATGCCCGAAAAGCCGAGCTTTCCGAAAAGCTATATCCCACAATGCTTTATGACGGCAGATTTTATAATTTCGGAATTATGCCAAGCTGCTGGAGTAAGGTGTTTAAAAAGGAACTTTTGGAAAAAGAGCTTGCAAATGTTGACAACAGTGTAAAAATGGGCGAAGATGCGGCTTTCACCTACCCTTGCCTGCTTGACGCAAAAAGTGTTTATATGATAGACGAGCCGCTTTATTGCTACAACATACGCCCCGAAAGCATGTCTAACGCATATGACAAAAACTTAGAAAGCATAATTCTTTTGCCGTATTTCAGGCTTAAAGAAAAAAGCCGTGAAACAGGCGGAGTGCTTGATTCGCAGCTTGATTATTATTTGATTTATTTAATTAACTTTTTAATAAGAAACGAGGCACGAAGCAAAAATCCCAAGCCGGCGATAAAGCGAATAGCGAAAAATGAAGAAATATGTGCCGCCGCAAAAAGGCTGAGCATGGTTCAGCTTCCCATGCACACAAGGCTGCTGGCATATGCCCTCAGAAAACAAAACAGCAAGTTGCTTTTGCTTTATATGAAAGCGCTGAAAATTTTTATGTGATGCAGCAAACAAGTAACAAAAAAAGACCGCCAATATGATATATTGGCGGTCTTTTATTGTGCTGCGGCATTTCGGCAGAAATTTATTTTATGCTTTGCAGCACCTTATCTATTATTTCGGAATCAACATCCATATCAAATTTGCGGGCAAAAACAGCGGGCGAATTTTTTATCATTTCAAAATCCTCCGTTCTGAAAACATAAGGATTTCCTCGTTGCCAATCTATCAGCCTGGCGCAGGCAAGGTGGTTGTTGCCGCAGTTTTTCATATAAACATCATCTGCAAACGGAGAATTAACAAGAGCGGTTTGCACAAACACCTCATCACCGCAATAAGAAAAGCGAAGAATTTTTTTTAAACGCTCACTCTCTTGCGCTATATAAGCAGCGAATTCACCTGTTATGCTAAACCAGTTGCAGCCCTTTTGCACCTTTATATTTATATTTTTAAGCCTGTCAACGCCGAAAAGCATCTGCACACGCAAAGCGATTTGAGCCAATATTTTAGTTAAAATATTTCGGTGGCGGCGGAAAAGATGATAATATCTGATTCTGTTTTCCGATTCTTTTGTTGCCTTATCATCAGTAAAATGAACAAACTGCAAGCCGTTATTTTCTTTAAAAAAAGCATGAATTTGATTATTTGATTTAATCGGCAAATCGGCGCCGGAAATAAGATGCACATATTCATATTTCGTGCCGCTTTTTTGCATTTTATCAACCTCTGCAAGCAAAAGCATTTCGCAGCGCACCTGGCTGAAATCGCCCCATGTTACATTGACTTGAGGGGTGAAAAAAATTCTTGATTGCCGAGGAAGTGCCTTGAATTTTTTAAAATCAAAATCATGCGCCTTTGAATCTATATGCACAAAAATATCGTTGCGCTCATCATCAAGTGCAGCAATCAGCTTTTCAAGCAAATCAAATTGCCGATGTGCTATTATCATAAACGCATGCATCTTGCTTCCCCCTTTTTAATCAATCAAACCAAAACAGCTTAAAATGCGGCGTGTTGAATTGCCGTCTGTATATTTATGAAGCGCCGTTCTTTGATTTGCGCGTTCTTGGGCATAATCATCACGCCCTTCGGAAACAGATGAAATAAACTTTGCAATGCCGCTTGCATCGCAAACATGCACACCGGGCATATATTGCAAAGGATCATCCACAACAAATCCGCGCAAGCCGTCACTTTTAATTCCAATATCGGAAATATCAAAAGCAATAGGCTTATCGCAAAGCAAATAATCGGCAAAAACAGATGAAAAATCAGTTATCAAGGCATCTGATCTTGCAAGCAAATCATAAAGGCGAATCCCCTTTGCAGCAAAATCCGCATCACTGAACACAAGCACATTTGAAAGCCCCCGCACATTTATTTTTGAGAGCTGCTGAGCAGGATGAAATTTAACAACCATAACCGAATTCGAGGCAACAAGTGCCGAATTGATTATTTGCAGGCTTTCAGGCGAAAGCAAATCATATCTGTCTTGCTTTGAATCATCATGCTGCAATTCATTATGCGAACGATAAGTGGGAAGCCAAATAAACAATTTGGAGCAGCCACACAGCTTGGCTTCAAATTCGCCCGGAAGCTTATAATTTTTACTGACGAGAACATCGGTGCGCGGATAGCCGAGAATTCTTACCTTTTGAGCAGAACCGGGATTTATATATTCCTCAAGCCTTTTATGGCTTTCGGAAAGGCACACGATATCCGTGTGAAAATCAGGTGGGAAAAAAAGCCCTTTGGTATCTTTATAAGAAAAACCATGAGTTAAATAAATTCGTTTTTGGCCTTTTTTTCCTTCTATACCGCAATAATTATGAGTATAAAAACAATACTTGGCCTTTGCGAAATACCAAATTGCGGCAAAGCTTGTTTTACCCTGCGAAACATATTTAACCTGGCGGCTGTTTTTATATTTGGAAGCATCAGCCACAACCCAAACATATTTATAAGGGGCATTTATACTCAGCAAATATTCAAATAGCGGATATGAATTATCTGCCAAATCGCCACGACTTTCAAACAGCACAAGCCTGCGGCACAAAGGAGTTTTTCTTTGCCAAAAATGAATAAGCTTTATTAAAAATTTTTTAATCATTTTCAGCATTTCCCCCTTGCCTTTTAAACCTGCCAAAAACTCTGCCGCAAAATCCCTTAACAAGCGATTTTTCATAAGCATTCATTGAAAAAAGCCAAACAGAGCCGCAAAAAACAACCGTGTAAACACCAATCCACAAAATCAAACAAGCAAGCGAATTTATATCAACAAGTGCCATAATTGCCGCACCTGCGGCAAACGGAACAAGCATTCCTGCAGTGAGGCGCAGAATGTTTTTCCAAAAAGCAACTATATCTATGTTTATCTTTTTTTGATAAACAACATTCATTATAATTCCGTTTGCAAGCACCGTGGCAAGCCCCGTGCCGATTGCCGCACCGAGCCCTCCGAAACGGCGGCACAAAATTATGCTGATAACAAGATTAAAAACAGCCATTGCGCCGTAAATATAAGAGCGATAGTGGTGGCGGTTTTCCGCCCTTTGAATTTCTATTCCAACATTTTGAATAAGCGGCACGATGCTCGGAATTAAAATAACCAGCGCAATTGCATAAGCGCCGCCGTATTCTTCGCCCGCCCAAAACCGTATAAAAGGCTTTCCGAAAAACACAAAGCCGGAGCCTATAAGCGCAAGCAGCATATACTGGAGCCTGCCCACTTTAACAAACAACTCCGTAAGCGCATTGCGCTGCTGAATTGAATCTTGGGGATATTTGTTAACAAGCGAATGGATATAAGGAGTGAAAACACCTGAAATGGCAGTTGAAAAATTAGTATAATATGTATTTACCGATGCACCCACTGCATAAACCGCAACCACGGCCGTGCCGCAAAATCTGCCAAGCAAAACACTGTCTATTCCCGAATTGACCTTATCAACAAAAAGATTTATCGCAATAAGCCCTGAAAATGCAAAAACGCTTTTAAACAGACCAAAATCAATGTTTGAAAAATCAAATTTCAATTTTAGATTTTTAAGCGCATAAACAATATTTATAAGCTTGACGATCACGCCGAGAGCGAGCGCAACAACAGTCAACCCGATTGCACCGCCGCCGAGATAAAGCACCGCCAAATTTAAAGCAACCGTAGCAACGGTTGAGGCAAGCGAAAAAGCCTTAAGGAAAACGAATTTTTCAAGTGCCGCAATATAGCAATTAAACGCCGTGCACAAAAAGCCAAGCGCAGTTGAAAGAGTTAAAAACAGCATCATTATGCCGGCCTTTTGCAGCTCTGCAGTGCTTAATCCCTTATCAAAAAGCAGTGCGGGCTTTGCCGCAAACACTCCGCCGATAATAAGCGAAATAAGCGAAATAGCGGCAAACACAATAAAAAAGAGCGAATTAAAGCTGTTTATTTTATCCTGCCTGCCCTCTGCTTTAAATTTTGAATAAAATTTAATATAAGAGCTTGTAAAGCCCAAATCAAGAAGCCCAAGCAGTGCCACGGCAGAACTTACCGTGCCGTAAAGCCCATATTCATTTTGGCCCATAAGCCGAAGCATAGCAGGGGTGTAACGATAACATTTAAAAACACCTGGGCATAAGAGAGCAACGCACCTGCCTTGCGCTCGGCAGAGCTTGATAATTTATTTTTCATACAAGAAATGCTCCGATAAGATTCCTTTTAATTTTTATTTGCAAAATATTTTAAAAACACTTTATCGCCGAGCAAAAGCGCAAAAGTGCCCACCTTTTGCTTAAACGAATATTCGCTGCCGCAAAAGATTTGATTTTTGTATTTAAGAATTTCTTTTTTATAAACCGGAAAATACTTTTCCGCATATTCATTATTTTTGGAACGCATAACACGGCTTAAAAGCGCATATGTGTGCACAATATGGCGATGCACGGCGGCTTTTTCAAGCGAGCCGCCCCGTGATTTGCAATTGCTTACGATTTTAGCCGTAACTTTATAGCTTTCCGCACGTGGAATTGTTATATACGGCGTGGTGGAGGAATTACCGCTGTTTTGCAAATAATGATAGCCGGTGCCGCTTACATAAGCTGCCCTTTTGCAATCACAAAAAGCATAATATGAGAAAAGCAAATCCTCTGCATATTTAATTTTTTCGTCAAATAACTTCCCCTTCAGCAGGCTGCGGCTGAAAAGCTTGGCGCAAACCTCCGGCCTGATTTCATCAAGCAAAAGAGCCTTTAAAGGATCGCTAAAGCTCTGCGCACTTGCGCCCCTGCAACACAGCGATTCGCCGGGAGATTCCAAAAAAATATCGCAGGCAACCGCTTCGGCATTTTCTCTAACGGCGGCATCAAGCATAACCTGCAGCATATCGCAATCAATCCAATCATCGCAATCAACAAAAGCTATATAATCGCCCTTTGCAAGGCGCATTCCCGTGTTTCTGGCTGCCGAAACGCCTGCATTTTTTTGGTGCACTGCGCGAAATCGGCCGTCTCTTTTCGCCCAGGCATCACACAATGCGGGGCAATTATCTGGTGAGCCGTCATCAACAAGAATAACCTCTATATTCCGGCAGCTTTGCCGAGAAATACTTTCGGCGCACTTGTCAAGATATTTTTCTGCCATATAAACCGGCACTATAACACTGATTTTCGGGCTCATAAGCACATTCCTTTAAAACGGTTTTCATTTAAAGCTGTTTTGATGCCGACAATCTGCAAGGCATTACACTGCTTTGTCAAACGGCAATAAATTAAAACAAGCAAATAACCTTTGCCGGATTTTCGCAGCAACCGAATCAGGCGGAAAAGCACCGCCTGCAAGCACACTGCCTGCTCCGATTATAACATTATCACCAACAATTGTGCCTTTTAAGATAATTGAATTCGTGCCTATAAAACAATTATTGACGATTTCAACCTTGCGGCGCTTTCCAACTGCCGACAAAAGAAGTGCGGAATTGTTGTTGATATAATTTTATTTTAAAATCAATTTATTATAAAGCGATTTTGACACAGCCAAGGCACAAAGCTTTGCCTTATCACGGGCAGAGCAGTGCGGTGATGCAAGAATTTGTTTTTTGTAAGAGAGCAAAAGCTGCCTGATTTCATCGTATTTTTCAAGGCAGTTGCCGCTGCGCACAATTCCGCTCAACATTGCAAAGCAAGACTGAGCAAAGCCCGCAATTGCATACGGCTCTGTTTCCGTGCCGATTTCATTTGCAAGCACAATTTGCTTTGCTTTAACGGCATCAAAAGCACCAATGCCGAATTCAGCCGATGTGGTACTGCCGCTTCTGATTAAATAATGATAAAGCTTTTTCTCGGAAACACAAACACGATTGGCATTTTTGAAAGCATAATAATTAAAAACAAGATCCTCGCAACAAACAAACAGCGGCATTTTAACACCATGCAAAACAGTTTTTTTATAGAGCTTATTCCACAAAACGCCGAATTTGTAATCGCCTATGGCTGTTTTATTTAATGCTTCTGCCGATGTTATTGTGCCGAGAACGGGTGAAAAATCATCATCCGGTGAGCAAAACTCGGTGCCGCTTTCATCCTGCCTTATGAAGCTGCAAACGGACACATCCGCCCCGGTTGCAATCATGTTGACGAAAAGGGTTTCAAGCATATTCGGCTCAATAAAATCATCACCGTCAACAAACGAAACATACTCTCCGTTTGCTTTTGAAAGAGCAAAATTTCTTGAATTTGCAACACCTTTATTTTCTATGTGAAAGGTGCGAACACGCCCGTCTTTCTTTGCCCAAGCATCACATATTGCAGGGCAATTATCGGGAGAGCTGTCGTCCACAAGAATAATTTCAATATTTTTATATGTTTGATCAACTATGCTTTGCACACATTTGTTAATATATTTTTCAACTCTGTATACAGGCACAATAACGCTTATCAAATCTTTTTGCATAACAATCTCCATGCAGCGAAGCACATATTTTTTAAGTTAAACATTCCCGCACTTGATTGCGGCATAATTTTTGCAAAGCAAAATTTAAATCGGTTTATTTTCACTTAATGCCTAAATTCAACCAAATAAGCGACGAGCCCGTGATATCATAAAAGAAATGCACAACCGAATAGGAAAAAATAAAAAATGAAAAAATGCCCTTATTCATTGCCCTGATTTTTTCTGCATGAACGCTTTTTGAATCATAAGTTATTTTAATCAGCCCTGAATCTATTCTGCTTTTTTGCATTTGCATACAAATCATATAAACAATGGCGGCCATTATAGGCAGCACCCACCTTGCAAGGCGGGCAAAAAGCAGGCTTGTGAGCAATGTGCCGAGCATAAAGCAGAGCAGCACCTCATAAAACCTAAAAAAGCGCCGCTGATTTATATCGGTTATGTATTTTTTAATATATGGCAGGCCATAAAACAAAATAATTGCGCATACAACAAAAGTTGCAATATTAACAAAATAATTTGTTTGCGTGCCCACACCTATATTATCAAGGGCATTTTCGGTTTTGCCAAGCAGGCTTTTCATAAAATCGCTTTTCGAATTATCGCCGAAAATTCCAAGCAATGCACTTCCAGCCGCAAGCGACAAAACAAGAGCAACATTTACCACCCTGCTGCCGAAATTGCAGCTTAACCATGCAACAGCCACAAGCCCAACAAGCACAATGCCCGAAGAGTGCATTCCGCAAGCAAGTAAATAACCGATGAAACACAGCACAATATTTTTACGCTCCACCAGATGATAATAAGCGCAAGCAACTGTGATTGTGAATGCTATGCCGTTTCGAGTGCCGCTGCAAACATCATAATACCAATAAGTTGAGATTGCAAAGGCAAGTGCAAGCATTGTGTAAAACTTATCCACCTTAAACTTGGATGCAGCTTTTTGGATAACAAGAATCATGCAACCATAGCAAATAAGGATTGTGAAAAAAGGAAGATAATGGGGATTTTTGAAAAGGCTGATAAAATAAAAATAATAGCCGCAAACGGGAAAGCTGCCGAAATCAAAGCGATTGGTTTCTATCATTTCCCGAAAGCCCTCATAACCGCCTTTTTCAATTTGATTTATCATATGAAAATAGCGAGCCAGATCATCCGTTGGATTAGGCTGCACATAAAACGACATGGCAGCAAGTGCAACCACAAACAAAACGCACGGAATTGCCGAATATTTTTGCGGCACAACAAAATAAAGGGCAAAAAATATTGCCACAATCATAATATAAACAAACATTTTTGCCCCTTCCTTCACTTTTAAATTTTTATTTAATTACTGTGCAGTGCCGATTTTTTCAAACGGAGAATGCGGAAAATCCGCTAAACAAACAGCCCAAAAAGCTCTGCTTTAGGAAACTTCGCATTATTTCATCTTATCAATCATCGTTGAAAACACCGGTTTTATAATAATCGGCAAGCTTTGCGGCACGGTCTTTAATATCCCAACCGGCAGCCTTCATAAGATTATAATTATCTTTTCTTGGAGCAAGAGCCGCATCAACTGCAATTCTTGCCCATTCGCTCGGCGGCAAATCAAGCGAAAGCATTTTTGAATTTGGGGCAACAAGTGCCTCACGGGTAATTGCGCTTGACATAAGAACCGGCAATCCGCTTGCCTGAGCCTCTATTGCCGCAACGGGCAAGCCCTCTTTAAGCGACGGAAAAAGAAAAACATCCATTGCCAAAAGCAAATCCGCAACATCCTTGCGCTGGCCGAGAAAAAAAACATCTTTTTCTATTTTAAGCTTTTTGGCAAGCAAAAGCAAATCGGCATCCTCTTCTGCACCAACAAGAAGCAGTTTGGCATCTGAACGAAGCTTTTTAACCTCTGCAAATATTTTTAAAATAAAAGGATGATTTTTTTGCGGAGGATATAACCTGCCCACATTTCCGCACACAAAGCAATCATCAAGCCCAAGGCTGTGCCTTATTTGCACACGCCTTTGCGCATTAAACCTGAATGCAGCGCAATCAACTGCATTAGGCAAAACATAAAAATTATTTTTAAACCAAAATTCGCCGGCATCACGCCCGCAAGCAAAGCAAGTGCCTGCCAAGTGCTTTGCCGGAGCGGCAAGCAACCTGTTGCGAAATTCATTTTCCGCAAAAAGAGAATACCATGTTGTGTGGCAATGGCAGCAAATTTTCTTTATGCCTGCCCTTTTGGCTTGCGGCGCCATAAACACGGCAAAATGAGGCGCATGAATATGAAGCACTTCCCATTCATTTTTGTGCTGAGCAAAAAAGCGGCTCATTTCATGCCATCTATCAACATTTCCCAGGAAATAATTTGCCTTGCG
>OHPO01000740.1_pt1 | contig 16563 bp, 14 predicted proteins | sample 1577741 | NCBI WGS metagenome assembly OHPO01 (sample SAMEA3879574, study PRJEB24766) | human gut metagenome | biome: human-associated habitat; feature: feces | place: USA | collected 1985/1987
ATAAATTGATCGGTGCACATGCTTTATCTGATGATAATGAAATTATATTTTTTATATTACAAATAAGAGCTACATCTATAACATTCTGAGCTCCTATAACATTAGTTTTCACGCACTCTTCCGGATTGTATTCTGCAGTATCAGGTTGTGATATAGATGCTGCATGAATTAAAATATCAACCTCACTACATGCTCTCAATAATCGCTCTTTATCTCTTATATCTCCTATAAAAAAGCGCAATTGAGGATACTGTTTATGAGGATATTGCCTCTGCATAACATATTGAGCTGATTCTCCTCGCGAATAAACAATAATTTTTTTTATTCCGGGATAATCTCTAAAAACTGTTTCTACAAACTTTTTCCCAAAAGAACCCGTTCCACCAGTTATAAGGATAGATTTACCATTTAGCATATTTTTTTTATTCTACAGGTTCATAATATGTATCAGGACGACTGGGATCAAAGCAATCATTGCTCCAAATAATAGTAACCATGTCTTCTGTTTCAGAAAGATTAATCAAGTTATGGGTGTATCCCGGAAGCATTTCTACTACTCTTAAGTTACTTCCATCCACATTGTATTCAATCACCGGATATCTATTACCATTTTCATCTACACCCACTTTTCTCAACTGAATAAGACCACAGCCACTTACCACTAAAAAGCGTTCAACACTATTGTTATGCCAGTGTTGTCCCTTAGTTATACCAGGTTTCGAAATATTAATAGATATTTGTCCATGATTTTCCGTTTTTATAAACTCTGTAAAACTCCCCCTTGTATCTATATTCATATTCAAAGCAAAAGATATCTTAGATTCCGGCAGATAAGACACAAATGTTGAATAGAGAGCTTTCTTAAAAGAATCACTCACATAAGGTACCTGAAGAGAAGTTCTCCCTTTTTTGAAATAATTCAATAAATCCACAATATCCCCCAACCGTACTCTATGTACATTAGCTACATAACAAAATTTACCTTCCCTATATTCATCACCAGTCAACGCATTTATTAATTCATCTACTAAGTCATCTATATAGACAAGATTTAACATTACATTGGGATCATTTACCTGAATAGGCAAATCATTGGCAATATTATTGCAAAATGTTGCTATAACAGAATTATAATTAGGTCTACACCATTTACCAAAAAGATTAGGGAAACGATATATCAATACTTTGGCACCTGTTTCTTTTGCATATTGAAACATCAAATCTTCTCCGGCTTTTTTAGACTGCCCGTATGGATTGTCTAATGCAGCCTGACTTGACGACGAAATCATAACAGGACATTTATTCCCATATTTTTTTAACGTATCAAGGAGTGTGGAAGCGAAACCATAATTTCCTCTCATAAACTCACTAACATCTTTCGGTCTATTAACTCCTGCTAGATTAAATACAAAATCTGCCTTTTGACAGTATACTTCAAGTAGCTCAGGTTTTGAATCAATATCATACTCCATTATAGTAATAGTGGAATCCACTTTATACCAACGAGCTTTATTAGTAGCGATATTGCTTAACTGCGCACAAAGATTCTTTCCAATAAAACCTTTAGCGCCTGTTATAAGTATATTCATTCTTCAAACAATTACAAATTGTTATTACTCATAATGTATATATTCCTTCTATAAGAACACCTCACAAAAAATTACTATTATTTTTTGTCATTGTCATACCATTAAGTCCATATTCCGTAATTTCAGACTCAGAAATTCTCTGCAACCGTTAATAATTCCAATAAAATTTGCCAAAACAGTCCAAACCGACTACTCACCATACTAATTATACTATAGCATAAAGCGATTATCTCTACCAAAAATCCGATATTCTCATATCCATATCGCAAAACCATTAATGCAAGACTCTAAAGAGTCATGTCTTTCACATATCCTTATAGACAATAATTTGAAAGGGCTTGGAGATTATCTTAATACCACCTATAGTACTTACAAATACTCTCTCTCTAGAAAATACCCCCAACATAGTTTGTAGACATTTCCTGCAGACTCCATCATTCAGTCTGTAGTTTATAATCAATTCTAAGATAATCTCAAAGTCATACAATAAAAATACCTTCCTATATATGCACTTTCCAACAATTATTCATCAGATGTGTTGAATATTTTAATGAATAAATTTTATTTTATCTCCTCCCACGGATACTGATTCTCCTCAAAATCCTTCAACTCCTCCACAATCTTCGTCTGTTCCAAAGTCAGCTCTCCCTTATTCCAAGTGTTAATAATTTCATGAGCCTCCTTCGCTAAACTCTCATCATAAAATTCACCATAACAATACGTCAATAGCCTAACCTTTAACAACGAAGGAGGAAGTTTTGGAAGCACCTCCCAGCTACGATCCAACACACTCTGAATACATTCCTGCTTACTACCATTATCATAAATAGTAGCAGCAAAAGCCACCAACAAGCCAAGACAGAGTTCAGCCTCCTCCTCAACCGTAGTTCCACGAGTATTATAAAGTTCAATAGCTCGTTCGTAGACATCACGGTTCAAACGTGTAAATTGGTCCGCATAGATGGGACTTCCATCTAGCCCATAGGTTAGAAGATGATGGGCTAAAGAAAATAATGATGAAGAATTAGAATCCATATTATAAATTGTTTTATTCCAAAAAGAGAATTTCCTTTGACGAATTCAAGATGATAATAGTATTATTAACCAATAGCTACTATCAATGACAATATCAATCAATAACTACCGGTTCAACAAGCGAAGGGGGTATAAAAGTAGTAGCAATAGCCATGACGCCTTCAATATTAACGACCACGCGGCGATCATGCCTGATACGAACAAACTCGCCAATAACACCTTTGAAGACACCATCTGTGATACGAACTTTCTGACCTTTCACCAAGTTCAATTCAGTTGACTCAATATAAAGAACTGCTTCGTCGTAACTACCCGCCACGAGAATAAAGCTACGCATCTGCGCATCAGGAATAACGACCGGACGACAATATTCACGATTCATAATGAAACGTATAGGCATTTTTCCCTCAAGTTCATCCTTCAAAGCGTCTATACGCTTACGAGTAGAATGAATAAAGACAAGATTATGAATGGCAGGAACCAACTTACGTACACGCTTACCACCTTTCATTACTATTCCGTAACGCATAGGGATAAAACTCTCTATGTTTTCCTCGTCCAAAATAGCTTTCAAAGCCAATTCACGACTGTAGGAAACACGAACAGCAAACCAGTGGAGTAATTGAGAGTTAGGAGTAGAAAGTTGAGAGTCAGTACTTTCGTTCATGAAATTTTCGCGAAGTTAGTTCGCGTCAGGATATTTTTTAGGGACACCGGAGTAGTGAAATACCTACCGGTCAAATTATGTAATGCGATTATTTTAAGTAGCTTAACTTGCATTCATTTTATTCCAAAACTTTCTACCGTCACGGAAAAAAAGTCTATGAAACAATTATATGGAACTTTTTATATATAAAAAGCTATAAACGAATAGATTAGAGAGAAAAATCGTTTTTTAATCGTTCGTTTAATGGTGCAAAGATAAAAGGTATTTTTGGAATGTGCAAGATGTTTAATAAAAATAATCTCGCAAACACTTTCCTCTTTATGTAAACATCTAATATACAAACTGTTATTCTCAAAATAAATGTCATTAATATCTATTCGGATTATTATCCTGACAGCTACTATTCTTTCGTAAATATTTACACATATTAAACGAACGATTTTTGAGTACTCAAAAAACAAGAACCTATCCTCCTATATACCAACCTATTAAGCTACATAGAGAAAAGTTTCAAAGTAACATTAATCCCGATATTCTTGTCCACTCTTCTTTTTACACTTACCTTCGCAACTTACAACATATTTTTCCATCACTAATTCTAACATTAAAAAACATCTGAAATATGGAAAAGAATAAAGTAAATACAGCAGCAAAAAAAAACTGCAAAAAAGAACAAGAATAATAGTAAGAAACCAATAAAACAAGGTATTAAGGCAAAAAGAGGGCCCAAACCCGGGGCTACGATTACAAGAATAATCGACCGTCGGGACATTATAGAAAAAGCATTTTTAGAGCTCTACATGATAAATTGTCTGGACGCGTCTCCAGAAAACGGATTGGCAACGCTTGCACGTTTTTTATACAGAAGAGAAAAGTTTCAGCAAAAGAACGGTAAACGAATATCAGCCAACACAATAAGGCAAGATTTGATTGAATTACTTAAAGAGTCCAAGTATACAAATCCGAGAAATAGAAAGAGAAAATAACAACAAAAAACAAGTATGAATTAGTGTTGAACAACATGTTGTAAAAGGACTTAATTTTGCCCCCGCTTTGGCAAAGATTAAGCCCTGCAGATGAGAAGATGCCGCTTTATCCAAAAGTGACATCTTCTTTTTTTGCCCGACACAAACACCTACTAAAGAATTAAAAATGAAATAATTAAAAAAATGAAATGCAATGGAAAATGTTTTCAAAATGTCACTATTCATGCCCCCTATCTCGCCGATTAAGGACAAAACAACCGGAAGAACTGTAAAGAGCGCCACACTTACTCCGCTACGGACAATAAATCTGGAAGAAATATATAAACTGATAACCTCCAACGAGAAACTCACTGCATTGACTCTTGAAGTGCGAAACGCCGCGCTGCAAGGTGACGAAGACACCAGCCGTCTCCTGAAGCAGCAAACACTGCCCTACGTGACCCCTTGCGGAATCTTCACCCGTCGCCGAAGCGACTGCCTGGAAGAGCTGTCCGGACTGGTAGTAGTAGACATCGATCATCTCGAATCCACCGAAGAAGCCGAAATCCTACGACAAGAATTATTCGATGACCCTTATCTGTGTCCCGCACTGGCATTCATCAGTCCCAGTGGACTGGGCGTGAAAGCCTTCATTCCTCATGCCTCGGAACAAAACGCCACAGATGGAATCCGCTGGGCCATGAACTATGTACACTGCATGTACGACAGCAACCACCGCCAACCCGGAAAAGGAGTGGATACATCGGGAAAAGACCTCGTACGCTCCTGCTTCCTCTGCCATGACGAAGGGGCACTTTTGAGAACTAAAAAATAAACATCGAAAATTAAAATCACGAATCAACATCCCAAATTATAATTCAAAATACTTAAAGCCAATGGAACAATTATCTGCATTGCACCGCCTGACCGAAGCAGTCAGAAATGCAGGAGCCGACATCGCTCCCACTTATCAAGAGTATATACAACTGGCATTTGCCATCACCACCGACTGTGGCGAAGCGGGCCGCCAAGATTTCCTGACCTTGTGCAGTTTCTCACCAAAGTACGATCCACGAGCAGCCGACAAACTATTCAGCAATGCACTGAAAAACGGACACAACAACGTACACATAGGTACCGCCTTCCATCTGGCCGAAGTTTGCGGCATAAAAGTCCAATCCGAAATTCCGCACGGATGGGGTACACTTGGTACACAAGGTTCGCACTCCTCTTCTGCCTCACACACACGCACACGTGAAGAAGATGTATCCGCACATGAGGAAGAAAACCTACTGGACAGCAGCCCTCTCTCTCCCCTGCCCACTTTCGACGAGCACACTCATTGGCCTTATCCCTTGGAACGCATCGTTAGCTACGGCACCTCCCGTGCCCAATGCGACGTACTGCTACTGGGAACTGTCACCGTACTGGGTGCCAGCATGGGACGGCACGTGCGATGTGCCTACGGAGGAAAAATGATCTCGCCCTGTCTACAGACTTTCATCACAGCACTGCCCGCATCAGGCAAAGGCGTGCTCTCGCTGGTACGCCTGCTGGTAGAACCCCTCCACGATGAAATCCGCAAACAGGTGGCCGAAAATATGGCATCCTATCGCCGCGAAAAAGCAAAGTACGAGACACTGGGCAAAGAACGTGCAAAGACCGAGCCTCCCGTAATCCCGCCCAACAAGATGTTCCTCATCTCCGGCAACAACACCGGAACGGGTATCCTGCAGAACCTGATGGATTCTGACGGCACCGGCCTGATATGCGAAAATGAGGCCGACACCATCTCCACCGCCATAGGATCGGAGTACGGCCACTGGAGCGACACCATGCGCAAGGCCTTCGACCACGACGGCCTTTCCTACAACCGCCGCACCGACCGGGAATACCGCGAAGTGAAAAAGAGCTATCTCGCCGTACTTCTTTCCGGCACCCCAGCACAAGTGAAGCCCCTGATACCCAGTGCCGAAAACGGACTCTTTTCCCGGCAAGTATTCTACTACATGCCCGCCATACACTACTGGCAGAACCAGTTCGACCGCAACGACAACAATCTCGAAGAGATATTCACTGCACTGGGCATGGAATGGAAAGAAAAGCAGAAGGCCATCGTCATGAACGGACTTTTCACCCTGCGCCTCACCGACGGGCAGAAAGAGGAATTCAACCGTTTATTCTCCAGTCTATTCGTACGTTCCGGACTGACCAACGGTGACGAAATGTCGAGCAGCGTGGCGCGTCTGGCCATCAATATCTGCCGCATCATGGAAGTGGTGGCCATGCTCCGCGCATTGGAGCACGAAGAGATAGCCGATTCACCCAATGTATCGCCCGACCCGAACACCGCTCCGGACAATCTGAAGGATCACATCGTCAGCTTATGGAACCTCATCATCACTCCCGACGATTTCCATGCCGTGCTGTCCCTGGCCGAAAGCCTCTACCGCCACACCACCCATATCCTCTCCTTCCTACCTGCTACCGAAGTCACCAGCCGGGGCAATGCTGACCGGGATGCACTGGTGCAATGCATGGAAAAGAAATTTACACGGGCCGAATTCATAAAAAAAGCCGAAGAGATAGGCATTAAACCCGGAACAGCCTCTACCTGGCTCAAGCGCTTGCAGAAGCACGGTCTGGTGGAGAGTGTGGATGGAAACGGAACTTATCAAAAGCCCTAACCATAGATACGCACGTGTGTGCGAAACAAACGGAAACAGTGAACCTCTGTACCAAGTGTACCAACCTCAACTTTACGCCGCCCAACCTCAACTTTAAGGTTCGCCAAGTGCAGCCGCTATCAGGCTCACCTGGGCGGACGTATAGGTGCGGGAGTGAGAGGACGTCCCCACAGCGGCCAAGTCATCACACAGGCCGGGATAAAGTTCAATCCAATGCTTCAACTTGCGGTAAGCGGATTCGGGACAAAGATTGGGACAATAGAGCTGGGCAAGTTCGGTGCGCCCATAGGTACGGATTTCAAAAGTGTTCATATCTGACATTCATGTGTTATATTTCATCAAATATAGCTATAAATCACGACATTGGCAACTATACGCATATAAATAACAGACAGAAACCGTCCGTAATCGACCGTAACAATCCGAAAGTGACAAACACCCGTATACACGGTATTATCTTTGCATCGTTGAGTTCAACACCGTGAATATTTAATTTTTAATTATTAATTCTTAATTTGTTTATCAAACTATGATTCGTTACAAAAAGTATCAAGTGACGGGCGAAAACAGCCCGCTGAAAGGTCTCTGGTATGCACGCCCCGTAATTGAGGAGACTTTCGACATTGAGAAGCTTGCCAAGCACATGTCCAACCACAACACCCCCTACTCGTCCGGAGTCATCAAGGGAGTGCTGACTGACATGGTATCCTGCACCAAGGAGCTGATTCTGGACGGAAAGAATGTAAAAATGGACGATCTCGCCATTTTCTCCGTGGGGATTGTCAGCAAGAAAGGCGCGCAATCCGCTGCCGACTTCTCGCTGGCCAACAACGTGAAGGGGCTGAAACTCCGTGCCCGTGCCACGGGAGAACTGAGCAATGCACAGATTAACCTGGAAGGGCAGATGAAGGAGTCTTCCATGTATACCGTAGAAGGTAAACCGTCCGGTAATAAGCCCGACGGAAGCGGCGAAGGAAACGACGGGGGAATCGAAGATGACCCGTTGGGATAATCTAAAGTCGAAGGCCGTAGAAATTAAAAATTAAAGGCTGCGCGAGGATTTAATCTTCAAGTTTCAATGCTTAACATTTAATTATTAATTTTCCAAGTAGTCAATTTTCTAAGTTCTAACTATTAATTATCTACTCACCATGAATGAAGAAAAAAAGTCAAAATCTGTATGGGGTATTGTCCTCAAAGTAATCATCACCGTAGCCACCGCCATAGTGGGAGCTTTAGGTTTAGGCGCCTGCAAGTAGCCATGCGTACGATTACCCTCCTCATTATTCATTGCTCGGCCACGCCTCAGGGCGTGTGCCTGAGCCTTGAGGATTGTCGTCGCGAACACATCCGCCACCGTGGCTTCAGCGACATCGGCTACCACTTCTACATCACGCGCAACGGAGAGATTCACCGCGGCCGCCCGCTGGAGAAAATCGGCGCCCATTGCCAAAACCACAACCGGCACTCCATAGGCATCTGCTACGAAGGCGGCCTGGACATCCGCGGCACACCCGCCGACACCCGCACACCGGCACAGCGGGCATCGTTAGTGGCACTGCTGCGCGAACTGAAACGGATTTTTCCGAAAATTCTGGTAGTGGAATGCCCTTGCTTTAATGCGGTGGCGGAATATGGGGGGCTGCCCAAACTGAAATGAGTGCTCCGAAAAGTTACGGATTGTAGCTATAACAACATGAAAGGGTCATATCAAACTCCGTTTGGGGAGTGATGATACGACCCTTTCTTGAATATTTTTTGAGTCTTTCTTGAATACTTTTTGAGTCCTTCTTGAATACTTTTTGAATCTATTTCAGCTCTCCTCAAAAACTACTTCCATCCCATTCTCCCGGCCAACAAACCATACACTTCCCCGTTCGGAATCATCTGCCCCTTTTCACGGGCCGTTTGCGTATATTTTATGGCGTCCACAAGAATATCATCATCCAAATAGCCTGCATCTTCCGCTACCGTAGAGTATTCCATTGCCATTGGTTCGGCTACATAATCTTCCGATACTTCTTGTTTTTTATAGGATTTCGCTTCACTCATGGCTCTGTGTATTTTTCGCAAAGATACGGTTATCACTCAGATAAACAATCTTATATATGTATGTTTATGGCATCATAAATGATGACACTGCCCTTTCTATGTTTTTCAGACACCCGGATGCGAATATAATGCTTCATATTGATGTGCAATCACTTCCCAGCGATAACGTCTGTATGCAATTTCCACCATACTATCAGCATTTGTCTTAAAAGCCGGGTATGGTTTCTGCAAAAGAGTTCCCAGCATCTCTGCAGAAGAGAAATAATCAGCTTTCTGCTCTGTCGTTTCCCTGTTATATATCACATCAAAAGCCAATATAGGCTTGCCGAAGAACATAGCTTCTACCAACGACGGATTCGTGCCTCCTGCACTATGCCCATGTATGTAAAAAGAGCAATGGCTTCTCAACACATTTAAAGTCTTTACGTCATATATAGGAGATAATAAATGGATATTCCCGTACCTGGCATACTTTTCCAACAGAGATTTCCCATACGGACTCCTATTCCAGTTTCCAACGAAAAACAGTTCTTTACCGGAAGCCTTAAAAGCTTCCAATATAACGTGTACATTATTTTCCGGCTCTATCCGACATAGAGAAAAAGAGTAACTGATGTTCTTCAGTCCGTATTTTTCTAAAATCTGTTCCTCCACATCCGCAATATCACATAACACATGGTCGCCGCCATAGGCTATCAGTTCCGCTTCTTTTCCATACTCTTCCCTCACATAGTCCTGAATGCCCTTATTGTCGGCTATCACCGCATCTGCATACTTCACAGCCATCTTTTCCGAAAATTTCAGGAAAGCTTTGGCATATTTCCCCCATTTTTCACGACGATGCTCCAAACCATCTATATTGATTACCAGCCGCTTCTTCGAAAACAACCGGTATATCGGAAGAAAGCAACAACCGGAAACGCCCAATATCAGAATCACATCGCTCTTCTTCGTTGCCTTTATCAGAGATACTATATCATACAAGATGCTCTGGCTTCCATTGGCATCTAACGGCACGTATTTCAAATCTGCATTTTTATAAACAGATTGCCGGTGAGGATAACTTTTGGCACTGCAATAAACCGTATAGTGTATATCCGCCGGAGAATTATAGCCTATGATGTTCTCTACCAACGATTCAAAACCGCCATAGTTGGCAGGTACGCCTACTGTACCAATAATTGAAACTCTTTTCATTATTGTTATATACGTGTAAATATATAATACAACTTCCAATATGCAAATTTCAGATAATTTACCCTAAAAGGCAAAGCTGCAAAAAAATCATGATATACCTGAAACCAACTCAGCACATGCTTCAGCCTATTATAAATATATTTCTTTCCAGCCAATGTAGAACCTATGGTATTATTGCCGTGTTGCCTATATTTTATCGTCGGCACATTCAAACATGCCACTTTACCATATTTCACTGTTAATACAATTACCCAAAAATCATGAATTACAGTCTTTGGTATCGGCAAAGCATAATTCAACACCCATTTGTTCATTAACATCGTACAGCCAGGAGATACACTGACAGCCATTGCTTTATACAAGTCGTTCACAACATCAAAAGGCATATGAGCCGCTTTGAAAAAAGAATCATTTATAATATTCAACTTCTCATCTACCACATATAAATCTGTAAATACAGCACAAGGTGTTTTCTCTCCCAATGAACTTTCCAACTCATGCATGCGCTTCAACGAAATTTCAATTTTCTGCTCACACCAATAATCATCCTGATCGCAGAACATAAAATAATCAGCCTTAGAATTCCGCATTAAAGCCTCAAAAGAAAGGGTAGAGCCCAAATTGCCCAAATTATCGCTAAGAATATATATAGACAAACAATGCGTATCTCTATACTTCTTAATTATCTCCAAAGTTCGGTCTGTGGAACCGTCATCCCTGACAATCACATTAAAATTTTTATAAGTCTGATTGTCTAATGACTCCAGCAACTCTTCAATATACTTCTCCCCATTATAGGTTGAAAGCAATATATCAATCATATTATAGTAATCGTTTTCATCGCTGCATATCCGTACAAAACGGTAACGCCCAATGACATAAATAATAATAAATACCCTTTCCTCACCGTGCAATAATCTTTATTATATGCCATATTCACCATAAGAATTATATAGACTACAGAATAAAATTCGGCAAAACGGACTGAGATTACAGGTAATTGGAGAGGAAGCAAGTAATAATAGCAACATAAACCAAAAGAAAAGATCTTGTATAGTGTGAAATTCAAGGAATCCTCTTTTTTTATCAGAGTTGATGCTAAAAGAAAAAGAGACAACAATGTTGCATATTTTAAATTCCAAGGTGACATAAAATCCGACTCTCCACCTGACTTATTCAGTCCTATCAAATCTTGCAGCATATAAATATACTTAGTGAGAGTCGATGCAAACTCAGTAAAGAAAATAGAAAAAACAACCCCCGACAATGTTACTACCACACAAAATTTTATTGAGCGGGCCATACGCGTATATATCCAGCAAAAAAGCATTATCATTGCCGAATAATGAAATAAAGTAGCTATCAACATTTTTACGAAAAAGCGGGTCGGTCTATTTTCATCTATGTCTTTGATGCTACATAAAAAGATACCGATAGCTACCGCAGCCCTTATCTGAGTATATTCATGGACAAAGAAAAAAGATAAAAAATAGAGAAACAGAACTATATTCCAATGGGAAGATAGCGACTTGAAAGCATGTATTTTAAGAGATAAAGCAGTTATAACCGATATAAAATATATAGGCGCTACATGGCTATCAAACAAAAAATCATTCAACCATCTCAAAAAACGGTAAGCAGGCTCTATAGAATCTCGTTCTAACCCCGTATAAGTAAAAAGTTCTATGTACCCTCCATAATCCGCACCTATTCCCAATAAACGGCCGGCACTGACAACTCCGGGTATAAAAATCAAAAGAAAAATAAGATAATACTCCCCTATTTTTTTAGCCTTACTATAAGATACATTTTGGTCTATAGACATTTTTATAACGATGAAAACAGAATTTTTGGAATATTATTTTCTGCACTCAAATGCAGAACAGCCGCTGCAACTTTTTCATTGTTGCCACTCTTTCTTGCTGATAAATTGTTTAAGTCATCATTGTATGAAATATATTCATATCCCATTTTAACACTATCGCCAATATTAATAGTCTTTACAATAGGAATTAAACCATACGATAGATATTCTATCAACTTTGTGGGTGCAGCTACTCTGTTAAGGACAATGTCGTCTCGTAATATAAAACCATAATGGGCTATAGAATAATATAAACTTAAATCCTTTGGCAATACACTTTTTACTACAATAGAATCTGAATTAGGCAATTTAGAAACAATTTCATTTGCCCTTTCTACTTCTTGAGTCATTATAATAAATCTGTAGTCCGGATTACTCATCGTTTTAATGCACTGTATCATCAGCTCAAAGTTCTGCCATTTCTGAAGGTTTCCCGAATATACAAACACAACATTTGAATCATTTATATTCAAGGACTTTCTCAGAGAGTCAACATCTTCTGTTTTCGGTTCAGATATGCTGTTGATAGGATAAATCGGTTTAATGACACATTTTATCCTATCATTAAGCTTCCGTTTCATCTTATAATAATCCACCATTGCATGACTGACGGAAATCAGATTCGTAACATGTTTATACGCTATTTTTTCGACTTCATTATAAAATAAAGACTTGAATCTTTTACCATAAAACTCCAGTTCTTCCGGTACAGAACCATGCAAATCCAATGTTATGTTCTTTCCTTTTAAAGGAGTTCCTATCAGAAACTTGAAATTGTACAAGGAATGAACATATATATAATCAGCACTTTTTACCATTTTAGAAATAAAGGCAAAATGAATGAGCCAATTCACATAAACAATTCTCACATTACCCTTTATTTCTTCAGTTCTGTTCTTATGTGAAACCAGACTTATTGACAAATAGGTACGATTATAGGATTCAAACTCCGTATCAATAGCCTTAATTCGCTGAAACATTCCCTCTTTTTGCTTATCTGCAGTGGGGTATGCAGCAATAAATAATATATTTCTTGTCATCGGTTCATTGAAGCTACAATTCTACTACATGCCATTCCATCTCCATAAGGATTTACAGCCTTACTCATGCCGTCATAATATTCTTGATTATCGAGCAGCTTTGAAACTTCATGCACAATTTTGTCATAATCAGTGCCTACCAGTTTTACCGTTCCTGCATCCAAAGCTTCCGGACGCTCTGTTGTATCACGCATCACGAGTACAGGCTTACCCAATCCCGGTGCTTCTTCTTGAATGCCTCCGCTGTCTGTCAGTATAACAGTAGATTTTTCCATTAAGTATACAAATGAAAGATACTCCAAAGGCTCTATGAAAAAGATATTCCCTAAATCGGATAAGCTTTCTCCAAATATTTCATGAATCGGTTTACGGACATTAGGATTCAAATGCATAGGATAAACAAAATCTATATCCCGGTACTTTTCGGTGAGCGTTTTTATGGCCTTACACATTGAGATGAAACCATCTCCAAAATTCTCCCGACGATGTCCCGTTATCAAAACCATTTTTCTGCCATCGGACAAACGATTGACATCATAGCCAGAATTACTCAAAACTGCTTTCAAAGTAGCAGACAGAGTTTCATCAGCCTTAATCTTATCCACTACCATATACAGTGCGTCAATTACCGTATTTCCGGTAACCGTTATCGCTTCTTCCGCTATACCTTCCGCCAAAAGATTTTTTTTACTTAAATCGGTAGGCGCAAAATGATAGGTAGAAATACGCCCGGTTATCTGGCGGTTCATTTCTTCGGGCCAAGGACTGTATATATTATGTGTACGCAATCCGGCTTCAACATGCCCTACGGGGATCTGCTGGTAAAAAGCTGCCAATGCAGCGGCTGTAGAGGTTGTAGTATCTCCATGAACCAATACTACATCCGGATGAACTTCTTTCAAGACATCGCGCATACCCAGCAGTACTCTGGAAGTAACATCGTACAAATCTTGTCCTTGCTTCATGATATTCAAGTCATAATCCGGCTTGATATCGAAAATATGGAGAACCTGGTCAAGCATTTCACGGTGCTGTCCGGTTACGCAAACCAATGTTTTAAACTCATGAGGAGCTTTTTGGAACTCTTTCACCAAAGGGGCCATTTTTATAGCTTCTGGGCGTGTTCCAAAAACCAATAATATAATTTTCATAAGAACTAACCCATTTTATAATTTATCAAAAATCATTTTAAAATCAAAATTTTTAATCATGTCAACATGAGATACATAATTCCATTTCTTGATGATATCTGCCACTTTATTATAATCTTCAAAATCTGTCAGAGATATTACGGCTTCTCTAGTACCATATACAAAATCTGCCATACCATTTGCCTTTTCACTATAAGCCAATAATAAAGTAGGAATATTCATGGAAATTGCATTGACAGCACAATGCATACGTGCAGCTATAACAAAATCACATTTTATTAAAAACTGTTTAAGACCAACGAAACCAGGATCCTCATTCACCATTTCCACAACATAACCAGCTGTTTTGAGCTTATCTGCAATATATTTCATATAAACTAAATCATTATCCATTTTTGAATGTGCAAGTACATGTGGTAAAAATAAAAATTTGCAATCGAGCAGTCTTGCCAAGCCACATATAGCTTCTGTCTGTTTGGCAATAGCTATTTCCATATTATCATAATGATAAAGAGAAGATAGCGGGCTAAGATTTATACCAATGCAGAACTGACTTGATTTTTTCTTTAATTTATTTAAAGAAGGACATTCAACAAAATAAGCAGGATCAGGAGCAAAAACCACATTTTGAACAACTCCCAAAGATTTAAGATAATCTACTGTAACAAATTCTCTGGCTACAATTAAATCTATTTTTTTCAAATGTTTTTTGAAAAAAGTTAATGCTTTCGAGTTTTTTTCAAACTTACCAACTGAAGCTCCCCACAATATATATTTTATACCTCGTGCTTGACATTTTTCCAAAAATAACGGTAAAGAAACATCGTAAGTTCCATTATGACATAAAGTATATATATCTCCACCGATAGAAAACACTGTATCATAGTTACCAAGCCAATCTGTGGAATCATAGGAGAATATATTAGTTATCCCAAACAAAGATAAAAGTTTTCGAGTTATATTTCGAAGACTCCATCTCCTCGGTCTACTACGTTCTACTATACGAATATCACAACCACTTAAACGTTTTACATCATCGTTATAATTATAAGAAGCATAACTTATTTTTATTTCTGGACTAATCGATTTTAGTATATTGACAGTACCCCTTACAATAGCTTCACAACCATAATTATAAACTCCACCAATACCTATTAGTAATACATTTTTCATATTTTTCTCATTTTTTTTATCAACGGTAAAAGCCCCACACTATTAAGTATCCTAACCAATATTGCTTTCATATTTCTATCAGGAAAGGTAGCATAGCTACAAATAAGTTTAGAAAGTTTTCCCTCTTCAATCAACTCAAAAAATCGAGTTCTATTAGCAGGCATTACATCTGAAATAAAACAACTATGATTATATTTGTATATAAAATCCTTCTCTATTGGTAAAGTAAATAGTATATTTCTTATACTAGATATTTTTTTATTTTTTACAATACAAAGACTATAACCTTTATCATCATCAAAATCAGGATAAATCTTATTCAATCCCCAACAATCAGCAATGGTGATATCACTACCGCTACGAAACTCACGACATTTACACGAGTGACAAGAGGGACGCAAAAACAAATTACTCATGAAACCTCTTAAGAAAATATTTTTTTCTAACGGCTCAGAAAAAGACAGCAGTTTTCTTTCTCCATCTCCTCCAACAGTAAAATAAGTGAGAGAAAAACTAAATTTTTTCCACCCCAAACGCTTATCTCTAAAAGAAATATTCTTGATAAGAGTAGCATGAGACGAAGTAGCCTTTTCTTTCTTACAGGCGATTGTCTCTTTCAAGTATATTCGCCAAATTTTGGGACTGGGAACCCCGTGACAGATAAAATCAACTGTCAATAAACTATCATAGTCTTTACGTAAAAAGAGTTTTAAACCTCTTATTTGACAAGGAGTTCCTGAAAACAAAACTTTCCGTCCCTGCTTCAAAAAAGACTCCACCTTCTTATAAGTATCACTAATAGAACTTTGTACATATTTAGAACCACGAAAGGCGGCTATTCCTTCTTTTGTATCCGTATAGTCATGAACAACTTCCCATTTTTCATTGAATTTTGCTCCAAATATAATACCTTTTTCTGCTAGTATTTCTTCTGCTAATACTGTAAATATACCACCAGAAGAACTATCTATACGAACCTTTTCATCATTACTTTTCGCTGCATACACTTCCTCCGGTTCGTGAGGTTCTCCTTGATTTAGCATCGGACATACTTTCTCACATAAATGACAATCAACACAATTATGTAGATTTACAGATGGATAAAGAAATCCTTCTTTATCTTCTATCATCGTTATACATCGT
>OHPO01000757.1_pt1 | contig 16382 bp, 14 predicted proteins | sample 1577741 | NCBI WGS metagenome assembly OHPO01 (sample SAMEA3879574, study PRJEB24766) | human gut metagenome | biome: human-associated habitat; feature: feces | place: USA | collected 1985/1987
AATATCGTCAGCAGTCACTTCTTCCATATACATCTCTCCCAGAGGTTTGATGATAACGAAAACATTTCTCTGCTTATTAGCGCGGTAGCTTCTTTTGGCAAGACGATTGATTGTTGCCTGATTATTGTTCCCAAATAAAATATCATCCATCAATGTCACCCCCTGTCACTGTGCGATTTTTCCGTCCTCAATACGGATAATTCGGTCGGCAAGCTGGGCAATTTCATTGTTATGGGTAATCATTACAAGCGTTTGATGGAACTTCTGACTTGTAACTTTCAGCAAACCAAGAACATCACTACTTGTCCGGCTATCCAAATTGCCTGTCGGTTCATCTGCAAGTATAATAGCTGGTTTGGAAACAAGGGCGCGGGCAATCGCTACACGCTGCTGCTGGCCGCCGGACAGATTGTTAGGCATACTGTTCAGCTTCCCATCGAGAGCCAGCATTTTCACTACTTCATCCATAAACCGCTTGTCCACGGTATCACCATCCAGCTCCACCGGCAGGACAATATTTTCATAGACATTCAGCACAGGAACAAGATTGTAATTCTGAAAGATAAACCCGATGTTACGTCTGCGGAAGATGGTAAGCTGTTCATCCTTGAGTTTCGATAATTCTTTCCCTTTTACTTTAATACTGCCGGAAGTTGGCGTATCTAACCCGCCCATCATGTTCAGCAAAGTAGACTTACCGCTGCCGGAAGTACCAACAATGGCAACAAATTCACCTTCCTCAATGGATAGGGTCACGCCATCCAATGCTTTTGTAATGTTCGGTTCGGTGCCGTAATATTTCTTCAAATCTGTCGTTTGTAATATGTTCATATAGAACACCACCCTTTCTTTTTGATGGCTCTACAAGCTCCTGTGCCAGTGTGTAGATGACCTCCGGATGCTGAATCACCTGATCCAAAATGGAATCGCTCATATACACACCATGCTTGCGAATGGAAGGAAGAACTTCATCAAACACCCAGTGTTCAAATCGTTCTGCCGATGGCAGCTTGCTGTGAACGATCAGCCGGTAAACATCGCCTTCTGTGATAAAGGAGATTTCAACGACCTGCTCTCCAGCATCCCCATACTGATTCACCTTCTGAACGACCCCCTCGCGTTTCGTTAGGAGGCCTCTGCAATGGCGTTTCACTGCGGCGTAGGGATTCACATACCCCAACGCTTTCGCCACATCGCTTGCACAGAAGAAGGTCTTGCCTGCCTCCTGTAACAACCGGATCGAACCAAACTCCTGGTTCTCAAACACCTCCATCATCTGCCTTGACTGTCCGCCATGACTGCCCACATCGGTGTCATGGGTCTTCTGATTGAAATCCGTCATACCTGTTACCTCCTACTCAAATTTGTCTCGCCGGATTTCGGGCGAAAAAAATAGAGCCTCGACCCATTCTCGTTTTCAAAGAATGAGCCAAGGCTCTATGTAAATCAGTCAAGTATGTGTTCGTCCGTCGATGGCAAAATTGGACTTCATTTGCTCCTATTGTCCACCAGTAATTTAACCCATAAGAGGTCAAAATGGGCTTGTCCACCAGTAATTTGACCACTATAAACCCATAAATTTCCGTTCAAATTCCATCAAAACCGAACAGTCCAGACAGAATTTTGGGTATAGAAAAAGCCCGGAAAATGGCGTATTTCCGGGCTTTTTTAGCATTTTGAAGTTGTCGATTATCGCTTGCTGAACTGCGGTGCGCGACGAGCGGCTTTGAGGCCGTACTTCTTGCGCTCCTTCATACGAGGATCGCGCGTGAGGAAGCCGGCCTTCTTCAGGACGGTGCGATACTCGGGGTTGACCAGCAGCAGGGCGCGGGCCACGCCGTGGCGCAGAGCGCCGGCCTGACCGGACACGCCGCCGCCCTCGACGGTGGCAACGATGTCATACTTGCCCTCCAGGCCCAGCAGGACCAGCGGAGAACGGACGATCAGCTTCAGGGTCTCCAGACCGAAGTAGTTGTCGATATCACGATCGTTGATGGTGATCTTACCGGTGCCGGTGTAAACGCGAACGCGGGCAACGGAATCCTTACGACGACCAGTGCCGTAGAAATAAGGTTTGGTTTCGTACATATTCGATTGCCTCCTTCTTAGAACTCGATCTTCTCGGGCTTCTGAGCTGCGTGAGCGTGCTCGGCACCCTGGTAGCAGTGCAGGCGGGTCAGAGCCTTATCACCGATGGTGTTGGAAGGGATCATGCCCTTGATAGCGTAGGTCATAGCCAGATCGCTGTTCTCAGCCATCAGCTTGCTGTACTGGACCTTCTTCAGGCCGCCGATGTACTTGCTGTGGGTGATGTGGAACTTCTGCTCGGCCTTCTTGCCGGTCAGAACAGCCTTGTCGGTGTTGATGACGATGACGTTATCGCCGCAGTCAACGTTGGGGGTGTAATCGACCTTCTGCTTGCCGCGCAGCAGAACAGCGGCCTCAGCAGCGACGTGGCCCAGGCTCTTGCCGGTAGCGTCGAGCAGGTACCACTTACGCTCGACTTCAGCGGGCTTTACGAGAGTAGTGCTCATATCTATTTCCTCCTGATAAGCTTTTTGTACGTTTCAGGCACCCTTTTGGGGCGCGAGTGTCAGTATACAACACAAAAACGCGCCTGTCAACATGATTTTTGGATTTTTTCGGCGGAAATTTTTGAAACTCTCAAAATCGCTTGTTTTCTCTCAAATTCTCTTGATTTCTGAATTCCGATTTTTGTAAAAGTTTTTTGCCCGCCCCGGCATATTTTTGCCATTTGCCCGCTACAAATCCCGCTGCGGTTGTGGTATACTATAAAGGATATGGGCGGTTCACAGCTGCCCTTGCCAACACAAGGAGAATACATCCATGCCAAATGAGATCGACCGCACTTCTTCGGCGCAGCGTCGCAGCTCCAAGCTGCTGACGGCGATGGCCATTTTCATCTGTCTGGGCATCGCAGCCTACATGGTGCTCACCCTGCTGGTGAACCGGCAGACCCCCGCGACACCTGACACCCACTATACCGGCACGAACGGCGTCTCTGTCTACTACGACAGCAGCGTGTGGAGCGTGTGCCGCATGACCGAGGACGCAACCCTCGGCACCGTGCTGGAGCTTGCCACCGCCGACACGGCAGACAGCGAGGATTATCAGGCCGTGCTGTTGCAACGGGGCACCGCCGACAGCTACGAAAACTTTATCGAGGACTCGGAAGCCGACCTCAAGCAGGCCTACGGCGTCATCAAGCCCCGCAAGGTCAACCTGACCGTGGAGGGTGCAGCGGTAGAGGCGGTGCGCTGCGATATCCGCACCTACTACGCCGTGCTGGCCACCATCACCTACGACAGCGGCGATGTGGTCTATGTCTCGGCGCTGACCAAGCTGGCGTCCATCAGCGATGTGGTCAATCTGGTAGAAAGCGTGAGCCTGTCATGAGTGATCTTCGTGCAATGCAGCGGCTCTGCGGTCTGATGCGCAAGGCCGTACAGGACTATGAAATGATCGCCCCCGGCGACCGGGTGATGGTGGGCGTTTCCGGCGGCAAGGACAGCGTGGCGCTGACCATCGGTCTTTCCATGCTGCGCAAGTACATCGGCTTTGATTACGAGGTGGTGGCGGTCACGCTGGACCCGCAGTTCGACCATCAGCCCATGGACTACTCCGCGCTGGCAGAGCTGTTCCGGCAGCACGGCATCCCCTACGAGGTGCGCCGCACCGAGATCGGCCCTGTGGTGTTCGAGTACCGCAAGGAAAAGAACCCCTGCGCCCTGTGTGCCAAGCTGCGGCGGGGCGCGCTGCACACCGCCGCGCAGGAGCTGGGCTGCAACAAGGTGGCGCTGGGGCATCATCTGGACGATGCCGTGGAGACCTTTTATATGAACCTCTGGCGGGAGGGACGCATCGGCTGCTTCTCGCCGGTGACCTACCTCTCCCAGCGGGATCTCACCCTCATCCGTCCCATGCTGTTGGCAACCGAGTACGAGGTGCAGTGCGCCGTGCGGGAGGCGGGCTTGCCCATCGTGAAGAGCCGCTGCCCCGCAGACGGCGTTACCGTGCGGGAACAGACCAAGGAATTTGTGCAGGAGCGCTGCCGCACCGACCACGCCTTCCGCCAAAAGACTCTCCATGCTTTGCAGGAGAGCGGCATTGACGGCTGGCGTCCCGTCCACACGGGCCGGGGCAGCTTTATCGTACCAAAAAAGGAAACAGATCATGCAGAAACAACCGTTTGAAAAACACGTCTGGGCCGAGATCGACCTCGAGGCCCTTCGGTATAATTTCCGGGAGGTAAAGGCCCGGGCAGGGGCACTGCCCCTGTGCGCAGTGGTCAAGGCCGACAGCTACGGCCACGGCGCGGTACAGTGCGCCCGGGTGTTCGCCGAGGAGGGCGCCGCATGGCTGGCGGTCAGCTGCCTGACCGAGGCTGTGCAGCTGCGCACGGCGGGGCAGACTTTGCCCATCCTCATTCTGGGGCATGTGCAGCCCGCCTACGCCGCCGCCCTGATCCAGAACGACATCACTGTGGCCTGCTACTCCCTTGCGCAGGCACGCGCCTTGAGCGAAGCCGCCGTGGCGGCAGGCGGCAGGGTACACATCCACCTCAAGGCCGACACCGGCATGGGGCGCATCGGCTTTGCCCTGCGCACCGATTTTGACGCCGCCATCCGGGAGATGCTGGAGGCTTGTGCGCTGCCCGGGCTGGAAATGACCGGCCTGTTCCAGCATTTTTCCGTGGCCGATGACACCGCCCCGGAGAATGTGGCCTACACCGCCGAGCAGCACGCACTGTTCGTGAAAGCCTTCCACGCACTGAAGGCCGCCGGGCGGGAGCCTGCCCTTGTGCACTGCGATAACTCTGCCGGGGTCATGCTGCACCCGGACTGGCCGGAGGGACTGCCCCGGGAGCGCTGCATGGCGCGCCCCGGCATCATCCTGTACGGCTACGACCCCAGCGACGAGGTGCGCTTTGGGCGCTTTAAGCCGGTGATGACCCTCAAGACCGTGGTGAGCATGATCAAAGAGATGCAGCCCGGCCAGTGCGCCAGCTACGGCCGCCGCTTCACCGCCGAAAAGCCCACTAAGGTAGCCACCCTTTGCACCGGCTATGCCGACGGCTACCCCCGGCTTTTGAGCTGCGGCAAGGGCGTGGTGGAGATCCACGGCAAGGCCTGCCCGGTACTGGGGCGGGTGTGTATGGATCAGATGATGGTGGACGTGACCGATGTACCGGAAGTGCGCGAGGACGATGAAGCCATCCTGTGGGGCGGCACCGTGAGCGACACCGCAGAGACCATTGCCCGCAAGACCGACACCATCCCCTATGAAGTGCTGTGCGGCGTTTCCCGCCGCGTGCCCCGCGTCTACCGCGACCACGGACAGATCGTGGCTGTGGAGGACTGGATCTTAGAAGCATAAAGCTGCCCGGAGGAACTACATGGCAAGAGACAACATCCGCAACTTCTGCATCATTGCACATATCGACCACGGCAAATCCACCCTGTCCGACCGCATTCTGGAGCTGACCAAGAGCGTGGACGAGCGCACCATGGAGGATCAGATCCTTGATAACATGGATATCGAGCGCGAGCGCGGCATCACCATCAAGGCGCGTGCCGTAACCATGAACTACACCGCAAAGGACGGCAAGACCTACGAGTTCAACCTGATCGACACCCCGGGTCACGTGGACTTTGCCTACGAGGTCAGCCGCAGTCTGGCCGCCTGCGAGGGCGCCATTCTGGTGGTGGACGCCACGCAGGGCGTGGAAGCGCAGACGCTGGCCAACACCTATATGGCACTGGAGCACGATCTGGAACTGGTGCCCATCCTGAACAAGATCGACCTGCCCAGCGCCCACCCGGACGAGGTGGCGCAGGAGGTGGAGGACGTGATCGGCCTGCCCTGCATGGACGCGCCCCGCGTCTCCGCCAAGACCGGCCTGAACGTCGATCAGGTGCTGGAGCGTGTGGTGAGCGATATCCCCGCCCCCACCGGTGACCCGGACGCACCTTTAAAGGCGCTGATCTTCGACAGCATCTACGACAGCTACAAGGGCGTCATCGTCTACATCCGCGTGTTCGAGGGCTCGGTGAAGCCCGGCGACACCATCCGCATGATGGCTACCGGCGCAGAGTTCACGCTGGTGGAGGTGGGGCACATGGGTGCCACCTCCCTGACCCCCTGCGCCCAGCTGCAGGCCGGTGAGGTAGGCTACCTGACCGCCAGCATCAAGACGGTGCAGGACACCCGCGTGGGCGATACCGTCACGCTGGCAGAGCGCCCCACCGCAGAAGCGCTGCCCGGCTACCGTCAGGTCAAGCCCATGGTGTTCTGCGGCATCTACCCTGCCGATGGTGCCAAGTACCCCGACCTGAAGGACGCGCTGGAAAAATTGCAGCTGAACGATGCCTCCCTGACCTTTGAACTGGAGACCAGCGCCGCGCTGGGCTTCGGCTTCCGCTGCGGTTTCCTGGGTCTGCTGCATATGGAGATCATCACCGAGCGCCTGGAGCGGGAGTTTGATCTGGACATCATCACCACCACCCCCAGCGTGCGCTACCGCCTGACCTTGACCGACGGCACTGTGGAGATGATCGACAACCCCTCCAGTTACCCGGACCCCAGCAACATCGTCAAGCAGGAGGAGCCCTTTGTGGATGTGCATCTGTACACCCCCAACGACTATGTGGGCGGCCTGATGGATCTTTGCCAGAGCAAGCGCGGCGTCCTGATCGATATGAAGTATCTGGACGATGTGCGCGTGGACCTGCACTACGCGCTGCCGCTGGGCGAGATCGTGTACGACTTCTTTGATGCCATCAAGAGCCGCAGCCGGGGCTACGCCAGCTACGACTACGAATTCAAGGAGTACCGCGAGAGCGATCTGGTCAAGCTGGACTTTTTGCTCAACGGCGACCCCGTGGACGCCTTGTCCATGATCGTGTTCCGGGACAACGCCTACGCCAAGGGCCGCCGCATCTGCGAAAAGCTGCGGGACAACATCCCGCGCAACCTGTTTGAGATCCCGGTGCAGGCAGCCATCGGCGGCAAGATCATTGCCCGCGAGACGGTCAAGGCCATGCGCAAGGATGTGCTGGCCAAGTGCTACGGCGGCGATATCTCCCGTAAAAAGAAGCTGCTGGAAAAGCAGAAGGAAGGCAAAAAGAAGATGCGTCAGCTGGGCAGCGTTTCCCTGCCCAGCGAGGCCTTTACCGCCGTGCTCAAGCTGGACAGCGACGACGATTGATCTGCAAATATGCAAAAGGGATGCTGCGTGCGCGGCATCCCTTTTTTGATGGGAACTCCCAAATGTGAAATCCGCCCATGGCAGAGATGCTCTCTTTGCTTTTCCTACTAAATATGTTATAATTTATTTATATATCAGTTTTTGTATCCGTTTTTGGAGAGATGGGCTGCGGCCTTGTGCTGCGCCCTTCTCTATGCAACGTTCCCCGGCAGAAAGGATGTGGCCTTTATCAAAGCAAAACACGGAAAAGGCGCAGCACAAAGCGGCAGACACACACACAGCGGCAGCTGCGCACAGAGGGCAACGCCCCTCTGGAAGCAGGTGTTGCTGACGCTGCTGATTCTTGTTGCCCTGCTCGCCCTACTGGGCGGGACGCTGTGGCAGAATATCTGCTATAACCGCACCCACTATACGGCAGAGTTCTATCAGATCCATTCCCGCAAGCTGACCCAGAGCTGCCGGGTCGTTTTTCTGACCGATCTGCATCTGCGGGAGTACGGAGCAGATAACTGTGAGCTGGTGCAGGATGTCCGCAGCCTTGCCCCGGATCTGATCCTGCTGGGCGGCGACTTTGTGACCTACGGCAAAGGCACCGACTATGATAATATGCTTTCCCTGTTCCGTCAGCTGAGCGAGATTGCCCCGGTATGCGGAGTGCTGGGCAACCACGAGGACGAGCTGTATTTTCTGGACAACGACCGGGAACTGGTGGAAAAGTTCACCGCCGCCGGGGTGACCGTCCTGCGCAATCAGGAGGCGCGCTATACCATCCACGACAATGTTATCAGCATTCTGGGCGTGGAGGGCAGCCCGGCGGATTTTTCCAACTACGGTGCCAGCACCTTTATGGACAGCGTGGAGCCGCAGACAGACTACGACCTGCGCATCTGTCTGGCGCATGTGCCCACCTACTTTCCCGAGCATCTGGAAAATTATTCCTTTGAGCTGGGACTGGCCGGGCACACCCACGGCGGCATCGTGCGTCTGCCGAAGATCGGTCCGCTTTATACCGCCGAGGAGGGCTTTCTGCCCGACTATGCCGGAGGCAGTTATACACTTGCCAACAACGCCACCCTCATTGTAAGCCGGGGACTGGGCGATTCCAGCCGGGCGCCCCGCATCAACAATGTGCCGGAGCTTTCGGTCATTGACATCGACTAAGCAGCCTGCGCTGCGCGTGCAGGCCGCTGCAAAAGGGTAGAATGCCATGGATGACATCAAAGAAAAAATCAAACAGGCGCTGCGCCATATCTGGACAAATAAATACCGTCTGTTTCTCTGCCTGCTAACCTTGTGCTGTCTGTTCGGGCTGATCCACTATTTTAAAAGTGCGGACAGCGCCACTGCCAGCATCTCCTTCAATTACTCCGAGGCGGCGCTTGGCATGAACCCCAACAAGACCCGCTTCAACGCCTACGAGATCGTGTCGGACGAGGTGATGGAGCGCGCCATCCGGCGGGTGGGCCTGCAGGACAGCCTGACTGCCTCCCAGCTGGCAGAGTGCCTTTATTTGAGCCCAGACGGCACCGGCAGCGCCAATGGCAGCGAGTATATCAGCACCAACTACTATCTCTCCATCAACACCCGCAAGCTGAACCTGGGCAACCGCAAGCCCACAGATCTTTTGCAGAGCGTGTGCGAATCCTACCGGGAGATCTTTCTGAGCAACTACTGCGATAACCAGAGCATCCTCAAGGAAAAGCTGGAAGTGACCACCGCGTGCGAGCCTTACCTGCGACTGAACGAGCTGGAGGTGCGCGCCGCTGCGCTGAACCGCTATCTGAACGCCCGTCTGGGGGAAAACAAAAGCTTTACGGACGAGGCAAATCCCGACCCTTCCACCAACAACTTTACCACATTGGGCAAAATGATCAACAATCTGGTGGATTACGACCTGCCCAACGCCATGGCCTTTGTCATCGAGGGCGGCGTTGCCCGCGACCCGGCCATGCTGACCAGCATTCTGGAATACAAGAACAAGATCGACGATATTGATATGCGCACCCAGCAGGCTTACTATGACGCGGACAAAAAGGGCATTTCCATCTACGAAAAATCCATGACCTCCATCATGATGATCCCCACCGTGGATGAAGCAAGCGAGTACTATATGTCCCGCACCAAGACCGCCATGGATGCGCTGGCGCGAGCGGCAGACGCTTCTCTGGCCGATGCCACCGACTACCAGTCCGAGATCGTGAGCACGAATTATGTGATCCAGAAGATCCGGGAGCTGGATGCCGGCCAGCCGCGTCTGGCCGAGGCGCAGGCCATGGTGAACAAGCTGGAGACCGCCATCAACGAGATCTCGGAGCAGCTGTTTGTACTGGACAAGGCGTATATCAAGTACAAATCCCAGAACTATATTACCTTTACCTACGGCTCGGCCTCCTTCCTGCAGCGCCTGAGCCTGAAAAAGACCCTGATGGAGTCCGTTGCCGTGATGCTGGGCAGCGCATGGCTGCTCCACGAACGCAAACGCAGAAAGGCAAGGCACCGCAGATGAAAAAGTTTGAGATCCTGCGCTATCTGAAGCGTTTCAGCCTGCTGATCTTTCTGGTGTCGCTGGCAGGTGCGGCCGCCATCTATATGTATGCGGACGGTCGGCAGAAGTACACTGCATCGGTCATTATCCGCTATACCAACGACGGCATCTCGGACGGCTACACCCCGGACGGCAGCGAGCTGGACGTCAACGAGATTTACTCCTCCACCGTCATCTCGCAGGCCATGGATGCACTGGGTGCTTCCGGGCGGCTGAGCACCATCCGTTCCAACATCTCGGTGACCCCGGTGATCTCGGAAGATCAGCAGACCATCAACGAGGCACTGCTGCAAAAGGGCGAAGAGGTGACCTATTTCCCGGATACCTACAAGGTGAGCCTTGTGGTGGATGGAGAGCAGGGCGCGGGTTATGCCCGCAATATGCTGGATGCCATCATCCAGAGCTACTGCACCTATTATACGGAAAAATATGTGGAGCAGAAACTCTCGCTCAACCCCTCGTCCGGTCTGCTGGACAATGGCTACGATTACTACGAGTGCATCCGCATTCTGGAAAACGATACCAACGAGATGCAGGACTATCTGCTGAGCAAGCGGGAGCACTACCCGAATTTTCGCTCCTCCCGCACCGGCTACACCTATGCAGACCTGTGCGATATCTATTCCGACTTCAAAAAATACACCATCCCGGCGCTGTACGCCTATGTGCTCAACGGCCCGCAGGTGCGGGACGGCACGGTGCTGCAGGAATATCTGGCCAACACCATCGAAACTGCAAAGCAGAACGAACAGATCACCACCGAGCAGCGGGACAGTCTGTGGAGCCTGACCGACCAGTATGTGTACAAGAACGCCGATCTGCTGCAAAACTACTTTACTGACCGGGGCGAGGTGGTGTCCTCGGACTATATCCTGAATAACATCGAGCTGGAAGGTGCTGGCGATAAGGCACAGACCACCTACGACGGTCTGGTGCTGAAACTGGTATCGCTGGAACAGCAGGTCGCATCCAGCCAGATCGACCGGCAGTTTCAGGAGGAGATCCTGCAAAGCTTCCGCAACGTGGATTTTGGCGGTACAGGCGAGCAGCACGCCAAGATGGAAAGCATGATCAACGACTACGAGGCGCAGCTGAAAAGCTACTACGAGATCATCAATACCAGCAGCAAGGAGCTGAACCTGTACATCAGCGCGGATTATCTGAAGATGATCAGCTCGGTGCAGGTGGCTGCCGCCATCAATGTCAAGCTGTATCTGATGCTGGCGCTGGTGCTGTTCTTTGTCATTGGCTGCTGCGGTGCAATTCTGCTGGGCCGCATCTCGGATGCGGTGGATTATCTGCTGTATGTGGACAAAAAGACCGGTCTGCCCAACCGCGAAAAGCTCAACGTGTATATCACCGGCATGGCCGACCGCATCCTGCCGGAGGACTATACCTGCTTTGCTTTGCAGCTGGACAACCTGACCGAGATGAGCCGCCGCTTCGGCTACCATGTGGGTGACGGCATCCTGAAGGATTTTTCCGGTCTTTTGCAGCTGATGGGCGATACCGACGGCACGGTGGGCTACAACGGCGCAGGCAAGTTCCTTGCCTTCTTTGATGAATGCAGCACCCGGAAGGCAGAGGTCATGATCCGCATCCTGCAAAGTCAGGTGGACGAGTACAATAAGCTCAACCCGGAGTACCCCATCCTGTTCACCGCCGCATGGGCCACCACCTCGGAGGAGGAGCTCTACCATGTGCGCGACCTTGTGCGCTGCGCACAGAAAAAGATGTCCCTGATCGCAGAGGAGGGCGGCGCTGCCCTTGCCGGAACGGAGCGTGGTGAAGCATGATCCAGAACCGACGCGCTTACCAGCTGATCCACTGCCGCACCCGCAGCCGTCTGCTGGCGGGCGCTGCCGCCGTGTGCGGCGCAGCCTGCGGCCATGCAGACCTTGGGCTGTACCATCTGCTGCACCGGGGCGGTGCCCCGCTGCCGGACAGCACACAGGCCGACCGCGCCGCGCTGGCAGCCCTGTGCCCGAAACCTGCAGCAGAAGAGACCTGCCCGCTGCTGCCGCCGCAGGACCCGGCGGTGACCCTTTCGGTCATTGTGCCGGTGTACAACGGCGAAGCTACCATCGGCCCCTGTCTGGACAGCATTTTGCAGCAGGAGACCAGCTGCACCATGCAGCTGATCGTGGTGGACAGCGATTCCACCGACGGCACAGCCGCCGTGCTGGAACGCTACCGGGCACTGCCCAGGGTGTTGCTGTGCAATTGCAGTGCGCCCCGCAGCGCCGCCGCCGCCCGCAACGAGGGACTGCGCCACGCCGTGGGCCGCTGGCTGATGTTCGTGGACAGCGACGATCTGTTATTGCCCGGTGCCATCCGCACCCTGTTGGAGGCCGCACAGCGCCTTGACGCCGATGTGGTGCAGGGCGGCTGGCAGTACCTGTACACCGACGGCACCCACGGCCCGGTGCAGCGCTACCCGGCGGCAGTCTACGCCGGTGCCGCCGCGCCGGAGCGGTTCGAGCTGCCCGGGATGCCATGGGGCAAGGTGTACCGGCGGGAACTGTTTGCACAGGTGCGCTTTCCGGCTTACTATACCTGCTTTGAGGATGCCATCATCCATTTTCTGGTATTCCGGCTGGCAAAGACTGTGGCCTCTGTGCCGGAGATGGTCTATCTGTGGCGCAAAAACCCCAAGGGGCTTACCGCCACAAGTCAGCACCGCCCTGCCGCCGTGCAGAGCTACTGGATCATGGAGCAGCTGGCAGTGCAGGATGCTGCGCTGGGCCTGCCCCACGATGCGTTATACCGCTGCACCCTGACGCTGCAGCTTTCGGCTTTCTGCTATGCCACCGTATCCGGCCTGCCGCCGGAAACGCAGCAGGCTGTTTTCCGGCTGTGCTGTGCTTTGTACGCAAAGGCGCTGCCGCAAGAGGGCGCACTGCCCCGCCGTGCCCGCTGGGGTGCCCGGGCGCTGCGGCAGCAGGACTTTGGGCTGTGGTGCCGCTACGGCAGAAGATTTCAGTTGTTATAATGTAAGGAGTACCCATGATACGAGTGCTGCATTCGGTCAGCAATATGGACCGCGGCGGGATCGAGACCATGCTGATGAACTACTACCGGCATATCGACCGCGAAAAGGTCCAGTTTGATTTTATCGTCAACAAGCAAAAAACCGGCGATTACGACGACGAGATCCGCCGTCTGGGCGGGCATATCTACCAGAGTCCGGGATTAAACCCGCTGCACTACCCGGCGTATCTGCGCTTTGTGCAGCAGACCGTGGCCGCAGACCCCCGCATCCGCATCCTGCACGCCCACAACGAGGCGATGGGGCTTTATGCCCTGAAGGGTGCGGAGAAGGCCGGGCTGCAAGTGCGCATTGCCCACGCCCATAATATCTGGATCGTCCGGGACTACAAGTGGCCGCTGAAGATGTTCTGTAAGCAGCTGCTGCCCGGCGCCGCCACCCACCTGTGGGCCTGCGGCCGGGATGCGGGCATCTACTACTTTGGCAAAGCGGACTGGGAGCGCCGGGGACAGATCATTCCCAACGCCATCGAGCCGGAGACCTTCCGCTTCTCCCCCGCCGTCCGCGCCGAAATGCGGGCGCGCTACGGGCTGGAAGACCGGGTGGTGCTGGGTCATGTAGGCCGCTTTGATGTCCGCAAGAACCACGAGCGTCTATTGGAGATCTTTGCCGCCTTTTTGCAGCTGGAACCCCGGGCGATGCTGGTGCTCATTGGTACCGGCAGGCTGGAGCAGGCTGTCCGTGCACAGGCGCAGGAACTGGGCATCACAGACCATATCCTGTTTGCCGGGTTGCAAAGCAATGTGGCCGACTGGTACCAGATGATGGATCTCTTCGTCATGCCCTCCCGCTTTGAGGGTCTGCCGGTGGTGGGGATCGAGGCGCAAGCCGCTGGGCTGGGGTGCGTATTTTCGGACGCAGTGCCGGCGGAGGTGCTGCTTTCTTCCCATGCCATCCAGATCCCGCTTTCCGCCAGCAATGCAGACTGGGCAGCAGGCTTGCAGCGGATGCTCCACCAGCCCTGCGACCGCTCTGCTGGTGCAGAACTGATCCGACAGGCTGGCTACGATATCAACATCGCCGCCGCCCGCTTACAGCAGCAGTACCTGCAACTGGGAGGGCAGGCGTAGCCCCCCGGCGGCTGCGGGAACACCCACAATAAAAGGAGAGCCCTTTTCATGCGCACATTGGATCAGATCCTGACCAAAAAGGATTACAGCCGGAAAACTCCGGCCTCTTTGTTTTATAAGGACAGCCCACTGTGGCAAAAACTGCTGACCATCGGTTGCGTGGTCTTTTTGGCCGGTGCCGGGCTGGGAGAGTGGAAACCAATCAACAGCGCAGTGGGCGGCCTTCCCAAAGCCATCTCTCTGGGGGTGATCGGGCTGGCAATGCTGTACACCCTGTTTTACCCGGACGAAAAGCGTCTCCGGGAGTTATGGAAGCCTACCCTGCTTTATATGTCCCTGATGGCGGCGCTGTTTTTCTGGTCGATGGTCATCTGGATCGAAAGCTTTGCCGCAGTGTCTTCCATGATCCGAAGCTGCTCCAAGATCGTGTTCCAGAGTATTGCCATCCTCACTGCCGTGGCGCTGGTCTATCTGTTCCGGGAAAAAGCCATCGAGCTGTTTACCATCAGCATCTGCATTGCCAACACGGCCATCATGCTGCTGAGCATTCCTGGCTACGGTTTTGCAGCCAGCATCCAGTCTCTCATTACCTGTCTGATCACCTTCGGTGATGCGGATGGCTATGCGCTGCAGCTGGAGATTCACGACCTGACCTTTGTGTTCGGGCAGATGATCTTGTACTACGCCGTTTTTGCTCCTCGTACTACCCGGCAGGAAAAGCGCAAGCGCTGGCTGTATCTGCTGCTCTGCTGCTGGTTTTTTCTGGTCGGCATGAAGCGCATCGCCATCCCGGCGGTGGTTCTGTTCGTCCTGATCGCTCTGCTTCTCCGCAAGCGCAAAGTCCCCGGCTGGTTTTACCCGGCAGTGGGCGTCTGCTGCATCCTGTTTTTTCTGGCATTCCTCTACTGTGTGCGCTACGGTGTTATTTCAAGGTTGCTGAACAGTTTTGGCATTGACATGATGGGACGGGACTATCTGTGGAGCATGGCGAACCCCTACTATGAATTTTCTATCACCTATATCGGCCGCGGTTTTGAATATGTGGACACCATCATCGCCCAGTGGTATAATGACGGGCTCATCAACCAGCCTTACCCCTTCCACAACGACATCCTGAAGGTCTTTGTAGAGGTAGGCTTTCCGGGTTTTCTGCTCTGGTCCAGCATCCAGTATGTTCTGACTCCGCTGTTCTGGCAGCGCTATGCAGACCAAGAGACCACGTTGCTGTATCTGTCCGAGCTAGGCTATATGACGGTGACCTACCTGACCGATAATACCGCCTTTTATTTCTGGAGTACGATGGCGCTGCGTCTGGTGACGCTTGCCTACGCCATGGAGCGCAAAAAGCCCCCGGAACCCAAGGTGTGGATGCCGGACAGTCGGCAGGAGATGCGGGACCGCATCCATATTCTGATGAAGGAAGTGTGACGGCAAGGAGTGAAAACAATGCCCTGTATCTCGTTTATAGTGCCTGTTTATAATATGGAGCGCCTGCTGCCCCGGGCGCTGCGCTCACTGCGGGCGCAGACTTTGACCGACTTCGAGGCCATTCTCATCAACGATGGCTCCAAGGACGGCAGCGCCGCGCTGTGTGCACAGGCTGCTGCCGAGGATGCGCGCTTTCGCTTCATCGACCAGCCCAACGGCGGCGTAGCCACTGCCCGCAACGCGGGTCTGGATGCAGCCCGGGGCGAGTATATCTTCTTTCTGGATCCGGATGACTGGGTAGAGCCGGATGCGGCAGAAGTGCTGTATCATGCCGCCCGGAATGCTGATGCGGACTGCGTGGAGTTTGGGCTGTATCTGGACGGCTATGATGAAAACGACCGGCTGCTGCACACGCAGACCAGCGGCAGCACCCTCTCCGGCGTGTACCGGGGCGCGCCCTTCAGGGAACATTTCGACGAGACGGCGTCCTCGTATCTGGTCACCAATAAGCTGTTCCGCCGGGCGTTTCTGGAGCAGCATCGGCTGCGTTTCTCCTGCCATCAGCTGGGGGAGGACGGGCTGTTCTTTGTAGCCTTTTATCGTCAAAATCCCGGCTGTCTGGTGGTGCTGGAAAAGCCGCTGTACCACTACACCGCTGCCCGGCGGGGCAGCCTGTCCAACAGCTACCACCCGGAGCGTCTGGAGGATAACTTTTATCTCAGCGATGCAGTGTGGGACACCGTTGCCGCGTGGGGCGTACAGGACAGCCCCATGCACCGCGCAAAGGCGAGCTACTGCACGATCCGCGACCTGATGATGGGAATCAAGAATCTTGGATGCAGCCCGCTTTCCCTTTCCGAGCAGACTGCTTGGCTGCGCAGTACCCTGCAAAAGCCCCGGGTGCACACGGCGGTGCGCAGCACCCCACTGCACGCCATGCAGAGCCAGAATGACCGGGTCAAGCTGTTGCTGCTCAAGCTGCGGCTATGCCGCGCGGTGCTGCTGCTCTCGGGCGCAAATCAGCGTAAGAATACCTGAAGAGAAACGCAAAAATCCCCCCGC
>OHPO01000784.1_pt1 | contig 16107 bp, 16 predicted proteins | sample 1577741 | NCBI WGS metagenome assembly OHPO01 (sample SAMEA3879574, study PRJEB24766) | human gut metagenome | biome: human-associated habitat; feature: feces | place: USA | collected 1985/1987
TATGACGGCGGCGGGAGAACATGTCTCTGCGGTCTATTTTGGGGATGTGGAGGCATGGAAGCAGTATTACAGCGAAAAATACGGGCAAAATGTGCTCACCAAATCAGCTGCCATCGGTAAAGATCAAAGCTATGTGCTTTATAATCTTCCAAAGGAGTTACTTAATAAAGTTTTATTTCCGCTAAGCGATTTTGAAAATAAAGAACAAATTCGCCGAATTGCAGCCGAGCATAAGCTTCCTGTTGCCTCTAAGCCTGACAGTGAGGATATTTGCTTTATTCCGGATGGCAATTATAAAAAATTTCTCGAAGAAAATTCGGATTTAAAAAGCAAAGAGGGTAATATAGTCACAAAAAGCGGGAAAATCCTCGGCAAACATACAGGGCTATACAAGTACACAATAGGTCAGCGTAAAGGTCTCGGAATATCAAATCCCGTTCCTTTATATGTACTTGGCTTCAACAAAGGCAGCAACAGTCTGATTGTCGGCGAAGAAAAAGAACTTTACATAAAAGAATTCATTGTTTCGGATGTTAATTTTCTTTTATTCGAAAAGCTTGAACACCCTATGAAAGTGAAAATTAAAACACGATATTCTGCAAAAGCATATGACGGCATAATCTCACCACATGAAGAAGGCAATATAAAAGTTTGCTTTGATGAGCCGCAAAAAGCAATCACACCGGGCCAATCTGCCGTTTTTTATATTGACGATAACATTGTACTCGGCGGCGGCAAAATAAACGGATAAGCAGCAATAATTCTTATGGCAAATAAAAAAACCTTACTCATTTATCAGAGTAAGGTTTTTTGGTGCCGGCGGCGGGGGTCGAACCCGCACCCTGTTGCCAGGACCGGATTTTGAGTCCGGCACGTCTGCCAATTCCATCACGCCGGCGAATCGGGATAAAATATTATATCCCGTGGTGCTGGTGACCGGACTTGAACCGGTACGGTATTTCTACCGAGGGATTTTAAGTCCCTTGCGTCTGCCGATTTCGCCACACCAGCGAACACAAAATATAATACATTAAAACGACTCGAATGTCAACAATTTAATTAACTTTATTTTGAGGATTTCCGTTGACACAGCTTTGAATATTTTTATCAAGTATATCAAGCAACCTTTGCCTTGTTTCTTTTGCAGCCCAAGCTATGTGCGGTGTGATGACGCAATTCTTCGCTTTAAGCAGCGGGTTAGACGGATTTGCAGGTTCTTCTTTCAAAACATCAAGTGCGGCACCGGCAATAACATCTGAATTAAGTGCATCCGCAAGTGCCTGTTCATCAACAACCGGTCCTCTTGAAGTGTTAATTAAAATTGCACTTTTTTTCATCTTATTCAATGTTGATTTATTTATAAGATTTGTAGTTTTATCCGTAAGAGGGCAATGACAACTTACAAAATCCGAATTCTTAAGTAAAAACTCAATATCAACCTGTTTAGCAGTTTTAAAATCAGATGTGTCTTTAGCGCTTCTTGAATTAAATAAAACATTCATTCCGAAGCTTTCTGCAATATGAGCAACCTTTTTGCCGATTGAGCCAAAGCCGATGATTCCGATTGTTTTACCGTCTAATTCAAAGAGCGGGGCCTTCCAATAACAAAAATCAGGACAAAAACACCAATCACCGTTATGAACAGAATCCGAATGAAGATCCGTTTGATTTGAAAAATGAAGAATAAATGCAAAAACTTCTTGCGCAACGGCATTTGTTGAATAAGAAGGGATGTTGCAAACGGAAATGCCTTTTTTTCTTGCCGCATCGGTGTCAACAACATTGTAACCTGTTGATTGCAGGCAAATATATTTCAGTTCAGGTGAAAGAGCATCAATCATATCGGCAGTTATAACGGTTTTATTTATAACTAAAATTTCCGCACCTTTTGCTCTTTCTATAACATCGCTTGCTTGAGTTCTGTCATAAATCATAATATCATCAGTATACTTTTTTAAAAAATCCCAAGAAAGATCCCCGGGGTTTGTTGTGCAAGCATCAAGATTAACTATTTTCATATATATCACCGCATTTTCTTTTTTTCTGATAATTATATATCTCTTTTGCGCTTTTTTCAATAATTATTGCATACAAAAGTAATTTAATATATAATAAATCATAGTAATTATTGGTGATAGAATGAAAAAATCGCTTATAATTACATTTGTTGCAATATTCACAATTACATCTTGCTTAGCCGCAAACAGCTGCCTATCAAAAAATCAAGCAGTTAATTCGGAATACAGCAATTTACGCCACTGCATAGTGCTTGATGCAGGGCACGGCGGTGCAGACGGAGGAACAATTGCAGCAAACGGCACTTCGGAAAAAGAAATCAATCTTGCTATAGTGCTTGCGTTATATGATTTTTTAAATGTTACGGGAATTAAATGTAAAACAATACGAAGTGGTGATTATGAGTTTTATCCGGAGAACTCAAACAGAACAAAATCGGATCTCTACAACAGGCTTGATTTTGTTAATTCAACGGAAAATGCCATACTTGTGTCTGTGCATCAAAACTATTTCGAAAATTCTGCTGAATCCGGAATGCAAATATGGTATACAAAAAATGTTGCATCAAGCAAAATTCTTGCCGATAAAATATTAAACAACACAAAAATTTTTTTACAAAAAAACAACACAAGATTAAACAAGGAATCAGACAGCAGTTATTACATACTTTATAATGCCGCCGTACCGTCTGTTATGGTAGAGTGCGGTTTTATGAGTAATCCGGAAGAAGAGAAGCGGCTTGAGGATGAAATATATCAAAATCAGCTTGCCTGTGTAATAGCTCTTGGAATAAATCAATATATAAATGAGGAATTATAAATGGCAAAACTAAAATCAGTTTATGTGTGTTCTGAATGCGGCTACGAAAGTGCAAAATGGTACGGTAAATGCCCGGGATGCGGCGAATGGAACACAATGAATGAGGAGATGCCCGTTTCATCAAAATCATCAGTTTCACAAAAAAGCAGTTCATATAAAACACAGCCGGTTTTACATTTAAACGAAATAAACGGTGATGTTGAAAAACGCATATCTACAGGTGTTAAAGAATTTGACAGAGTTCTCGGCGGCGGAATAGTTGAGGGAAGTCTGGTTTTATTAAGCGGCGATCCCGGAATAGGAAAATCAACGATTCTGCTGCAAATATGCCAATTTCTTGGTAAAAGCAAAAATGTTTTGTATGTAAGCGGAGAGGAATCCGCAAATCAAATAAAATTAAGAGCCGTTCGTCTTGGAGTAACAACAGAAAATCTCGGTATTTTGGCTCAAACCGATGTCGACACAATAGCAGAAACAATAAGAAGCGAAAAGCCTGATGTTGTTATAATAGATTCAATACAAACTATGGTTTGCGATGAATGCGCTTCATCAGCCGGCTCAATAACGCAGGTAAGAGAATGCACAAATATTTTTATGCACATAGCAAAATCCTTTGGTATTCCGATTTTTATAGTTGGCCATGTAAATAAAGACGGCGGTATCGCCGGACCAAAGGTGCTTGAACATATTGTTGATACTGTTTTATATTTTGAAGGTGAAAGAAATTATTCTTACAGAATTCTCAGAGGCGTTAAAAACAGATTTGGTTCAACTAATGAAATAGGAGTATTTGAAATGCAACAAAACGGCTTGGCAGAGGTTGAAAATCCGTCAATGCTGATGCTTTCCGGTCGTCCTAAAAATGTAAGCGGCACTTGCGTTGCATGCATTATGGAGGGCTCAAGGCCGATTTTGGCAGAGGTTCAGGGTCTTGTTACGGCAACGGGATTCGGAACTCCGCGCAGAATGTGCACGGGATTTGATTATAACAGAATGGCAATGATTATTGCGGTGCTTGAAAAAAGGGCAGGTTATTTTTTTAATTCCATGGATGCGTATATAAATGTAATCGGCGGTTTAAAACTTGATGAACCGGCAGCCGATTTAACAGTTGCAATGGCTCTTGTGTCATCACTGAAGGACACACCGGTTAACGATAATGTTATTGCATTCGGTGAAATAGGGCTTGCAGGGGAGATCAGAGCAGTAAACAACTGTGAGCAAAGAATCAGCGAAGCATCAAGACTGGGATTTGAAAAGTGCGTTATTCCATTTCATAACTACAAGGGTCTTTCTAAAAAAATCAAAGCAAGCGCAGACATAATTCCTGTTCGCAGTGTTCGAGAAGCTTTTAGAGCAATTACGGAAGATATATAAAAATAACCGTTCTTCTGACAAATCGGAAGGGCGGTTACTTTTTTAAATAGTATATTATTTTAATCTGTTCCATACTTGACTGCATTATTTTTTTGTGATACAATTATACAAAATAAATGTTTTGCCTAATATAGGGGAGTAATATAAAAAGATATTATCCATTATCACAAACTTACAGATAATTATTCAATATTTTTCTGAATAATGGATTTCATAGTTTTTTCTAACAACGCAGTCATTTATTACTTTGAATTGTAGCCTTTCAGTTTTTTCAAAACAATACTTTGGTCATTTGAAACAATTCTATTTAATTCACATATTATCAGTAATCTGATAATATAATTGATTACAAAAGATTATACAGCTCAATCCAAACAAATCTTGATGCCTTGTTTTGTGAGATTATTTTTTGTATTAAAGTCATAAATAACCATGCACTAAAGTTCTTGGCGTTTTTTCGTTTAATCTTGTTATCGCTATAACTACTTATTATGGATTTTTCACCGCATCATCTTTTAAATTTACTATTTTATAAATAAATTCAAACAAAACAAAAAAATTTAAAGAAAACAGAGAATTTTGCAATATTCCCTGCTGATGAATCAAATTATCACACTGTGAAACTGTTTCACAGTGTTGCAATACAAGGAGGTACATTCTGAATATGAAAAAAGATGAATTTTCGGCATTACCGCAGCTTGTTCAGGATTATTTAACATATCTTGAAGCTATTAAAGGTCATTCCGAACAATCGGTTATAGAATACGCTTCTGATTTACGCACATTTTTCAGATTTATGATGATTGAAAAATGCGCAATTGATAGAAATATTCCGGAAGATGAAATAGATATATCCCCTATTGATTTAGATTTTATAAAAGAAATCAAGCTGACTGATGCACATAAATTTCTTATTTATTGCAAAAATGTCAGAAAAAACAATGAAGCCACAAGAGCGAGGCGCGTTATTTCAATCAGGCGTTTTTTCGTATATCTTACAGATAATTTAGGGCTGCTTTCAACAAATCCCATGAAAAATTTAGACAGCCCCAAGTTAAAAAAATCTCTTCCTAAATATCTCACGCTTGAAGAAGCACGTCATCTGTTATCTGTTATTGACGGACCGTATAAAGAGCGTGATTTTGCGATAATTACCCTCTTTTTAAACTGCGGCATGAGACTTTCAGAACTTGTTGGCATCAACTATAACGACATAAGAGATGACGGAAGCTTAATAATTCTGGGTAAAGGCAATAAAGAACGAACAATTTATCTTAACAAGGCCTGCATTGAGGCTGTTGAATCATACAAAAAGAAAAGACCGAATGACGGAGTTAAAGACAAGGCATTGTTTCTAAGTGCCAGAAAGCAGAGAATCAGCGCTAAAACAGTTCAGCACATTGTATACGAAAATCTTGATAAAGCAGGATACGGCGACAGAGGCCTTTCAGTTCATAAATTACGACACACGGCAGCAACACTTATGTATCAATACGGCGATGTGGATTTATTACTGCTGAAGGAAGTGCTTGGCCACGAAAATTTAGGCACAACGGAGATTTACACGCACACAGCTGCCGATGCAGCAAAAAAAGCGATAGCGGCAAATCCTTTGAATGATGATTCAAGTATAAAATCAAAGTGACACAAGGCCGCTGAGTGCCGCAACAACTGCTGCATTTATAAGCGCAACAATTATTAAAGCGATAGCATACAGTGCGTATTTTTTTAAATAGGCTTTGTATGCTATTTTTTCTTGTTTGTCTGATTTTGCTGTTGTTAAATTATAAATCTTTTTGCTCAAATCATAGCTTAAAGATATTGCATAAACAATAACAGTAAAAAAGGAGCAAATAAACGGCGCTATCATCAAAAGATTATATCCAAATCCTTTTATTGAATAATTTATGTAATAATAAGCAATGTTTACGCCTGCATAAACGCCTATAAAAAACGAAACTATATTTATAACCGGGAATCCAACCAAGCATATACCAAGCAAAAGGACAGCTGCAAATGCAAAAAAATACAGTCCTAAATTGTTAATCAAAATATTAGTAAAATCATTTGAAGCGTTTGCTGATATTAAATTATTTAAAGTGTCCGTTTGGCACTTTTGATACAAAAAAGATCCGCAAAGAAGTCCTGCACAGTAAAACAACACACTGTAAAAAAATGATTTATTTTCAATAAATATGTCATAAAAACTTTTATCGGATTTGTTTATGGTCTTTTTCAAAATTGCCCTTGAATTGCGTTCTTTTTCAACATCCTGTGATTGCTTATTATTTGTGTTAAAATCAGCCATTACCTTATTCTTACCTTCTTTGCCCGCTTAACGGCAAGTGTTCCTCCGATTCCTGCAGAAAGAACACATAAAGCTGCTTTAATTGCAAATATCAAAATATCATGATCTCCTATAATTAGATTTACCGTTGAATAAATAAAAAGCGGAATATATGATATGATGCCAATTATAAAACCATTGTTTTTAAAGCGTAACGAGCACAATAAGGCCGTAAAAAATGCGCAAACGGCACATACAAATATTGAAAACCATTTTTGGCAAGACAAATCAATATCCAATTTATAAAGAATCACTGTAATTAACAACGAAAACAGAATAATCAAAACCGCATTAAGCACTATTGATTTAAAAGCAAACAGAAATAAATGCTTTTTGCCAAATGAAGATTTAATTTTGCCCATAAAAAAACTCCTTTGCTATCCATTAAAGGATATTCAAAGGAGTTACTTTTTATGCTTTAATTTTTGACAATGAAAAAGAAAAATCAGTTTTTCTTGTCTTCGCTTTTTTTAGCAGCCTTTTCTTCTTTTTTCTTTTTAGCTGCTTCTTTAGCTGCTTCAACTTCTTTTCTGTGCTGTTCCATCTTAGTTTTATTAGTGTTAACAGCCCAGCGTTGAATAGTCATTCTGTTGCGATCTGCACCTGTTTCAATAACAAGATCTTCTTCTCTGATCGTTACAACTTTACCAACAATACCGCCGATAGTTATAATTTCGTCGCCGATTTCAAGAGAGTTTCTCATTTCCTGCTCTTCCTTCTGACGCTTTTTTTGCGGACGAATGGTAACGAAATACATAATAGCAAAAACTGCCACCAACATAATGATCATTGTGTATGAATTTGCACCCTGACCCTGACCGGATGCAGCTGCCGGTGAACCTAAGCTCAATAAGATTGAAAACATATGTTTTACCTCCAAAAATAATAACATTTGTATTATATAGACAAATAGATAAAAATGCAAGGATTATTTTAAATTCGTGTATCAAGTTTTACAGTATATTCATTTTTGTAATCTTCAAAGCTTCCGTTTTCGATATTAAACCTAATTTCTGCCAAAAGATTGTTATAAAAATAAAGATTATGCATAACAGCGAGGCGCATACCGAGCATCTCACCTGCTTTAAGCAAATGGCGTACATATCCCCTGCTGTGGCTTTTGCAAACAGGGCAATCACATTCACTGTCTATCGGCGAATCATCTCTTGCATATTTTGCATTGTTTATATTTATGATACCTTTTTTTGTAAAAAGATGCCCATGCCTTGCATTTCTGCTTGGCATAACGCAATCAAAAAGATCAACTCCCCTGCTTACGCCCTCGATTATATTACCGGGAGTTCCGACACCCATCAGATATCTGGGTTTATCATAAGGAGCGAAGGGCGTTACTGCGCTGATTATTCTGTACATATCCTCTTTTGGCTCACCGACGGCAAGTCCGCCGATTGCATAGCCGTCCAAATCCATTTTTGCGATCAGCTTCATATGCTCAACTCGTAAATCATCATATGTGCAGCCCTGATTTATGCCAAACAGCAGCTGATTCCTGTTGATTGTTTCCGGCAAAGAATTTAGCCTGTCCATCTCAATTTTGCATCTTTCAAGCCATCTTGTTGTGCGTTCACATGCCTCCTTGGCATATTTGTATGACGCCGGATTTTCAACACATTCATCAAAAGCCATGGCAATTGTTGATGCAAGCCTGCTTTGAATTTGCATTGATTCCTCAGGGCCCATAAATATCTTTCGCCCATCTATATGAGAACTGAAAGTAACGCCCTCTTCTTTAATTTTATTAAGCTTTGCAAGCGAAAAAACCTGAAATCCGCCGCTGTCCGTTAAAATCGGCTTATTCCATCCCGTAAATTTATGAAGACCTCCCATATCATAAACAATGTCATCGCCGGGGCGAACATGTAAATGATATGTATTGCACAGCATAACCTGTGTGCCTATTCCGTTTAAATCGTTTGCGGAAAGGCCGCCTTTTATTGCTGCTGCAGTTGCAACATTCATAAAAGCGGGAGTTTGCACAGTTCCGTGAACGGTTTCAAAAACTCCTCGTCTTGCATTGCCTTCTTCCTTTATTACTTCAAATTTCATATTTAATCCTCAATAAACATTGCATCGCCGAAACTGAAAAATCTATATTTTTTTGCTACAGCGGTGTTATACGCATTCATTATATTATCAAAACCGGCAAAAGCGGACACAAGCATAATCAGCGTGCTTTCGGGAAGATGAAAATTAGTTATAAGCGCATCCATGCACTTAAATTCATAACCGGGATAAATAAAAATAGAGGTGTCTCCCTCATCTGCACAGATGCAACCGTTTTTTGTTGCAACGGATTCAACAGTTCTGCACGATGTTGTGCCCACACAAATTACTCTGCCTCCATTTTTCTTGGTTTCATTTATGATGTCGGCTGTTTCTTTTGGCATAATATAATGCTCTGTGTGCATTTTATGCTTTGTTACATCGTCTACCTTAACCGGTCTGAATGTTCCCAAGCCTACATGGAGAGTAACATAAGCGGTGTTTATGCCAGATTTTTTAATGTTTTCAAGCATTTCCGGAGTAAAGTGTAATCCGGCCGTAGGAGCTGCCGCAGAGCCGAGCTCTTTACTGTAAACGGTTTGATATCTTTCATTATCTTTCAATTTTTCTTTAATATAGGGAGGCAGCGGCATAGCACCGATTTCATCAAGTACTGCATAAATGCTTCCTTCGCACGAAAACTTAACGAATCTGTTGCCGTCTTCTTCATTTATATCAACTATTTCACCGATAAGTTTTCCTTCTCCGAAGCTGAATTTTGCGCCGATTTTTGCTCTTTTTCCCGGCTTGCAAAGGCATTCCCACACATCGTTTTCTTTCTGGGCAACAAGCAAAAATTCAACAACTGCTCCCGTTTCTTCTTTTACGCCGTATATTCTTGCCGGAATAACTCTTGTGTCATTAAGCACAAGGCAGTCTCCGGGCTTAAGATATTCGCCGAGATCTTTAAAAATTCTGTGCTCCAATTCGCCTGTTTTTTTATGCAAAATCATAAGTCTTGATGCATTTCTTGGCTCTATAGGAGTTTGAGCAATTAAATTTTCCGGTAATTCATAAAAAAAATCTGAAGTTTTCATATTGTCCCCTAATTTATGTTTGACATATATATATAATAAGTGATATTATAGTACGAGATAAGTTGAGTTTGATATCGATTTGCAAACCGACTAATATTATATTCTAAAAATCATCTTTTTACAAGATGTATTTTTACAAGGAGAACTAATTATGGAAAAACATTACAAAGTCGGCGTTGTGGGCGCAACGGGCATGGTAGGCCAACGCTTCATCACATTACTTGAAAACCACCCTTGGTTTGATCTTGTTTGCCTTGCGGCATCTTCAAGATCAGCAGGAAAAAAATATTCGGAAGCTGCTGCCAAAAAATGGTGCATGGATTCGGAAATGCCGGAAAAAGTTAAGGATATGACAGTGCTTGACGCTGAAGCAGATATTGATAAAATCACATCAATGGTTGATTTTGTTTTCTGCGCTGTTGATATGAAAAAAGATGAAATAAAAAAGCTTGAAGAAGCTTATGCAAAGCATGAATGCCCGGTTGTTTCAAACAACAGCGCAAACCGCTTTACTCCTGATGTTCCCATGGTTGTACCGGAACTTAATGCAGAGCATATCAACATAATTCCCGCTCAAAGAAAGAGACTCGGCACAAAAAGAGGCTTCATTGCAGTTAAATCAAACTGCTCACTTCAATCATATGTGCCCGCGCTTTTCCCGCTTCATGAAAAATTCGGTGTAAAGGACGTGCTTGTGTGCACCTATCAGGCAATCAGCGGTGCCGGAAAGACATTTGAAACTTGGCCGGATATGGTTGATAATGTTATCCCCTATATCGGCGGTGAAGAAGAAAAAAGTGAAAAAGAGCCTCTTAAACTTTGGGGCAAAATTGAAGGCGATGAAATCGTTTGCGCCGATAAGCCTAACTTTACCGCTCAGTGCATCAGAGTTCCTGTTTCAAACGGCCATCTCGGTGCTGTTTTCGTTAATTTTGAAAACAAGCCGTCTAAGGAAGAAATGATAGACATTTGGAACAAATTCAAAGGCAGAGCACAGGAACTTGAACTCCCGTCTGCACCAAAGCAGTTTCTTAACTACTTTACAGAGGATGACAGACCTCAAATCAAATCTGAAAGAATGCTTGAAAACGGCATGGCTATTTCAATCGGCAGACTTCGCGAGGACACACAATATCAATATAAATTCGTTTGCCTTTCACACAACACATTAAGAGGCGCTGCAGGCGGCGGCGTTTTGCTGGCTGAGCTTCTTTGTGCTGAAGGCTATATGGATTGATTATCCGTTAACTTTATTAACATAAAAGGAGTTGTTTCACTATGAAGGAACCTATCTTTACAGGCGCAGCAGTTGCCATTATCACACCTATGAATGAGGACGGATCCGTTAATTACGATGAATTTGCAAAGATTGTTGATTTTCAGATTGAAAACGGAACCGATGCAATTGTAATTTGCGGCACAACCGGAGAAAGCTCAACATTAAGAGTTGTTGAGCACACAGAATGTGTTAAATGGTGCATTGATTATGTTGCCGGCAGATGCAAAGTTATTGCAGGCACCGGTTCAAATTCAACAGCTTGTGCAATAGAAATCAGCCGTGAGGCATGCAGAGACGGCGCTGACGCTCTTTTGCTTGTTACGCCTTATTACAACAAAACAAGCCAAAGAGGACTTATTGCCCATTACACTGCAATTCACGATGCAACCGATAAGCCGATTATTCTTTATAATGTTCCATCAAGAACAGGCGTAAACATTTTGCCGGAAACAGCTGCAGAAATTGCAAAGCTGCCCAGAATTAACGGTATAAAGGAAGCAAGCGGCAATCTTGATCAAATTGCAAAAGTTCATGAGCTTTGCGGCGATGAGCTTAATATTTGGAGCGGTAACGACGATCAGATTTACGATGTTCTTGAAAGAGGCGGAAAAGGCGTAGTCAGCGTTCTTTCCAATGTATGCCCCAAAGAAACCCACGACATTGTTGCAGAGTATCTAGCGGGAAATAAAGATAAATCAAAAGCTCTTATGGACAAATATTTGAAGCTTGCAAAAGCACTTTTCTGTGATGTTAACCCTATCCCCGTTAAAGAAGCAGTTAACATGATGGGATTTAAGGCGGGACATTGCAGACTTCCGCTTGTTGACATGACTGATGAAAATAAGGAAATGATGAAAGCCACTCTTAAAGAATACGGAATCATCAAATAAGATTTATCAAAAGGACCTTCAAATTATGAAAAAAATTATTCTTTGCGGTGCAAACGGCAAAATGGGCCATGTTATTCGCAACATTGTTGCAGCAGACAAAGATTGTGAAATTGTTGCCGGAATTGATAAAAATACCGAGGCTGCAGACTTCCCTGTTTATTCTGATTTTAACAGTATTAAGGAAGAAGCAGATGTCATTATTGATTTTTCAAATCCCGCGTTGCTTGATTCACTTCTTAAATATTCAACGGATAAGAAAATTCCCGTTGTTATTGCAACCACAGGTTTTGATGACGAGCAAAAAAAGCAAATTGAAAATGCATCTAAAAAATGCGGAGTGTTCTTCACATACAATATGAGCCTTGGCATAAACCTTTTGGCAACTCTTGCAAAGAAAGCCGTTAATGTGCTTGGGGACGGATTTGATATTGAAATTATCGAACAGCACCACAATCAAAAAATAGACGCACCTAGCGGAACGGCACTTATGCTTGCAGACGCTATCAACGAAGAGATGGATCAACCCATGAAATATGAATACGACAGACATTGCAAGCGTGAAAAACGCAGCAAAAATGAAATCGGCATTCATTCCGTCAGAGGCGGCACGATTGTAGGCGAGCATGAAATTATTTTTGCAGGCAGAGATGAAATCATTACTCTTTCACATTCTGCAAGAAGTAAAGAAATTTTTGCAGTCGGTGCGGTTAATGCCGCAAAACACATGGTTGGTAAAGACACAGGTCTTTACAGTATGAAGGATATTATTGAATAATTTCCTCACAAACAAATATCAGATTGACGCTCTTACCCGGTATCTTGCGAGCTCATCATACCGAGCAAGAGCGTATTTTTTTAGGAGGGCGCTTAATGAAAAGCAACAAATTCAATAAAAAACTGATTTGCTTTTTAAAAAAGTTAAATATAATGAACTTTTTATTTTTGTTTTTGGCGGGTATAATAAATTCAATCGGCGTTACTTTATTTTTGGCGCCCGTTGAGCTTTATGACAGTGGAATTTCAGGCACATCAATGCTTTTATGGCAGCTGACTCCGGATAAATACACGCTTTCACTGTTTCTTATTATTTTAAATGTGCCGCTGTTTTTATTTGGATTAAAAAGGCAAGGTGCGGCATTTACCGTATACTCAATTTTCACAGTGTCTGTTTATTCCCTTTCTTCCTACATAATTAACTATATTCTTCCGATAGATAATATGAGTTCTTCACCTTTAGCAGGAAAAGATTTATTGCTTTGCGCAATATTCGGAGGAATAATTTCAGGCGTTGGAAGCGGACTTGCAATAAGATTCGGCGGAGCTATGGACGGCATCGAAGTTTTAGCAGTTATATTTTCAAAAAGAATCGGTATAACGGTAGGCACTTTCGTTATGATTTATAATGTTATTTTGTATGTTGCTGTTGGAATCATAACCAAAAGCTACATTTTACCCCTATATTCAATAATTACATATTGTGCAGGAATAAAGGCAGTTGATTTTATTGTTGAAGGCTTAGACAAGGCCAAAGCAGCAATGATTATAACAACGAATCCTGATAAAATTTGCAGCGCTCTTTCAGATGAATTTAGGCACGGCGTAACTAAAATTGATGCAAAAGGTTATTATGAAAATCAACCTCTTACCGCAGTTTATTTTGTTGTAAACAGATTTCAAATAACAAAGCTTAAAAATATTGTTAAAGAAAATGATAAAAATGCATTTGTTACCATTACCGAAGTCAGTGATTTTATGGGAAGCAGCTTAAAAAAGACAAATTAAAAAAATAAGTTTTCGATCCCCTTGTGTTTTACTGAAAATTGTGCAATAATCAGTTTATAATATATTAAGGAGGAGAATAATATTGAAAAAGTTTATTCAAGAATTTAAAGAATTTGCTCTCAAAGGCAATATGATGGATATGGCAATAGGAATTATTATAGGCGGTGCGTTTACAGCTGTTGTTACATCACTTACAGATAATTTCATTAAGCCATTACTTAATTTCTTAACAGGCGCCGCAAAGTATACCGGTGCAGACATAGCCGGCTTTGCTTCATCATTCATCTCTGCATTTGTAAATTTCATTATTATGGCATTTATTCTTTTCTGCCTGCTTAAAATTATGAACAAGATAACAGAAATCGGCCATCATAATGAAGAAAAAACTCCGGCAGCACCAACAACAAAAAAATGCCCGTATTGCTGCAGCGAAATTGATATCAACGCAACACGCTGCCCGCACTGCACATCCGTTATAGAAGAAAAAAGCGAATAGATTGCAATATTATAAATGCAATTAAATGATTTAAAATAAAAATCCCGTACAAAATGTACGGGATTTTTTCTGTAATTAGCATTAAACAATTTATGAACAAACGAATTATTCTTTAGTCCAAGTGACTCCCTGAGGAGTATCTTTAAGAATAATACCTTTTTCTTTTAATTCATCTCTGATTCTGTCTGCCGTTGCCCAATCTTTATTTTTTCTTGCCTCTTGACGCTGCTGAATAAGAGCCTCAATATCGTCATCAAGAGTGTTTTCCTTACGATTATAAAGAATGCCCAAAACATCACAAAGCTCATCATAAAGCTTTGCAGCGTGCTCACAAACGTTTTTGGAAACATTGTGATCAAGAATTTTAGTGTTTATATCTTTCGTAAGTTCAAAAATCGCTGCAAGACCGTCTGCAGTGTTAAGATCATCATCCATAGCGGTTATGAATTGCTCTCGTCTGCTGTCTAGCTCAGCAATAATTTGAGCATCATCCTCATGAACATCATCGGCAGCATTTTTGATTGCAAAATCAAGGCTGTCTCTGCATGTATAAAGCCTTTCAAGGGCAGATTTGCATTGTTCGATTATATCAAGACTGTAATTGATCGGTGAGCGATAATGAGATGAAATAAGGAAATATCTGATAACTTCATAACCATATACATCTGCAATTTCACGAACAGTTTTAAAGTTGCCGAGCGATTTACTCATTTTAACATTATCAACATTGATATATCCGTTGTGCATCCAATAATTTGCGAATGTGCAACCGTTTGCACATTCACTTTGTGCGATTTCATTTTCATGATGAGGGAAAACAAGATCCTTGCCGCCGCAATGAATATCAATAGTTTTTCCGAGATATTTTCTGTTCATTGCAGAACACTCAATATGCCAACCCGGGCGGCCTTTACCCCACGGTGAATCCCAATACGGTTCTCCGGGTTTGGCACCCTTCCAAAGAGCAAAATCAAGAGGATCTTCCTTGATATCGCTTACCTCAACTCTTGCACCCGCTATAAGGTCGTCTAGGGACTGCTTTGAAAGCTTTCCATAGCCCTCAAATTTTCTTGTTCTGTAGTATACGTCGCCATTTGATTCATAAGCATACCCATTATCTACAAGAGTTTGGATCATATCAATGATTTTATCCATATAAAGTGAAACTTTCGGGTGAACATCGGCAGGTCTTACATTCAGACCCTTAGCGTCGGTTTCATATTCATGAATGTATTTCAATGCAGTTTCTTCCGGAGTTGAATTTTCAAGCTTTGCCTGTTTAATAATTTTATCATTTACATCAGTATAATTCTGAATAAACGTCACATCATAGCCCTTGAATTCCAGATATCTTCTGAACACGTCAAACACGCATATAGGACGTGCATTACCGATATGGATAAAATTATAAACAGTAGGACCGCAAACGTAAATACCCGCTTTTCCTTCTTCAATAGGTTTGAAATCCTCTTTCTGACCGGTTAACGTATTGTATATCTTCATAGTTCAAGATTCCTTTCTTTCCTGTTTATTATCTTGATTTCTTATAATTTTGTTAACAGCTACAGCCGTAAATATACCTGCAACAGTTTCCAGCATACGCTGAAGAGCAAAAAGATAATGATTCTCAGAGTCAAAATGAGATAGAACGATACTTAAAAATACCACACAGGATATATATGCACTGGACTCACGGTTTAATAAAACCGTGAGATAAATGACCGGTGCAATACAAAGCGATATTAAAATATAATATAAAATTGCTGGTATACGTGTATTTGTTACCTGCCTCACATGCAGGGGGTCGCTGGTTCGAATCCAGCTGGCCCAGTTACGGGCGTGTAGCTCAGGTGGTAGAGCACTTGACTTTTAATCAAGTTGTCCGGGGTTCGAATCCCCGATGTCTCATTGAAAAACGTCTCTCTTAGAGAGGCGTTTTTTAATGCAAGACATCGGAGGGTTCGAACTCCGGACAACGTAGTTGGTCGGGGCGCTAGACG
>OHPO01000788.1_pt1 | contig 16072 bp, 9 predicted proteins | sample 1577741 | NCBI WGS metagenome assembly OHPO01 (sample SAMEA3879574, study PRJEB24766) | human gut metagenome | biome: human-associated habitat; feature: feces | place: USA | collected 1985/1987
GGATGGACACCGTACCGGATCGTTACATCTACAAAACGTTTTTCCAAAAGGCAAAATCCGGTGGGCAGAGCCAAGGCATCGCATAGCTGTACCAAACGGTCGTAATCATCATAGACAGCGGTTTGAATGAAATTTTCCATAAAACGGAAATCTTCTTTTGAAACGTCAAAGATTCCGATAGAAGTGTGGATATCTTGGATCATAAATGCATGAGAAATACAGATCTGTCCAGCCTTTTTCCATCCTCGTTCCATACAGAAACGGTATCCGTCGATCAAATGACGTTCAGAACTTACCCCCGCATAACGCCCGATATCATGCAGCAGCCCAAAGCAGTATGCCTGATCTGCATCCATATCGCTACAGTTGGCTGCTATATTTTTGCAGGCAAGGGCTACAAAATGGGAATGTCCGATCCAATTTCCGGGATTCTGCTGCCCTGCCCAGGCCAGAGTGGCTTCTGCTGTACTGCAATTCAGCTCCACGGGAACCATCCTTTCTCTCATAGCAAAACCCATCCGAAAATCAAAGGGTTCTTAAATATGATATGCACGCACGGATAGTGCGCTTCTGCTATTATCATTATAACGCCTGCAGCCTGAAAATAATATCTTGATACTGTCAGATAGTGTTGTTATTCTGCCGTTCATATCGGTACTGACGTGGCGTGCAGCCGACAACCTCCCGAAAAACTTTTCCGAAATAGCTTGAATTTCCCATACCGCAAGCAGCCCCGACCTCTGTAATAGAAGCCTTGCTTTCCGCCAACATCTGACAGGCGATCTGAATACGGTATGCGGTCAGGTAAGCGATCGGGGTCGTATGAAGGTGTTCACGAAAAATGCGATAGCACTCTCGTTCACTTGTGTAGGCTGCTGCTGCCAACTCCTTGACCGAGAGGTTTTCCGGGTAGTGCTCATGGATATAAATCAACATCAGCTTTATTTTATCGTTGCCTCCGACAGAGTTCCTATTGGAAGAGCTTACAGAATGCGCTTGCTCCACAAGCATCAACCACAGTTCGGTCAGGATCTCCCGCAGTTTCAACTCATACCCGAATGTATCACAAGACAAACAAAACGATTCTTTGAGCCGTTTCAGGATTTCTCGCCCTGCCGCGTGATCCGGTAAAAGAGGAAGGATCTCAAGTTGTGGGTCGGATGTAATGGGCAGAATGTATTTTTGCTCGATTCGGCTTCCTCGTTCCCCTGCTAGCAGAGAAACATCGAAAATATGAAGAAGCTGTACATTCTCTTCCGTCTGAGAAATCGCCCTTGTGGTGTGAAGTACGTTGGAATTGACAAAACCACCGCTTCCCGCCGGGAATAGAAGTTTTCCACATGGTGTGGTGTATTCAACGCAGCCGCTTTCCATGTAGAAAAGCTCTACCGCCTGATGCCAGTGCCATGGCACAGTGCTGCCGATGTAGCGATCCAACGTGGCTCTTGAGGCAGTATATGGAAAGTCCTTTGCAAGCTCCGGTATGCGCTCTTCTCTGCTGCTTGTATGGAATTCTATACAATGTACGTCTTTCATGTGGTGCACCACTTCATTCCAATTTATTAAGCCGAGTATACCACACCCGCCAAGGAAAGAACATCCCCGGTATGGCGACCAAGTTCGCACAAAGCGAACTTGATCCCGCAAAACAAAAGGCAGGATACCATCACCACGATGATACCCTGCCTTTGTTCGTTCCTGTTTACCGTTCCGAGTAGTCCTTCCGCAGAATTTCCGATAAACAAAAAACGTACCCGAACCCTTTTTCGTAAAGAATCGGGTTCGAGTACAAACTGTATGGTGGAGCATCAGGGAGTCGAACCCTGGCACCGGTCTCCCGGCCTATCGCATTTCGAGTCTTTGAAATTGTTGGATGAAGCTGGTTCCTCGCGGCTGTCATTGGCAGCTGAGGGCATTCTTGTAACCTCCCAAAAGGCACGTCACACCGCAATTTGCAGGCAAAAATCAGCCGCTTTTTGCGAAATGACGTTAGAAAAAGCCTTTTTCACACAGGCCGTCAGCGGCTGCATTTCAGGTGTAGTTGTGTTAGATGTCCGTTAGAAATATGCAGTGCTGCCGTTGCTGTGCCAGCTCACAGCAGGCTTCCCTGTCTGAACGCAGCGTTTCCCGAAAGCCGGGAAATGCTGCGTTTTCTCTTGCTCGCATTGGGCTGAAAGGGAAGCCGCCATGTCAACATTCCGCGTCAATAAAAATGTCAACTACACCGTCATGAGCAACCACCACCTGCAGGATAAGAGGCTGTCCCTGAAAGCCAAGGGACTGCTGTCCTATATGCTCTCCCTGCCGGACGATTGGGATTACAGCCTGAAAGGGCTGACCGTTGGTTGCAAGGATGGTCTGGACAGTGTACGCACCGCTGTTCTGGAACTGGAAGAACACGGCTACGTCCGCCGTCAGAAAGTCCGCAATGCCAAAGGGCAGATCATCGACTACGATTATCAGGTTTATGAATCGCCTGTTGAGGACGATCCTGCCGTTCCCGGCAAGGAAGGCGGGCCATCGAACCCGTCCGCAACCAAAAGCCCGAAAAGCCGCATGAAACCTTGTTCTTCACCATTTTTGGATTTTCCAAATTTGGCTGAGCCCAATTTGGAAAAGGCAACGCAACAAAATACTAATAAACAAAATACTAAAAGACAAAGTACTAATCTATCAGGGCAGACAGACGAATCCGCAGATTTTGACCAGATGGAAGCACAGGTGCGGGAGGAGTTTCGGGAACGGCTGGAGATCGACACTCTTGCCCAGCGGTACGACCCCGACAAGTTGGAGGAGTTGTTGGACAACATTGTGGAGATGTACTGCTGTCCTCGGCAGACCCAGTACGTCGGCAAGCAGCCGCAGACCACCAAAGCCATCCGGCTGCGGCTGGACAAGCTGACCAGCCAGCACGTTGAGTACATCTTCGATGTGATGTCCAACACCACCCAGCCCATCAAGAACATCATGGCCTATCTGCGCACCACCATCCTGAACGCCCCCACCACGATGGAGCACTACTATCAGGCGCAGGGCAACTGGCTGACCGCACAGAATCGGAAGAAGTAAGCGCTGTTTTCCACAAAGGCCATAACACACGTTGAAAATGCAAAGGAGAATTTCCATGAAGAACACGAACGCCGTCCGCACCGAGATCCATTACGCACAGGTTGGGGAGTATCAGCTGCCCCTGCTCACCCTGCCGCAGACCGATGATACCGAACCGCTGGGCAAGTATGGCCGGATGCGGCTGGCCTATCTCAAGAATCAGCGTCCTGTGCTGTACAACCGGATGTTGCTGAACGGTACGCTCTGGCCGCATTTGCAGGATGTCCAGAAAACGGCCTACGCGTGGCTGGAACGCACGATGACCACTCTGTTAGACAAGTACCCCGCGCCGGACAAAGAGCGCGCACAGCTTCTCTGGGTGGCGCACATGAACGGGCTGAAAGCGCAGGCTGAAGAGGTAGTGGTGAGGGAAGTCGTGTATGCAGAATGATTCCTGATAGCATCTGAACGGTATCAAAAGCCGATATTTTAGATTTTATTCTTGATTTTTGCGGAATATTTGCAAATTTCAAAATCAAAATTTGACTTTTCGCCCAGAATAGAGTACACTGGATTCAGAAAATCATCTGGGAGGAATCGCGATGCTGCTTCAATTTTCAGTCGCCAACCACCGCTCCATCAAGGACACGGCTATTATCAGCTTGAAAGCATCTACGGATAAAAGTCTGTCTGATTGCCTGATTTCGCCGGACGAGAAGAAACAGCTTGTGCCTGTGCTGGCACTGTACGGCGCAAATGCAGCCGGGAAGAGCAATGTTCTCCATGCTCTCCTGCTCATGCGGGAAATGGTCTGTGGCCGATATGCCAAGCTGCTGAAAGGTGAGTCCCTTCCGCAAGAGCCGTTTGCTTTCACCGACCAGCCTACACAGCCGACCAGCTTTGAAACCATCTATTTTTATGGCGGCATCAAGTATGCCTATGGGTTCTCGTTTGACAAGTCCAAAGTCCTGACCGAATATCTCTATCACTGGCCCAACGGCCGGGAGGCTCTGGTTTTTTCCAGAGAAGGCAATGGTTATCAGTTCCGCGAGAATGTTCAGGAACAGCTTACCCTTGCCGGACGGACCGCAGAAAACCGGCTTTACCTGTCCAGCTCCAACGAATGGAACTGTCCCCAGACTGAGAAGGCCTATCTGTGGTTCTTTGAGAAACTGACCGGCTTTATGGGAACCGAAATGCAGCTGGATGCCACCTTGTCTGCCATCCGGCAGGGCGGCTCTGAAAAGAGACGTATCCTGCATGAAATGCTGTATGCAGACCTCGGTATCAAGGACATCCGCATTACAGGCTCCAAGGAAGAGCCTATCATCTCCGCACTGCACATTCTCGATGCCGAAGATGGCGCTTCTGAGGGTTTCTGGCTCCCGTTGGGTCAGGAATCCGTTGGGACACAGCGTTTCTTCTCTCGCATCGGTATGTGGCTTGCGGCTTTGGAATCCGGCTCTGTTTTGGTAGTAGACGAGATAGAATCCAGTATGCACCCGCTGCTGACAAGGCATCTGATCGAGATGGTGCAGGATGCCGCTATCAATACAAATCATGCACAACTCATCTTCACCACGCACGATACCGGACTTCTCGACCTGACGTTGCTGCGGCGTGATCAGATCTGGTTTGCCGAAAAGGACGAAAAGACCATGCAGACCGATATTTACGCCCTGACCGAGTTTTCTCCCCGGAAAGGTGAGAACATCTCCAAGGGCTATCTGCAAGGACGATATGCAAAAAACAGTTCAAGTCGAATTTAGAATATTAAAATCTTTTTAACACTTTTTCAGTATTCAACCATCAAATTTCACTTTTGTGGTTTGGATTTCATTTTTTTGAGCGTTCATTTCACTTATTGAGCGAAAAATTTAATGTTTCTATCGAAATTTCATATTTGATTTGACTTTTCTACTTCAAATTTCAAAAAACAATTTGATTTTTTGATTTTTGCTATTGACCATAGTTTACCTTGTCTATCCATCCAAACATGGTATAATGGGGCAAAGGAGCGTGATACCATGAGCCCAATTGAAGTCCCTGCAAAAATCCAGTTGGTTGAAAAGCGTGAAACACGGACGAGCCGTGGAATGCTCTCAAAGGGCTGGTATCGCGTGGATGACCAGCTTGTCATGGTCAAAGGCAACTCCATCACAGAGGCCGGAACGGCTGGATATGAGCCATATTCTGAGGTGATGGCATCGCTGATTGCACAGGTTCTGGGTCTGCTTCATGTGGAATACGCCCTAATGCCTGCCAAACTCTTTCCCGATATTCAGACCTATTCCTGCGATGTGATCAGTGTTTGCCCTTTATTTGTAAAACCGGGAAATCAGCTTTACCATTTTGCAGACTTGGCTGATGCCCATTTTCTTGCCAATGGGCAAACACCTTCGCCGGAAGCACTGTTCCAGTATGCTGTTGAACTCTACGGAAAAAAGTGGCTTTATCAGATGCTGGCCTTCGATGCCTTTATCGGGAATGAGGATCGTCACGAAAATAATATCGACATCATTGTCAGACACTATAAACATGTTCTTCCTCCGCTTTATGATAACGGCGGAAGTCTGCTTGCATGGGCAACCGATGAAGAATTGACTGACACGAAGCTCCGTTATCAGTTCGACAAAGCCAAGCCCTTCCGCAGCCGTCACGCCCAGCAGATCAAACTGCTCGACGAGCCTGTGCTGCCAACGCGTGACTTGGACGAGTTGTATAGTGAAATCATTCAGTCCATCTCGCCTATTCTTGCATTGTTGAGCGAAAAAAGAGCATCTGCGATCCGTCAATACCTGAAATACCGTCTGCACTACCTGAAAGCCGCCATGGGGTGATAAAATGGCCTATCTGAAATTGATGATGGATGAAAAAGAAATTGCACACCTAAGCGAAGATGGGCAGTCTCTTTGCGCAAATGAGGGCGTGCCGCAGTACAGCCTCCCACTGAACCTTTTCATCGGTGACAAACGTGAAGTTCCATTGGTCGATGTGGTGGTTTGGGCAAAGAAACGAATCTTTCCGAAAAATCGGATGGACTGCAAGGAAATTCTGAAAATGATGGGTCTGCCGGACTACAATGCATGGGAAATCGTCAAACGCACCAACGCCTGCCTGATGGAAGACCCCTATTGGCTGCGATTCAGCGAGGATGAAACCTTTGAGGACACCACACGCGGACGAGCCAGAAAAATCATGAACGAAAATCAAAAGAGCAGCTGATACCAAAAAGCCAAACCTCACCGTACATCCTGTACAGCTTGAGGTTTGGCTTTTCTCTTATCATCCTTCACCAGCGCGAGCGATGGTTGATTATTTTATCAGCTTAATCCAGAGAGTGACCGCATTACAAGGTCAATATCCTGATTTTCCAGTTCCTGAATGATGTGCAGGTAGGTTTTCTGCGTTGTTGTCATGCTGGAATGCCCCAGCCGCCTTGCCACGCTTGCAATAGATACACCTGCAAACAGAAGCACCGAAGCGTGGGTATGCCGCAGACCATGTACCGAGATGACCGGGATCTTGGCCCGGTCGCAGTGCCGTTCCAGAACATCGTTGACGGTGGAATTGTAGGCGTGTTCCTTGAACACGAAAATCGGCTTATCTTCAGGAACGTCCTTTACCAGTGCTGCGAACTGGATCACCGTCTGCCAGTCAATTTGAATTTTACGGACAGACGATTTATTTTTTGTTGGCAGAAATCCGCCGTTTCCTTTATAATCCCACGTTTTGTTGATGGACAGCATCTGATGGGCAAAATCAAAATCCGCAGGAGTGATCGCCAATGCTTCGGAAAAGCGGATGCCGGTTTTGGCAATCAGCAAAATCATCCAGTCCCAGTTGAGTTTTCCCTGTAGATCCAAGTCGCTCAACAAAAGATGCAGTTCAAACTGGTTCAGGTATTTCACCTTTTTAGGCACCGGGGGCTTGCCTTTGATGATTGCTTTTCGGGTTGGGTCTTTCACGATCAGTCCATCATCCACGGCATCCATGATAGCCCCTTTCAGCTGATGGTGGAAGTCCATCGTGGTCTGACGCTCATGGCCTACGGCATAATCGTTCAAAAGCTGCTGATACGTCACTCTGGAAACCTCGCACAACTTCAAATCAGGTGCCAGCCTTTTCACCCAAGAAAGGGTCATTTTGTACTTATCCAATGTAACCGGGCGAACTGCGCCCTCTTTGTATACGGCAACCCACTGCTCATAATAATCGCAGAACAGGTTGTTTTCATTCATTTCGTTTAACACGTTTTACCTCCAAAATCGGTTTTATATGCTCACGCTGATGAAGGGTGATAAGTGTGTCGAGTCGCTTAAAAAAACGGCCTATTGTCTGTTGCTCTTCTATTGTTGTCGGCATTTTCAGATTCATAGCAGCCATCTGCTTTCCCGAAACTTCAACGAACGTTGAGCCCGCTCCGACAAGCTCACCATATTGTTTCAACTCGTCAGTTCGAGAAAAGACAAAATAAGAATCCAATTCGTCATTATGCGGAACAATGGATTGAAATCCCTGATTTGTGCAACCTTTTTTCGATAAAATGGCAGTTTTTCCGATGCCCGCACGAGAAGTGAACAGAACTGTACCGGGTGGAAGCATCTTCGCAGAACTATTTTCATAGCCCTGTTCGGTTATCTTTCTTTGGCTGGAATCAAAATAGATTTGTCCTGCTATTTCAGCGGGTGCATACCAATCAATATCTCCATCCCAGTAGTTTGGATTGTTGGTGCTTGGCGTTCCACCACCAACAATATCAGCAACATCACCCAGCTTACGCTGTTCCCAAGTAGGTGTGTTTTGGGATTTTGGCGCGAAAAAAGAGCCGAGGACGCGCCTCGGCTCTTGGTGAGCAGGGTGATTTTGCACCCATTTTATGATTCTTTTGGCATTTTCAAATCGAATCCGCCACTTACGATGAACTCGCGCAAGAGTTTATCATACTTGACAGGCACTTTGGGAGGAATGAGTTTTGTCCCCTCAATTGCCTCAAAATATGCCTTTGCTTTTGCCTTATCCACAGTGGCTTTCAGGTCATCAAAACGGCCAAACTCGTTAATGTTGGCTTCGGTGATGTTTGCACGCATGAATGCCCGCAGCTTCTTTTCGTCCAAGCCGAAAACTTCAGCTACTTTGTGGATCTGGTCGTTCTGCTTTTGGGCAATGTACTCGGCAATATACTCCCGCAAGGTCTTTCCCGGCTGCGGAACCACTGCGCCGCTTTGAATGTCGTGCAGGAAAATATTAGCGTACTTCTGCTCTTCCTGCGAGAGGGTGGCAAAGGTCTTGTGCAGCTCCGTTTCGGCCTGATGGATGGCTTCTGCTTCTGCACCCTCCTGATAGAAAATTTTCAGGTACTTTTCAAAGCGGGAGTTCATGTAATCCGTGTCGATGTCAGCAGTATCAATGGTGGTCAGATAGCTGTTCACCGCATAGGGAACGTCATCGTCCGGGTCATTTTCACCGCCATCCGGATTCGGCGTGAACAGTTCTTTATAGCGGAGTGCCAGCACTTTGAACGTTCTTTCGTCAAAGTCCGCATGAAGTTCCGTTTTCTCATCTGTATCCTCGTTGATGATCACAATGGGCTTATCCCACTCGAAGCCCTGCACCTTGGCTGCTTCCAGATTTTCGTTGAAGGACTGGAACAGGTCGGCAAACTTTTTGCGCTCTGCCATATCCGCAGGAATCTGCGAAAACTCTTCAATGCCCGCCGACACAAACAGATCTTTGATCTCCGCATAGAGGGCATTCAGTTTTTCCACGTTCTTGTCCAGTTTATCTACAAACAGGCCAAACGGTTTATCGCCGGAATACTCTTTTACCGCATCTGCGATATTTTTCTCCATCGTGTGCGGACGGCGGTAATACTTGATGGTGCCAAACTGTTTGTCATCGCCAAACAGTCGGTTGGTGCGGGAGAACGCCTGAATCAGATTTTCGTATTGCAGCATTTTATCCAGATACAGGGTGTTGATCCACTTGGAGTCAAAGCCTGTCAGCATCTGATCCACCACGATCAGCAGATCAAGCTGCTTTTCCGGGGTACGCTCGATGCGCTGGTAGGGTGATTTGTGCGCCAGCCGTGCCGCAATGTCCTTTTTCATCTTGGCAAAGGTCGGAATGCTGAAGTCCTGTCCATAGCGGGCGTTATAGTCTTCTATGATCTCTTTTAGCCCTTCTTCTTTGGTGATGCCTTTGCCGTTGTTGTCAATGTTGGGGTCAAATAGTGCGGTGACTTTCAGCCATGGTGCGGCTTCTCTGAACCTCTTGTAATATTGGATGGCTTCCGGGATGCTGGAGGTTGCAAAAATGGCATGAAATTTGCTGTTGCGGCTCTGGGTCTGCCAGTTCTCGCAAATGTCCTCCACCACGGCTTTCTGGTGTTCTTCGCCCTCATACTGGGTGTTGGGAATATAATCCTCGATGCCCTTTATCTCCTCACCGAGCGCATCTTTTCCGCCTGCCATCGGCAGATTCAGATACTTATAAAACACCTTGCTCTTCTGTGGGTCGGCCAGAGCTTCGTCCACAGAATATGCCTTTGCTTTTTCCAGTGCGACCGCTTTCCGCAAGTCGCTGTCCTTGAAGGTCAGCACCTTGTAAGGGTCAAAGCCCAGCACGTTGTGATCCCGGATGCCGTCTGCAATACTGTACCGATGCAGTTCGTTGCCGAAAACGGTGGCGGTGGTGCTCATTTTCTTCTGGTTTTCGCCTTGGATCGGCGTACCGGTAAAACCAAAGAACAGTGCTTTCGGGAATGTATGTTTGATGGTCTGCATCATATCGCCAAAGGTGGAACGGTGGCACTCGTCCACGATAAAAACCAACCGCTTTGCGTTGATCAGCGCAATGTCGTTGGGGTTCAGCTTGTTTTGTGCATCATCCTTGATGTTGCTCATCTTCTGGATGGAAGTCACGATGAGCGTATCGGACGGCGAAGTACTTTTCAGCTTGTCCACAAGAACATCCGTGTTCTCGGTAGCCTGCACCTCCTCGTTTTCCTCTGCAAAGTTTCGGTATTCTTTCAGGCTCTGAGTGCCCAACTCGATTCGGTCCATCAGAAAAATCACTTTGTCCGCATCCTTGGAAGATGCAATCAGTTGAGCGGACTTGAAAGAAGTCATAGTCTTGCCGGAACCTGTGGTGTGCCAGATGTAGCCGCCGCGCTGCTGGTCATTCTCCCATTTCGCCTTGGAAACGGCATCCGAAATTTTGCTGGCAGCGTAGTACTGATAGCTGCGCATCACCTTCAAAATGCCATCGGAACCATCGGCAACGGTATAAAAGCCCACCAACATATGCGCCATCGGGATAGACAAAAGTGCCGTCGTAACGTCTTTCCAGTCGTTCATCGGCTCGTTGTAGAAGTCCGCCCAATGGAAATAGTAGCTGGGGTTGAATTGTCCTTCCGGGCCGGGATTGGCAAAGTAGACCGTTTCTTCCGGGTTCATGGCCACAAAAATCTGCACCAGCGAGAACAGTCCCGTAAAAATGCCCTCTGCCGCGTATTTTTCAATCTGGTTGCAAGCCTGTTTGATGGAAACACCGCTCTTTTTCAGTTCCATGTGAATGACCGGCATACCATTGATGAGCAGCATCAAATCGCCGCGGCGGTCATTCAAAATTTTGGACTTGGTGGGGAACTTTGGCTGCTCTGCGATCTGGTAGCGGCTAAGTCCGGCTGCAATTTCCAGACGGTCATAGATTTTCAGGGACACTTCTTTGCCGAAATTCAGCTTATCGTCAGGATTGTCACGCTTGATGAGCACACTTTTGCCGTTGATAAATTTATTCAGCTTCATCGGCGTTTTCGCGTTCATGACCTGTTCCATGATCTGCTGCATCTCGCCATCCGTCAGTGGATAATCGTTCAGTCGGTCAATGCCACGGTTGTTTTCAAAAAGGATGTTCGCCCAGTTCTGGATCAGCTGCTGTTCGGTGTAGTTCTTCAGCACACCATCTTTCCAGCCGCGTTCTATCAGGAGCTTTACCACTGCCTCTTCAAAATCGGCTTCTTTTGTAAACGCCATAACGAACTCCTTTCGACTTTGCAAAAAGCACCTCTCTGCGAAGGCTTTTCTAATTTGTACAAGCTTTTCCAGCTTACGCTGATGAAGGGTGATAAGGGTGTCGAGTTGCTTGAAAAAACGGCCTATTGCCTGCTGTTCAGTCATGCTAGGCACTAAAATGCTTCCTTGCAAGAAGTCATTAATAACCAATTCATTCATCATAGTGCCCGCTTTTGTCGAGTTTACAAGCACTTTTCTCATTATTGGTTCATAGTGAATGTAATATTTCCAAAAATTTATTGGCATCTCGTGCAACGGCCTCAAAGCACTAAATCTTGGTGACATAATTCCATCGCCCACATCATTTAGTACAAATCGGCCATACCGAAACTCCTTACTCGTGTGGCCCTCGAACGCAATATCTCCGGTTCTTAATCTTTTATAGTTTGCAAGTGAAGTATCTGCGGCACCATTGCCATCCGTCTTAAAAGACATTGTGGCAACAGAAAGTGTCTTCTGGTACGGAAGCAAATCGGTATTGCGCTCAGTTAGTTGAAAGTAGAGTTCTTTCAGCTTACGCTGTTCCCAAGTAGGAGTAAATACACACTTTCAGCAGCTATTTTCCACCGCCTACCGAATGTTCGCCGAAAATTTCACTCTTGGTTTTGCGTATTCGGCTCAAATTTTGATTTTTGACTCCCGATAGTCTTAAAACACAGCAGTTCCAAGCGTTTGACATTGCCTTGATTTTCATTCATCAGCCTGTTTTGCATATTCTGAACGGACAAGAGAAATTGCGTTGCTCCTTAGCCAAACAACAAACGCCGGTACGTCCATCTTCTGGTTGCGGGCAAATTGCACCACTTGTTTTTATACAAACATCTTTTCAAGACAAGATTTCTTGATGTTTTGCAGCTTTTCCAACTTACGTTGATGAAGGGTGATAAGGGTATCAATACGTCTAAGGCAATCTGCAATTTTTTGTTGCTCTGCTTTATCTTTCGGGTATTTCACCGTTGTTTTTTGAACATTGGTTTTACTAAGGGATAGAACTTTAATGCCCTGCATCAACGGTAAAAGCTGGTGATGATAGGAGCTTGAATTCATGTAGTAGCCGAAATAGCCTTCTGCTGTTTTGTTTTTGGGACGACACACCATCGTATGAAGTCCTGCCACAACATCTTTATCCTGAATATTGACGATTTCACAGACTTTTCCGGTCGTTTCATCTTCAGCAGTATCAGCAATGATGATATCTCCGTTTTGCAGAAGTGCACCTTTGAAATCGTCTTTGCTTCTCCCGGTTATAAACGGAAGTTCATCGTTCTGAACGTCTAACACAGAGCCATATTTTATCAGGACATCGCCATAGTGGACATTCCGAACAGAGCCACTTTCTTGGTTTAGTTCAGCACGGGAAAGCGTATTATTTGGAACTGTAAAATCAAACGCTTCATCCAGCTTACGCTGTTCCCAAGGGTCAGTAAAACCCTTGAAGCGAATTTCCGGTACAGATGCCCCATTTGGGGGGAACATCTTGTTCAGCATGGACTTTTTGATATTCACTAGCTTCTCATACTTACGCTGATGAAGGGTGATAAGGGTATCAATTTTTCCAAAAAGCAAATGAATCTTTTCTTGTTCCCTTTTTGTCGGGAATTTAGCTGACACACTTTGAATATCGGCGTTGTGAAGATGAACAACAGATTTTCCCTGTGCAAGAGACGATAAATACTTGTGTGTTGCTCCACTCGAAATAGTTAGTGCGAGAAAGGCAGAATCATATTCAGCTGTCGGCGATACTATATTTAGGTCGCCGCCCAGTAGAATGCCGGGCTTAACCACAACAGATGCGATCGAAATATCTTCCGCCGTTTCACCAGAAGCAGGCACAATGACTTCTCCGCCCTTGCTATATACGCCTCCAGCTTTTTCTTTAACAAAGGTATCTACATCAAAAATACAGGTTTCATATTTTGTGTAAAGGCGACCATACAGGATTATCGGAGTGCCTTCTTCGCATAAATCGTTTTTGGAGTAGCCTACACCTTTAGAAAAAACTGCAATTTCACCCAGCTTACGCTGTTCCCAAGGGTCAGTAAAACCCTTAAACCGGAGGGCAGGGTTCTTCTCGTTATCCTGCATAATCATTCACCTCCCAGCAACTTTTTGAGTTCTGCAATGCCCTTCATGTCAAATTCATTTCCCTGCAGATCGTCCAGCAGCCCCAGCAATTCATGCTCGGTATCGGTGATCTGGCTCTCTACGTCCTCAAAGGTGGTTTCATATTTCTTGCAGACGGCATCCAGCTGCTTTACAAAATCGTCCAGAACGGCATCCGGCAGGCTGTTCAGATTTTTCATCAGGGGCAGGATCCACTTGCGATGCAGCAGGTCACGCACTTCTTCATCGGTCAGGTGCTCGATCACGCTCTTGGTGCGCTGGCGGAGTGCCGCACTGTCGTCCTTGACCTGCTTTTTCAGGGTCTTTTCCTCGGCAAACAGCGCGTCCACATCTTTCAGGATGCTCATGGTGGCAGGTTCTACCTCCCGCGCCTTGATGGCCTTTTTGACCTCAGCGGCAACAAAGGCGTCCTTTGCGTCATTCACAAAGTTCTGCTCCTTGTCCTCCTCGCTCAGTTCGTCCAGATGGCTTTCATATTCTCCGGCAATCTCGGAAAGTCTGGTTTCCTTTGCCCGCAGTGCTGCTACTTCCTCGTGCATTTTAACGCTCTGCACCAGCTCAAAGGGCAGCACATGACCCACCCAGCCGTCCTGTACCTCGGCATCCTTTTTCAGCACCATGTTGGGGTCTACCTGCTTGGTTGCGGCAAAACCCTCGGTCTGGATGATTTCAATGTCGATGGCAATTTTCTTCCAGTCGTCGTCCAAAAGCTGGTATGCTGCATAGCGGTCAACCAGTGGAATTCCTGCCAGCCGTGCAAAGATCTCCCGGCTCAGGCGTTCTTCCTCGCCGGCAGCATTCAGCTGCGTCATGCCGTCAATGAGTGCGGACTTCAAGTAGGCATCAAAGTCACCGAAAGCATTCTGGAAAGCGGTCTTGAACGCCACCACATCCGGGTGGGACAGAACAGCGTTCTTCAAATTGGCCACATTCAGACGGCAATAGGCTTCGTTGTCCGGGCTGAACAGAGCCGCTTTCAGGTGCGGGAATGCTGTCCAGTAGGCAGACAGGTCTTGCAGTTCGGCCTCGGGAATGCCGCCAAACATCGAAGCGTAAATGTCCCAGCTCTCAGCCTTTTCGGAAGAGTCCACATAGCGGGGGATGTTCAGGTTGTAATCGTTCTGAACGATCTCCGCACGGGATACTCTGCGTGCGAACTTTTCGATTTTCTCCGGGCGTTCCTTGTAAGCATCCACAATGCGTTTGATATCACAGGCACGCAGCTTGTTGTTTTTGCCGTCCTTCTCAAAGCCCTTAGACGCATCAATAATCAGAACGTTCGAATCCCGTTTATTCTTCCGCAGCACCATGATGATGGTGGGAATGCCTGTGCCGAAGAAAATATTGGCGGGCAGACCAATGATTGCATCAATGTTGTTGTGGTCAATCAGATTTTTGCGAATTGTACCTTCTTCACCGCCACGGAATAGAACACCGTGGGGCAGAACGATGGTCACAATGCCGTCATTGCGGATGTGATACAGGTCGTGCAGCAAAAAGGCGTAGTCTGCCTTGCCTTTGGGGGCAAGGCCGTAATCCGAAAAGCGCGGGTTGTTCTCTTTGTCGTTCGGATTCCACGCCTGCGAATATGGGGGATTTGATACCACCGCATCCACAAACAGCGGGTCGTAGGTGTTGACCGGGTCGTTTTCTTCAAAGTACGGCCAATCTTCCTCCAGCGTATCGCCGTTGCGCGTTACAATGTTGTCGGGCAGAATGCCGCGCATGACAAGGTTCATGCGGGTCAGGTTGTAGGTATTTTCCTTCAACTCCTGTGCGTAGTATTTGATGTTGTTGCCATTGCCCATATACCGTGCGGCACACTGACCAATGTTGATCAGCAGCGAGCCGGAACCGCTGGTGGGGTCGTAAATTTTGATTTCTTCCCGGTCTTTCAGGTGGTACGCCACGATTTCAGACATGAGCAGCGAAACTTCGTGCGGCGTGTAGAACTCGCCGGCCTTCTTGCCTGCGTTTGCTGCAAAGTTGCTGATCAGATATTCGTAGATAAAGCCGAGAACATCATAATCCTGCTTGCCGTCCATGGGAATGTCTTTGATGAGATAGATCAGGTCGCGAATGGCCTTTGTCCGCGCACCGGAGCTTTCACCCAGTTTGGACAGGCCGGTTTGCAGCGTAGCAAAGACACCGTCAAACACCTTTTTGTGGTGCGGGTCGATTAGTCGACTGAATGCCTGTAATGCCACCGTTACGTCGTCAGCCTTGAAGTCGCTGCCTTTGCTGATCCATGTGGAAAACAGATTTTCATAGGCGATAAAATAGCCGACATTCTTCCGAACGGTATCCAGCGTTTCGGCATCGTCTTCGGTCAAATCCGGCAGATATTCGTCTGTCCAGTCATTCTCTTTCAGCCATTTGACTTCCTTGTCCGACAGAAATTTATAAAACATGAAGCCCAGAATGTAATCCTTGTACTCGTTGGCTTCGATTTTAGAGCGCATCTTGTTGGCAGATTCCCAGATTTTCGATGCGAGTTGCTGCTTGTTCATGCTATTCCTCCCAGTGGCCTACAATAGGGCGTTTTTAGAATTTTTTAATCGGACAGCCCCTCCGATTTTATGCGTGTGTTCATTGAACCAATTATACAAAAGTGCCACCCGGTTTGCAATGCGAATGAAAAGTTTCTCAATCGCATTCGCAGAACCATAACCGTGGCAAGCAGAGCCTTTGTGCGCACAAAGGCTAAATTCGCACGCAGAATTAAAATTCTGCTGTGTTCATTGTGCTGAATGGTCTGGATAATGCCGTTAAAATCCAGTCCTAATTCTTGAATTGTAAAATAGATAATAAAAGACTGCACATAA
>OHPO01000798.1_pt1 | contig 15906 bp, 15 predicted proteins | sample 1577741 | NCBI WGS metagenome assembly OHPO01 (sample SAMEA3879574, study PRJEB24766) | human gut metagenome | biome: human-associated habitat; feature: feces | place: USA | collected 1985/1987
TGTTCCGGATGCAGTCCAGAAGAGATGTTTTACCGTGGTCTACATGCCCCATAACGCAAACTACCGGCGGACGGGTGATTGCATTTTCATCATCCTCAACCTCTTCCTCGATAATTTGCTCTTCGATGGAGATTTCAACCTTCTTTTCAACCTTTGCGCCAAGCTCTGTTGCAACTATTTCTGCGGTGTCATAATCAATTACTTCATTAACGGTTGCCATAACGCCGAGAGACATAAGCTTTTTAATAACTTCATTTGCAGTCATTCTGAGCAAGCTTGCAAGATCGCCGACGGTGATTTCATCAGGCACCTGAATTTTAATTTGCTGCTTCTTTCTTTGCTCTGCAATTCTGGCAAGGCGCTGTTGCTCTGTTTCCCTTTTGGAATGAGCCCTGATGCCCTGCGGTTTTTTCTTTCTGTATTGTTTTGATTTTTGATTAAGCTTTTGCTTCTTTTGATAATCGCCCATTGAAGATGCCGGTGCGATATCCTCGTATTTTTGATTGTATTTTTCAAGATCAACGTTATTTACACGAGTGTCTACATGGCGAGCCTCGCCTTTTGTGCGTGCCTGCGGCTGCGCATCTGCCTTTTTCTTTGCTTTTTCTTCCGCACGCTTTGCAGCCTGCTCTGCCATTTGCAAAATTGCCGCTTGGCTTTCACGCTTTTTGTCCTTTGCGGTTTCCGCCTTTTTAGCCGGTTTATCCTGTTTTTTAGGAGCGGCATTTTCCGGCTTGGTCTTAGCCGTGCCGGATTTAAAATAGGCATCAAAATTTTTAACACTGTTTTGAATGGTTATTTTATCAAAAAGTATATTGAGTTCGTTTTCTTCGAGGACTGTGGAAGCTTTCTTGGCCGGACCGCCACAATATTTATCAAGCAGCTCTATAATTTCCTTGTTGCTTTTTCCGAAATCCTTGGCAACATCGGAAACCTTGACCTTAATTACCATATAACCGATTCCTCCTTAACCGATTTATTCGCTTAACAGCGAAATAATTTTATTACTGAAATTTTCATCATTCACCGCAACCACGCCTGCTTTGTAGCCGCAAGCGGAATAAATCTCGCCGACTGCAATATCTGCAATCGCAACCGGTGTGTGCGGAGAAAATTTATTAACGGTGAATTCTATATCTTTTTTTGTGCCCTGCGAAATTTCGGCACACACAAGCACAAGCTTTGCTTTTTTTGCACGAACGGAGCCGATCACTGCATCATGCCCCATTGAAAGCCTGCCTGCACGCCTTGCAAGGCCAAGCATTGAAAGAATTTTATCTTTTTGCATTTTCGATTTCTTCTTCCATCTTATCATAAACCTCATCTTCGATTTTCATTGAAAACGAGCGTTCTATTGATTTTCTTTTTCTTGCTTTTTTAAGACATTCGGGATTGTTGCACACATATGCGCCGCGGCCGTTTTTCTTGCCCGTTAAATCAAGGCTGACTTCGCCCTGCGGGCTTTTAACAACTCTGATAAGCTCTTTCTTATCAAACATTTCACCGCAACCGACGCACATACGTTTAACTTCTCGCTTAGTTTTCATTATTGATTACTCCTGTGTGCCCTCATAAAAGCCTGATTCCGGCTTAATATCTATCTTCCAACCTGTGAGCTTGGCAGCAAGGCGAACATTCTGGCCCTTATTGCCGATTGCAAGGCTGAGCTGATCATCGGGAACCGTTGCACGGCAGAACTTTGCATCCTCATCAAGGATTTCAACACCGCAAACAGCAGACGGAGCAAGAGCCGCAGAAACAAATTCCGCAACATCATCGCTGTATTTAACAATATCTATTTTCTCGCCGCCGAGAGCTTCAACAATATTTGAAACACGCTGACCCTTCGGACCGATACATGCGCCGATGGGATCAATTTCATCATCCTTGCTGTAAACGGCGATTTTTGTTCTTGAGCCTGCTTCACGAGACACTGATTTGATTTCGATAGTGCCGTCATAAATTTCCGGAACTTCTGTTTCAAAAAGCCTTCTTACAAGACCGGGATGTGTGCGTGAAATCATAATCTTGGGGCCCTTGCCGGTGTCCTTAACATCAACAACAAAGATTTTAAGATTTTCGCCTTCCGTGATAACCTCATCCGGAATCTGTTCCATTTTCGGAAGCACTGCAACGGTTTTGCCGATTTCAACTGTTGCATTGCCCGTTACGGGATCAACACGGCTTACCTTTGCCGTTACAAGCTCTTGATTTTTGCTTTGGAATTCCGCAAGCTGCTTTCCGCGCTCTGCCTCACGAATACCCTGGCGAATAACATGCTTTGCATTTTGAGCTATAATTCTGCCGAATTCTTTTGTTTTGAGCGGAATATCAATGGTTTTGCCGACCTTTGCCGATTTACGATATTGCTGAGCTTCCTCAAGAGTTAAATCCGTGTCCGGATCCTCAACTTCCTCAACAACATTTTTGGTTACATAAACCTTGATTTTTTCCTTTTCGGGATCAATATCGCAATGTACTATATCCTTGCCGTTATAATCGTGCTTAGCGGCAACCACAATTGCAGCCGAAATTTTATCATAAAGATAATCTGCGGGAATTCCCTTTTCCTGCTCAAGCATTTTTACAGCTTCAAAAAATTCTTTGCTCATTTTTCCTATCAACCTTTCTGTTATTTATTAAAATCATTTATATCAAAATCATCCAATTTAACATAGGATGTTTCTTTTTTATCAACGGTTATATCATTTCCGTCTTGCAAAGAAACGGTTATTTTGCCGCCGTCATAAGACTTAAGAGTGCCTGTAAAATCACGCACGCCGTCTACAGGGCGGATTGTGCGCATCATTACGGCAGCACCGAGATATTTAAGAAAATGCTCTTCCTTTTTAAGCTCACGCTCAATTCCGGGCGAAGAAACCTCCAAAGTATATGAATGTGAAATAAGATCCGCCTCATCAAGCGGCTCTGTAATAAGATGCGTTAGATCAACACAATCATCAACGCTTACGCCGCCGTCTTTATCAATGAATATGCGCAAATACCAATCTGTGCCCTCTTTTTTAAAGACAACATCCCATATTTGCAGCGAAAGTTCATCGGCAAAAGGCTTAATGATCTCAAGCACTTTTTCGGAAATATTTTGTGCCATATCTGCTCCTTTCCCGGTGGATTTTCCGCACTTTGCAAAAAAACCGCCAACAATAATATGAGAGCGGCATTACTGCCACTCTCACCTTTCGTTTATATTCTTACGCTAATACTATAATATATAAATTATATATTGTCAAGCATTATTTTATTACTTGATTTTATAAAGATTGCCTTCAAACGGCCTAAGTTCATTTATTGTTGCTTCTTTTGTTGAAAGCAGCAATTCAAAGTTTGAAACATCGCAAGGACGCTTTTGCGGCTTTTTTCCGAGATTAAGCTCAACATAGTAAAGCTCGCCGTTATATTCGCGATAATAGCAATAAAGCGGTGCCTTTGCAAGCTCCATCTTTTTGAAAACACCATACACCATTGCCGGAGTGTTTTTGCGCAGAGCAATCGCTTTTTTATAGAAATTAACAACACTGTCTTTTCTGTTTAATTCATCGGCTGCATTATATCGCCTGTAATCCGAATTAACCTTAAGCCAAGGCTTACCTGTTGTGAAGCCTGCATTTTCGGAATCGTTCCATTGAAACGGGCTTCTTGCATTATCGCGAGTTCCCGTTGCGGCACGCTTAAATGCTTTTTCCTCGCTTTTTCCTTTTTCAACAAGTTTTTTATAGAGATTAACAGCCTCAACATCGTTAAGCTCGTCTGCCGATTTAAAATCAACATTGCCCATTGAAATTTCCTGACCTTGATAGATATAAGGAGTGCCGCGCAAGGTCATTTCAATAAGCGCGCAAATCTTTGAAATATCCTCTCTGTAAGCATCGGTTTTATCAACCTTTGTAACAATTCTGGGATTATCATGATTTTCAAAGAAAACGGCGGGCCAGCAGTGATTTGTATATTTTGTTTGAAATTTTTCAAATTCCAGCATAACTTTATAAAGGCTGTAATCGAATAAATCATACTTATCGTGGCCCTGATTTATCAGGAAATCAAAATTAAACACCGTGTCAAGCTCTTTGCGATAATCCGCAGTAAGCATTTTATCCATCTCAATGCCGGCACCGCCGCATTCGCCGACGGTGTAAACATCATAATCGCCAAAGGCTTTTTCACGCATTTCACGAAGATATTCATGCAAGCGAGGACCGTAAAAATAATACTCTGCTCCCTTATACCCCGTTAAAATTCCGAGAAAGGCATTGGCATCCGGCAAGCCCGGAGTTTTACTGATAAAATTGATAACATCCATTCTGAAACCGTCTATGCCCTTATCAAGCCACCAACGCATCATTTCATAAACACTGTTGCGAACATTTTGATTTTCCCAATTCAAATCCATTTGCTTTTTTGAAAACAAATGCATTGCCCATTGATTAAGATTTTCATAATAATTCCATGCCGGGCCCTGAAAAAGAGAAATCCAGTTATTAGGCGGCGTTTTTCCGGCATCAACCGCATCACGCCAAATATAATAATCGTGATAGGGATTGTCTTTGGATTTACACGCTTCTTTAAACCACTCATGCTCATCAGAGGTGTGATTAACAACCAAATCAATTATAAGCTTCATATCACGCTTATGAATTTCTGCAAGCATTGTATCAAAATCCTGCATTGTGCCGAATTCTGCCATTATTTTTTTATAATCCCGAATATCATATCCGTTATCATCGTTTGGCGAATCATAAAAAGGCGAGCACCAAATAGCAGTTACGCCCAAATCTTTAAGATAATCAAGCTTTTCTGTTATACCTTTTAAATCGCCGATTCCGTCGCCGTTGCTGTCATAAAAAGAACGGGGATATATTTGATAAATCACGGCTTCTTTCCACCATTTCGGCTCAAGAACGCCCTCATCGGTAATAATTGCATCTTGTTCCAAATTAAACATATTGCATATTGTTTGCACCGTTTCCTTATCAAGCAAGCCAAAAGAAAAAGTTGTGAGTGCTTTCATTTTTAAATTGGCAACAACCGGTTTTTTTAAGGTTTCTGCCGGCAAGCGCAAAGCAAGCATAAGCTTTTCAAGCATATCCTTTGCCATTGGGTTTTTCATTGCCTCTTTTATAGTGGTGTTTTGTGTTATATTAGCCATAATTTCCTCCAAAGCAACAATACGGCATATGAATCGCCCACATGCCGTATACATTTAACCGAGTTTTACCGATTTCTAAAATCAATAGATGCCCTGAGCCATCATTGCCTCTGCAACTTTTTCAAAGCCGGCAATATTTGCTCCTGCAACTAAATCATAGCCGAGGCCGTATTTTTCCGCAGCCTCAACAGAATGTTTGTGAATATCAATCATTGCCTGATGAAGCTTTGCATCAACTTCTTCTGCAGACCATGCAAGCCTTTGGCTGTTTTGGCTCATTTCAAGGCCGGATACGCAAACACCGCCCGCATTAACAGCCTTAGACGGAGCAATAATTATATTCGGTGAATTGATAAGATATTCCTGAGCCTCTGCCGTTGTTGGCATATTTGATACTTCAATATAGTATTTTACGCCGTTTTTAACAATTTTCTTTGCATCCTCAAGGCACACCTCATTTTGAGTGGCACACGGCATAATGATATCTGCATCTTCAATTCCCCAAGGAGTTTTTCCGGGCACAAATGTTGCAGACGGGAATTTATCACTGTAATCTTCAACCCTGTCTCTGCCGCTTGCACGCATTTCAAGCATAAAATCAATCTTTTCCCGAGTGCAAATTCCGTCCTTATCATAAATATAACCGGTAGGTCCGCTGATAGTAAGCGGCACAGCGCCAAGCTCATTAAGCTTTTTAACCGCACCCCAAGCAACATTGCCGAAGCCGGAAAGTGCAACCTTTTTGCCCTTAATAGTGTCGTTTTGATGCTTCAAAACCTCACATAAATAATACACGGCGCCGAAACCGGTTGCCTCGGGGCGAATAAGCGAACCGCCATAGGAAATGCCTTTGCCCGTTATAACTCCGTTTTCAAAGGCATCGGTAATTCTTTTATATTGACCGAAAAGGAAGCCTATTTCTCTTGAGCTTACACCGATATCGCCGGCAGGGACATCGATATTCGGGCCTATATGCCTGTAAAGCTCCGTCATAAAAGCCTGGCAAAAGCGCATAATCTCACCCTTGCTTTTACCGCGCGGGTCAAAATCCGAGCCGCCCTTTGCACCGCCCATAGGAAGACCGGTTAACGAGTTTTTAAAGGTTTGCTCAAAGCCGAGGAAATACATAATGCTTGAATTTACGCTTGGATGAAAACGCAAGCCGCCCTTATACGGACCGATTGCGGAATTAAACTGCACACGATAGCCTCTGTTGATTCTTGTTTTGCCGTTATCGTCTACCCAAGGTACACGGAATTTGAACTGGCGTTCTGGGTTTACAAGACGTTCAAGAAGAGCATCTCTTCTGATTGCGTTGTAGATATCAGGCTCAGACTCTTTGTCAAGACCGATAACCTTAGCGTAGCATCCACCCTCGAAGTTGAATACGCCGTTGTCATCCCAGCCGTGCTCGTCATCACCGATCAGCAGACGCTTGGGATCGGTGGACAGGGTGGTCTTGCCGGTGCCGGACAGACCGAAGAAGATGGCGGTGTTCTCGCCGTTCTTGTCGGTGTTGGCAGAGCAGTGCATGGAAGCCATGCCCTTCAGCGGCAGGAAGTAGTTCATCATGGAGAACATACCCTTCTTCATCTCGCCGCCGTACCAGGTGTTGATGATGACCTGCTCACGGGAGGTGATGTTGAAGGCGACGCAGGTCTCGGAGTTCAGACCCAGCTCCTTGAAGTTCTCGACCTTGGCCTTGGAAGCGTTGTAGACAATGAAGTCAGGCTTGAAGTTCTTCAGCTCTTCCTCGGTGGGACGGATGAACATGTTGGTGACGAAGTGTGCCTGCCATGCCACTTCCATGATGAAGCGGACGGCCATACGGGTGTCGGGGTTCGCGCCGCAGAAAGCGTCAACCACGTACAGTTTCTTGTTGCACAGCTCCTTGACGGCCAGATCCTTGACGGTCGCCCAGGTGGACTCGGTCATGGGATGGTTGTCGTTCTTGTAGCCGTCGCTGGTCCACCACACGGTGTCCTTGGAGTTGGCGTCCATAACGATGTACTTGTCTTTGGGGGAACGTCCGGTGTAAACGCCGGTCATGACGTTCACAGCGCCCAGCTCGGTCAGCTGACCCTTTTCATAGCCGGTGAGAGTGGGATCCATCTCGGCGTCGAACAGCGCCTTATAAGAGGGGTTGTGGACGATCTCAGTCGTACCGGAGATACCATAATGCTTCAAGTCGATTGCCATAATACAGTAACCTCTTTCATTATAATATAGATATGGGAGTCAGGCCAAACCGTTTTCTGCTCTCTGGCTCGGCACCCCATACTTTTCGAGTGTATCATACACTATCGATATAAAAAAATCAATATAAAAAGTGTGAATTTTTTGCCATCATTGTCGAAAACAGCCGGGCAGAGGAGGATCGGGGGCGCAAAGTGCCGCCCCGCTTCCCTAAACTTCAGCAAAGAAACGATATAAATGTACCGAAAAAGCAAAAAAATGTATTTACAACCTTTCGCCCTTGTGTTAATATATATGTCGGTGGAGGTTGGGACTTCCCCGTTTCCCCTCGTGTTTTTAACCATGATCCGTGTTTCGGCTCCTGGTCTAAAAATATACGGACAAGTCGGCCCCCCGATGCGTCCACTCAAATTCCATCTACGGAGGTTACATACAAATGGCTCAAAAAGTTCAGTTTGTGGAGACCGTGCTGCGTGACGCAAATCAGTCTCTCATCGCAACCCGCCTGCCTTACGACAAGTTTGCTCCCATGTTGGAGACCATCGATAAGACCGGCTACTACGCAGTCGAGTGCTGGGGCGGCGCTACCTTTGACGTCTGCCTGCGCTACCTGAACGAAGATCCCTGGGAGCGTCTGCGCAAGATCCGCGCCGCCGTGCCCAACACCAAGCTGCAGATGCTGCTGCGCGGTCAGAATGTTCTGGGTTACTCCCACTACCCCGATGACTTTGTCAAGCTTTTCGTGCAGAAGTCCGTGGAGAACGGCATTGACATCATCCGTATCTTCGACGCCCTCAACGATACGAACAACCTGAAGGTCGCCATGGAAGCCACCGTAAAGGCCGGCGCCATCGCCTCCGGCACCCTGTCCTACACCACCTCTCCCGTCCACACCCAGAAGAAGTACGTGGAAATGGTGAAGGAACTGAAGGAAATGGGCGCTTCCACCATCTGCATCAAGGATATGGCCGGTATCATGGGCCCCAAGGAAGCTTACGATCTGGTTTCCGCCATCAAGGACGCCGCTCCTGAGCTGCCCATCGACCTGCACACCCACTCCACCACCGGTCTTGCCTTCATGACCTACCTGAAGGCCGTGGAAGCCGGCGTGGACATCATCGACACCGCCATTTCTCCCTTCTCTGGCGGCACCTCCCAGCCCGCCACCGAGACCCTGGCCTACGCGCTGCGTCAGCTGGGCTACGAGGTCGATCTGGACGACAAGTGCACCAAGAAGATGGCCGACTACTTCAAGACCGTCCGTGACGACTACATCAAGGACGGCACCCTGATGCCCAAGTCCATGGCCACCGACACCCAGTGCCTGACCTATCAGATCCCCGGCGGTATGCTCAGCAATCTGCTCAGCCAGCTGAAGCAGGTCAACGCGCTCGACCGCTTCGACGAGGTTCTGGTGGAGACGCCCAAGGTTCGTAAGGACATGGGTTATCCCCCGCTGGTCACCCCCACCTCTCAGATGGTCGGCGTGCAGGCCGTGCGCAACGTGCTGGACGGCCAGCGCTACAAGTCCGTCTCCAAGGAAATCAAGGCTTACTGCCGCGGCGAGTACGGCCACACCCCCGCGCCCATCGACCCCGAAATCCAGAAGATGATCCTGGGCGACGAGCAGCCTCTGACCGTCCGCTACGCCGACACTCTGGAGCCTGTCGTGGACAAGACCCGGGAGAAGCTGGGCGATCTGGCCCGGTCCGACGAGGACGTGCTGAGCTACATTGCTTTCCCCAACCTGGCCGAGAAGTTCTTCGAGGAGCGCAAGGCCAAGGAAGAGAACGTTGCTACCTACTCCATCGTGGAGTGCTAAGGAGGTACCGTTATGGTGTTATCTTCCACTTTGACGGATATCGGCTTTGTTGACGCCGCCGTCGTCGCGCTGCTGGGCTACGCCGTGGTATTCTTTGGCCTGGTTCTGCTGATGATCGTCGTCATCGGCATGGGCAAGATCTTCATCGCCAAGGAGAAGAAGGTCGCCGCCCACTCTGACGCCGCCAAGGCCGCCATTGCCGCCGTACCCGAGGCTCCCGCCGCCGACGCCCCCGCCGCTCCCGGCACCGCCGGCAAGCTGAAGCTCTACGATGTCGAACCGAAAACCGCCGCTATGCTTATGGCCATCGTGGCCGACAAGATGGGCAAGCCCCTGAACGAGCTGCGCTTCATTTCCATTAAGGAGGTCAAATAATCATGAAATACAAAGTGACTCTGAACGGCCGCACCTACGAGGTGGAGGTCGAAGCCGGCAAGGCCATGCTGCTGGACGAGTACGAGGCCATTGTCCCCACCGCCGCGCCTGCTGCTCCCGCTGCCGCCGCTGCCGCTCCCGTGGCCGGTGACGCCGTCACCGCTCCCATGCCCGGCAACATCCTGAAGGTAAACGTCACCGCAGGTCAGGCCGTGAAGGAAGGCGACGTTCTGGTGGTTCTGGAAGCCATGAAGATGGAGAACGAGATTCTGGCGCCCAAGGCCTGCACCGTGAAGCAGGTTCTGGTTTCCAAGGGCTCCACCGTTGACACCGGTGCTACTCTGGTCGTCCTCGGCTAAGGAGGATACACCATGAGCATCAATATTGGTGAAGTCCTGTTAAATCTATGGCAGAAGTCCGGCTTCAACGCCATTTTCGTCGGCTTTGCCGACGGCGGCTGGCAGAATCTGGTGATGCTGATCATCGCCTGTGTGCTGCTGTACCTGGGCATCGTCAAGAAATTCGAGCCGCTGCTGCTGGTGGGCATTGCCTTCGGCTGCTTGCTGTCCAACCTGCCCCTGGGCGGTCTTTACCACCAGGAGCTGTGGGACAACTTCATGAATCCCGCAAGTGACCTGTATCACAGCTACGGCGCCATCATGCGGGAAGGCGGTCTGCTGGATATCTTCTATATCGGCGTCAAGACCTCCCTGTACCCCTGCCTGATCTTCATGGGCGTGGGCGCGATGACCGACTTTGGCCCCCTGCTTAGTAATCCCAAGAGCCTGCTGCTGGGCGCTGCCGCACAGCTGGGCGTGTTCGTTGCCTTCCTGGGCGGCGTGCTGCTGGGCTTTACCGGCCCCCAGTCCGCTTCCATCGGCATCATCGGCGGCGCGGACGGCCCCACCGCCATTTTCCTGACCACCCGCCTGGCTCCCGAGCTGCTGGGCGCCATCGCCGTGGCCGCTTACTCCTACATGGCGCTGATCCCGCTGATTCAGCCCCCCATCATGAACCTGCTGACCTCCGCCGAGGATCGCAAGATCAAGATGGTGCAGACCCGTACCGTGTCCAAGGCCGAGAAGATCATCTTCCCCATCGTGGTCGTTATCTTCGTTGCCCTGCTGCTGCCTGACACCGCGCCTCTGATCGGCTGCCTGATGCTGGGCAACCTGTTCAAGGAAACCGGCGCTACTGACCGTCTCAGCGACACCGCGCAGAACGCTCTGACCAATATCGTCACCATCATGCTCGGCGTCACCGTCGGCGCAACGGCAAACGGTCAGACCTTCCTGTCGAAGCAGACCATATTCATCATCATCCTCGGTCTGACGGCATTCTGCTTCTCGACCGCAGGCGGCGTGCTTCTCGGCAAGGTCATGTACCTCATCACCAAGGGCAAGGTCAACCCACTCATCGGCTCTGCGGGCGTCTCCGCCGTTCCCATGGCGGCGGCCAGGTCGGCGGCGATGACGTCCAGCTGGTTGTCGATGTCCTCCAGCTGCCGGGCAATCTCGGCCTCGGCCTCGTTCAGGCGGCCCACGCCCCGGTTCAGGGCGTCCTGCACGCCGGACAGGTCGCCGCTTTTGACGATGTTGTTCAGGTCGTCGGACACCACCCCGGCACAGGCCAGGATGTTATCCGTCTGGTCCACCAGGGTCTGCATGGCCGTCAGGGTGTTCTCCAGGGCCAGGAGACTCTGCTGGGCGCTGCCCAGCTTCTCGATGATGCCCTGGGACACGTCGTCGGCGTCCAGGCCCAGGGCCTTGCACACGGAACTGACGGTGGTAACGGCGTCGGTCACGGTTTCCACCACCGTGGCGTTGATCTCGTCCTGCACGGCGGTTTTGGCCTTGTTGGTGATTTTGGGGGCAATGGCGTTTTTCTTCTGATTTTCGTAATACTGGATCTGGGGATGCCGCAGGTCCGTGTCCAGAATGCTGACAAAGTCCCCGGTGAAGTCCGAGGGCACGATCAGGGCGGCATAGTATTTGCCGGAGCGGACGCCCTCCAGGGCCTCCTCCCGGGAATCCACAAAGTCCCAGCCCATCTGGTGGTTGCTTTTCAGACCGTCCAGCACCATGGAGCCGATGTTCAGCTTCAGGCCCAGCAGCTCATAGCCCTCGTCCTCGCTGGTAACGGCCACCCGGATGTTGGAGGTGGAGTCCGGGCCATAGGGGTCCCAGTTGGAGAAAATGTTGAACCAGGCATACAGGCACGGGATCAGGCACAGACCCATGATGACCACCACGGCCACCACGCTGGCGCTGATGCGCTGCCAGTCGGACCGGAAGATTCTCCAGATATTTTTCATTTCCGTTCCTCCTTTGAGCCGTTCCCCTGCTGCTCCATATATTGGAAGATGCGTCCCAGCTCGTGGGACAGCGACTCCAGCCCCCGGGCCAGCTGCTGCACGTCCGTCTGAAGCCCGGCCAGCGTCTGATTCAGGTCAGGGGAAACAGGCTGCGGGGCGGCCTGGGATGCCGGCGGGACAGGGGCAGGATTCTCCGGGACAAAAACAGGCTCGGAAACGGGGGCGGGCTCCGCCGCGGATTCCGTCACGGATTCCGGCTCCGCCGCAGGCGTCTCCGCCTCGGGGGAACCGTAATACCGGTCCCAGGCCTGGTCGTCGAACAGGCGGGCGAAGGCGCCGCCGTCCTCCTGCTGCGCAGCTTCGCCGGGGCGGGGCTGCGGCTCCGGCGCGGCGGCGGTCTCGATGCCCCGCAGCCCCTGGAGCAGCTGGTCCAGATCCTCCTCCGCCTGGGCGGCGGACTGGGCAAAGCTCTCCTGCTCCTCCTGGGGCGGGTCGGGGGGCAGGTCCGGCTCCTGGCCCCGGCCCCGCAGCAGGGGCAGCAGCTGGGGCATGGCGCTGGGCAGCGGCGTCAGCTGGTCCAGCTCCACCTCTTTTTTGGTGATCTTCTTGACCTTGTTCTGCATTTCATAGTCGATGTATTCCACGGCGATGAGATACGCCGCGATGCCGAACATGGACACGATCCACAGCAGCAGGAAAATCACCCGGGAGCCTTCCGACAAAAACAGCAGCACCAGGAACACCAGCGGCACCAGCAGCAGGCTCAGCATCCCCTTGCGGATGCGGCGCTGGTTGCCGTTGTGGAACTGAAGGACCTCCTGCAAAAGGGCCTGATATAATTGGCTGTATTTCTTTTCGTCCATGGGAAGTCCTCCTTTCTCAGAGCATTTCGGTTTCTTCCAGCTTCTCCTCCATGAAGTGGTTCAGGCCCATGAAGGGCTTGCGCACCCACAGGCCGATGAGCAGGGCAGCCGCGCCGAAAATCAGCAGGCAGCCGATGTTCTTCAGCCAGGTCAGCCCATACAGGCCGCAGATGCACTCCCGCATGGCGTCGATGGCATAGGGAAAGGGGAAGATGTGATAGATCTTCTGATACACGTCCGGCAGCAGCTCAATGGGGAAGGTGCCGCTGGACCCGGCGATCTGGAGCACCATGACCACCACCACGACGGCCTTGCCCACGTCGCCGAAGGAAATCGTCAGGGAATAGATCAGCAGGCTGAACACCAGGGAGGTGATGGCCCCGGTGGCAAACAGCAGGGCAGGCTCCACGCACTGAATTTTCAGCACCAGCAGGTCACCGGCCACGATGACGGCGGCCTGGATCTGGCTGAGGACAAAGAACAGGAAATACCGGCCGAAAAACAGCTGATAGGGCTTGGGAGCCACCAGACCCTCCCGCCGGGCGTGGGGCTTGAGAATGGCCACCAGCATGACGCCGCCCACCCAGATGGCCAGCACGGAATAGAAGGGGGCCATGGCGCTGCCGTAGTTATCAATGGGATACACCGGCTCCACGGAGGTCTGCACCATCTGGGAGAAATAGGCGCCGTAATCCTCCGGATTGCCCCCCAGAATGTCCAGCAGGGTATCCAGATAATCGGGGCTGTCGCTGTCCTCCAGGCCGCCCAGCAGACTCCCCAGCTTGTCGATGGCCTGGCCCATGGCGGTGCGCCCCTGGGACATGAGTCCGTCTAAGGTCCCCGCCGCCGCGGAGGCCGCCGCCAGCAGGTCCCGGGTGTCCGCCGCGGTGCCGTGGAAGCCCTGAAGCAGGTCCTCGGACTGATCCAGCACGTTCTTCACGTCGTTGACCACGTCGTCAAACACCGGGGTCAGCAGGGTGTCCGCCAGCTTCTCCAGCTGGGCCGCCAGGGCGATGGTGTCCTGCAGCACGGCGGAATTCTCCTTCAGCCCGTCGGCCAGGGTGTTCAGCCGGTCCCGCAGCTGATAGCAGCTGTCCGCCAGGCGCTGGGCGGCAGCCGCCGCCTCGGCCCCCACGGGCCCGGCCTCCACCGCCACGGACTTGGCCCACTCCATGAGTTTGTCGCCCATGTCGCCCATGGTCTGGGCGGCATCCCGGAGGTTCTCCTGAATCTCCGGCAGCTGGGCGTCCACATCGATGCCGTTGAGGAACTTCTCCGCCGCGTCAAAGGCCTTGTCCAGGGCGGTCTGGGCCTTGTCCAGGGCGGCGTGGACCTTCCGGTTCAGCTGGGCCACGGTGTCCAGAAGCTCCTGGCCGTCGGGCCGGTTCTGGTTGATGTTGGAAACCAGGTCCGACAGGTCCTGGCGATAGCTGCTGTTGTCCTGGCCTGCGGCCTGGAAGGCGTCGATGGTCTTGGCACAGGAGCGCAGCAGGCTGCGGGTCTGGCCCAGCAGGCCCTGGACGGAGCCCACCGGGTCCTCCTGGCTCAGCTGCTGGGACAGGTCGTTGGCCCCCCGGAAGATGGCGTCCACCACCACGTCCAGATAGCTCTTGCTGATGGTGGTTTTCAGGGTCATCACCGGCCGCAGGTCCAGCCCCTGGGCAAACTCGCCATAGCCGTACAGCAGCAGGCCCGGCCGCACCATGTCCAGGTGCATCTCCGGATAGCAGGCGGTGGCCCCGGTGTTGGCGCAGTGGCGCAGCGGAAACCGCACCCCCCGCTTTTCCTCCACCGCCCGGATCACCCGGCAGAACAGGTCAAACTGCCGCCGGGTATAGGCCTGGCTCTCCTGGTCCTGCTCGTCGGCCACGGCGAAGTGGGTGAAGATGCCCTCCGCCTCCAGCCCCGGCAGGCCGCAGGCCTCACAGATGCCCTCCACGCCGCCGTCAAAGTGACTGCCGTCGCAGAGGTAGCCCAGCCGGGACATGCCGGTGTCCACCTTGATGTGGATTTTCAGGGTCCCGCCCAGGGCCGCGGCCTCCCGGCTGTATTCCAGGGCCTTGGCCTTGCAGGTCACCGCCTGGGTAATGTGGTGCTCTATCAGCCGCCCCACCTGCTCCTTGGGGGTGTGGCCCAGGATCAGCACCGGCATGGTCACGCCGTTGGCCCGCAGCTCCATGGCCTCGTCGATGCTGGACACCGCCAGATAGTCGGCTCCCAGCTCCTGGAGGGTCCGGGCCACCTGCACGGCCCCGTGGCCGTAGGCGTCGGCCTTCACCACGCCCAGGAAGCGGACCCTCGGCCCGATATGCTGCCGCAGGCGGCCATAGTTGTGGGCCAGAGCGTCCAGGTCGATCTCCGCCCAGGTTCTCTTTAATGTGGATTCCATGATGATAGCCTCTCTTTATTCTGAAGTAAAGGACAGCAGCCGGGCCGTCAGCACCACGCGGCTGTCCTGAGAAAACTCGGCATACAGCGGGGCCCCGTCCCCGCCCAGCCAAACGGTGCACAGCACCTTGCCGCCGGGGGCGGTGGTGTCCAGGGCCAGGCGCAGGCAGTCAAGCCCCTCCAGGGTCTCCTGCCCCGCGTCCACCAGATACCCCTCCTCCATGGCCCGCAGCAGCCACGGCAGACAGTTGGCCGGGGCCAGATCCCGCAGGCTTCCGGCGGACAAAGCCGCCCCGTCATAGGACACCGTCAGATCCTCTCCGCTGACGGAGGCCGTCAGCCCCGCCAGGTCCTCAGGGCCTGTAACGGTGGTCCCGGCGCCGGTGGGGGTCCAGTCGCAGGACACGGTGAACGTGCGGTTCTCCGTCTCCAGATGGCAGGTGATCTCCGCCTCCATATGGGCGGCCTGCATCTCCCGGTACCGCTGGCGCAGACTCTCCGCCTGCGACGCGGTCTTTTTTCCGCAGCCGGCCAGCAGCAGCGCCGCCGCCAGCAACCATACCAAGCATTTTTTCACGGTAAACCCTCCCTTTCCGGAAGGCTTTCCGCTATCCCAACATCTATCTGTCTGTCACGCTGCCCGCCTCGGACCGTTATGCGCCTCGCAGAGTTCGCGGCTCGCAGGCCGCGAATCAAGTCCGATCCATTTTTCGCGGCGGCGTGTACGTCGCGAAAAATACTTTGCGCGGAGAGAGTGTGTCCAAATGAGCAAAAGGCTCATTTG
>OHPO01000811.1_pt1 | contig 15705 bp, 9 predicted proteins | sample 1577741 | NCBI WGS metagenome assembly OHPO01 (sample SAMEA3879574, study PRJEB24766) | human gut metagenome | biome: human-associated habitat; feature: feces | place: USA | collected 1985/1987
GCAGCTCCACATTATCCAGCACATTCAGCGAATTAATCAGATGGAAAGACTGGAACACAAAACCCAGCTTCTGGTTACGGAAAGCAGCCAGCTCCTTGTCCTTCATGCCGTCCACTTTCGTACCGGCTATTTCGATGGTGCCGCTGGTAGGTGCATCCAGTAAACCCATAATGTTCAGCAACGTAGATTTTCCACAACCGGAGGGTCCCATGATACTGAGAAATTCTCCCTTGTTCACTTCGAGGTTTACATTTTCCAATGCCACGGTTTCAATCTCGTTTGTACGATAAATCTTGTTGATGCCAGTTAACTTAATCATAATGGTAAGTATTTAATTGTTATTATTCTGTTCCGTTTCTATTCCGCACAATTTCTGCTTCAAGAGGTCAAAAGTTGTGCCAAAACCGTTTATCATTGATTATCTGCTATTTATACATGCAGTAAGGTGTCCGAAAATGAACACTTTGTCCGTTTTCATCTATTCGTCACGCAGGGCTTCCGTAGGTGGAATGCAGCTGATGTTGCGCGCCGGGATATAGATTCCCACCAACACTACCACCAGCAGTATCAGAAAGATGACGAGCGACACGAGCAGATAATGCGAGGTGAAATCCGACACCCAATAGCTCTCTGTACTCTCCACCCAATTCTGTCCTTTGGCCAGCCCTTCTTTCAGTGCATATTGCAAATAAAGCAGAAAACCAGTCAGTGAAGCGACCACGGTCAATACCGTGCCTTCGCCCATCAGCAGGCGGACAATGTCACTACGTGTAGCTCCGAACGACAGCATCACTCCCACTTCCTCGCGCCTCGTACGTGTCTGCAACCAGAAGGTACCGATGACACCCAGGCAAAGATTCACCAGGAAGAAAGCCGCCATCGCCAGATTACGGCGGTAAATCGGTGTGGAATTGCTGGCTTCGCTCTCCGTTATAATCTGCTCATAGGAACGGACACTACGGGCAAACAGATTACCCCGCCTCATCTCCTTCACCATCCAGGGACGGAAATCGTGCAGAAAACGCTCCATGCTGACACCCTCTTTGAGACGTACCAGGATATGGGCACTTTCAGGGATATAACTTGTATCGATGGTAAGCATCGGCATAAATGCAACGGGGACGGGACGCCACTCGCTATACATCTTCATGGCTCCTATCGTACCGACAACCGGCATGTACAAGGTATCTCCATGGTCTCTGCTTATACAGCGTTTGCCATGCGCGTCTTTGGTATGGAACAACTGTTCGGCAGCATTCTCCGTCAGTACAATGTCATTCGGGGCATAGGCGTAGTCGGACAGCTGTCCGGGTGTCCGCCCCTTACCGGAACGGAAACCATACGTATCGAAAAAGTTCGTATGAGGCAAAAATTGTATCATCATAATAGATAAGGGAATCGTATCCCCTTCGGCAAACAATTGACTATTCGAACTTCCCGAAGAATTGGGATAACAGAATCCCAGCACGGGAGTGGCCGATTCCACACCGTCAAAGTCCTTGACATAACGCACCAAATTATAATAGTTGTCCACCAACGTAGCAGAGTCCTGCGCTTCGGCATCGTATCCCGGTGCCTGGGGCTGCAATGCGCCCAATGAAATGAGGCAAAGCCGCTCCGCATCATAGCCCAACGGGATATTACGATCGTGCGTGACCACAATCACCGGGTCCAATACAACCCAACTGATGATACTCACCAATATCAATTCGGCCAACAACCATCCGTTCTTGCGGCGGCGCGCCCAAAGATTCTTCCATATTAACTTAAACATACCAACCTCCCGTGTCTTATCGTTTTTCATTCAGTGAGTTCACAATCGGTTTCCGCAAGGAATACCACGCCGGTATAAGGGCCGACAACAGATTCAGCACGACGCACAGCGCCAATGCGGCGAGAAAAACCAGCGGAGCAAACAGCATTTCACCCGATACGCGGACCTCCACTCCTTCGGGTACCATATTCGGCCAGCTGTCGAATACCGTAAATATCCACTCGCGTCCCACGTAAAGTGCCAGCCATGCCAGCAGCAAGCCCAATGCTCCGCCCAGTGCGGTCAGCAGCAGGTTTTCCCACATCACTTGTGAAAGCAGTATCTTACGTCCGGCTCCAAACGATTTCCGCACGCCCATCTCTGCCAGACGTCCCTCCATACGGCTCGATATCATGCCGCTCAGATTCAGGGCAGGCACCAACAGCAATACGAGCAGGACAAGCAGAAAGTGGCGCACTGTGGCCCAAAGGTCAAACTCCATACTTGCATAAGTCTTGAAGACACTCAACAGATGGGAGGTGGGCTGCTCCCAGAAATCTACTTTCCATTCATCGGGATGCATAAGATTCTCCTTGCGGCAGATTTCCTTTATCTCAGCCCGCAGAGCATCTCCCTGCTTACTGTCCTGCACCAGAAAGGCAGCACTGAAAGCTCCCAGATAGGGAAGGTCGTACTTGGGAGTGCTGTAATCGGGCGACACCGTATAAGGTATATAAAGCTGTGCATAGGATTTAGAGGTGAGGTAACTGGCACTGCGCACCACCCCACAAACCCGATAGTCGATATAGTTCAGGCTGAACGAGCGTCCTACTACCTCTTCCGTCGTACCGAACAAGCGGCGTGCCAAATCATCGGTAATGACAGCAGTGGAAATGCCACTTGCCAGGTCGGATGCCGTGAATGGACTACCTTCCAGGAATTGGAAAGAATATATCTTGAAAAAAGCAGGGTCTGTCAACTTTACCATAACCGGAAAATCACCGCTGCGGTCGGCAGGCTGTATATAACTGTTTTCCGACAAATCATTATGCAGCTCGGCCGAAACGACAAGGGCATTCTCTACGGGATAGAACCAGTCTTGCAGTGCCTTGTAGGAAACAGCCCATTGCATGGTCCTGGTATTGTTGCCGCTTCCCTGCGTGAATTTTGAATTGCTGAGGTAAAGCGTATTCATGCGGTTTGCCTCTGGATAGACGGGCGCAATCTTCACATAATACACCACCGCCATAATCATTGTCATGGCAATGGCCAGCCCCGTACCCACAATGTAGAGCATGCTGAACAGTTTATTCTGCTTCAACAGCTCCCAGGCTTGTTTCAAGTAAACCTTTATCATTTTAGCTTCAACTTATTCTTGTTCTTATAGTTACTCATATCGCTCACCACCACTTCATCACCCGGTTGCAAGCCACTGACCACTTCTACAAACTCAAAGTTGGAATCGCCCAGCTGCACCTTGCGCTTTACAATTTCCTTGTCGGAATTGCGTACAAAAAGTTCATACTCCCCACGTCCCACATAATAGCTGGCATTGGCTATGCGCATCACGTCTTCCTTCACTGCATTCATCACATAGACGTCGGTTTTCAGACCGGAACGCAGTCGGCGGTTGTTGTCCTCATTCAACTGCACGGTAAAGGAGATGACGCCATTCTTTGAAAGCGGAGTAACACTGCTTACGGAACCTTCCAGCTTTTCGCTGCCAATCTTCACAATGGCCTTGCCGCCGGCAGCCACACGGTCACCGTAAGTATCGGCAATCTCGCCTTCCACCTTGAAGTGACTCAAGTCGGAGATGACGGCAATCTGTGAGCCTTCGGGAACCTGAGCACCAATCTGATTGTTGATATAAGTAAGGATGGCCTTCCGGGGCGAACGCACCTGCGCATCGTCGAGCGTACGTTTGGTTTCGGCCAGTGTCTTTTGGAACATGCTGAAATCCAGTTCCTGCACTTGGTATTCTGCAGCCAGCACTTCCTTCTCGTTGGCATACTGCTGCTGTAATTGCTCGTATTCCAGTTGTGCTACGTTGTAGCTCAGTTCGGCTTGGCGCACTTTGTCGGTGGTGCCCGAACCGAGGCTATCAAGGTACTGCTCGTTACGCAGCTCCACCTTCATGCGGTCCAGCTTCATGGCGGAGACTTTGATTTTCATCTGAAGGTCGGTCAGCTTGGTCTGGTTGTCAAGTTTCAGCTGTTTCAGCTTGTAGCTGCGCATCTGCTCTTCATCCAGCATCTTTTTGTAGTCGGTCTCGGCACTCTGCAAGTCCAGTTTCAGGATGGGGGTACCTACATCCACGCTGTCGCCACCTTTTCTGTACACTTCCAAAATGCGGGTATTGATGGGCGAGTTGATGATTTCCTCGAATGCCGGGACTACCTTGCCGGAGGCGCTGACGCTGACTTCAATCGTGCCTTTACCCACTTGGGAGAAAACGAGGTCTTTCTCCTTCACTCCCGTACGCATCAATGAAATGAGTACACTGACCACTACGATACCTGCCACGCCGATAGCACCGTAGCGGATGATTTTCTTATTGCGTTCTTTATTACGCACTTCTTTCGGAATTTCTCTATCCATATCTTTAAATTTTATTGTTTGCGAACATAACGCTTAATATATACTAAATCCATGCCAAAATCATAAACCACTGAAAGTAAGCGAAAAGGCAAAAAAGAAGGGTGTCCGTTTTCGGACACCCTGTACATTTTCGGATAGCTTCTTTATCTTAATCTCAAGCGGTCTCCCACCTCGGGCACGTATTCCGCATCCTTACGATTCATCTTATAAAGGTTCTTCAGACGAATACCGTACTTTTGGGAAATGGAGTGCATGGAATCGCCGTCCTTCACAATGTAGACTGTATGGGGTTTGGCAGCTTTCTTGCGCTTTTCTTTCAAGTAGATGATGTCTCCTGCCTCCAGTGTATATTCTTTATGGAGGTCGTTGTATTTCACCAGTTTCTTCCAGCTGATGTCAAACTCCTTGCCCAATACCTGGAAGGTGTCTCCGTCGCGTGCCACGACATAAGCTATATCGTTGGCAATGTACACCTGATGCGGATTGGCCAGCCAAGGTTTCTTTTTCAGTTCCTTCTCCCAACTGCGGACATCGTGTTTGCTCATGCCACGGCTGTCGTACTTATACAGTTCATAGTCCTCAATAATGGTTATCAGGCGGTTGGCATACGACGGGTCGGTAGCATAGCCGGCCTTCTTCAAGCCGCGCGCCCAACCCTTATAGTCCGTAATCTTCAGTTTGAAAAGAAAAGCATAACGTGCTCCCCGTTTCAGGAAATCGGAATGGTCTTCATAAGAGTCTTTCGGATTGCGATAAGCGCGGAAACATTCATTGCGGGCATCGTCATCATGCCTCACCGTCCGTCCGCGCCAGTTGCCTCCACACTTGATGCCGAAGTGGTTGTTGCTCTTACGCGCCAGCTCGCTGTATCCGGCACCACTCTCCAACAGCCCTTGGGCCAGCGTGATGCTGGCAGGTATCTTATGACGTTGCATCTGCTCCACGGCAAGGGGAGCATACTGTTTGATATACTCATTGTAGCGGGCATTCCGGCGTTGTGCCTGCACTGTTGTAATGGAAATAAAAAGAAATGCTATGATAGCAGTCAGTCTGAAAATCCGTTTCATGCTTAAAATGTTGAGTTCTGCACAAAAGTCCGTAAAAGAATTGAAATAACCAATCTCTTTTCTATCTTTGTAACATTAATTACAATATAACCCTTTGCCTTATGAAAGAATTAAATATCGAAATCGCCGTCAAGATATACGACTATGAAGAACTGGATGCCGCCGACCGCGAACTGATGGATGCCGCCCGCGAGGCTACCAACCGCAGCTATGCCCCTTACTCCCACTTCTCGGTAGGAGCTGCAGCCAGACTGGCAAACGGTATTGTAGTGACCGGCACCAACCAGGAAAACGCCGCCTATCCTTCCGGGCTGTGTGCAGAACGCACCACCCTATTCTATGCCAACTCCCAACATCCCGACCAGGCAGTAACCACCCTCGCCATTGCTGCACGCAACGAGCACGACGAGTTCCTGGAGTCTCCCATCCCGCCCTGCGGCGCCTGCCGGCAAGTGATGCTCGAAACGGAAAAGCGCTTCAAGCATCCCATGAGGGTGTTGCTATATGGCAAAAAGGGAATCTACGAGCTGAAGAATGTGGGAGAATTACTGCCACTCTCGTTCGATGCTTCGGCCATGAAGTAACAGAACCAATAAAGTATTAACATCGTGTCTGCAGGAAGTTAATTTCTTGCAAACACGATATTAACTTCTTGCCGACACGATATTAATATCGCAAAAAGCCTTTGTTATTCAGTGGAAATTATTACCTTTGCGCCCACTAACCAATTAATTCCACCGATGAGAATATCCGACTAAAGACAACACATTTCGGTAAACATCACTATCAACATGCTTTTTCAGACTGAACGCTGAGCATCACCTATATAGATGTTTAGCCAATACTGTGTTTGTCTGTACCCCTCCCCTTCGAGAATTTCAATTTCGGGGAATGCTTGCATCCCCCCTATCATTCTTACTTCTAAAAACACAGTAGAAACTTATGAGCTTTATCATTAAAGACCTTAGCTATATCCATGCAGATAAGGAAATCTTGTTTTCACACCTCCACTTGAGTATCAACTCCGGAGATAAAATAGCCCTGACCGGAAATAACGGTTGCGGCAAGTCTACCCTCATGCGCATTTTGGCAGGAGACTTGTCACCAAGTTCGGGAACGGTGCTACGCCCCGAACATCTGTACTACGTGCCCCAGCACTTCGGACAATACGACCGGCAGACAATAGCACAAGCTTTGGGAATCAGCCACAAGCTATCTGCCCTGCATGCCATCCTAAGCGGTGACGCTACCGAAAAGCACTTCAATACGCTCAATGATGACTGGAACGTGGAAGAACGCGCCCAGACTTCTCTCGACAGCTGGGGACTGGACGGTATCCCACTCTCCCGTCCGATGGAAGGACTTAGCGGCGGCGAAAAGACCCGCATCTTCCTGGCAGGCATGGAGTTGCACAACCCAACAGCCATCCTGCTGGACGAACCGACCAACTATCTGGACGCGGATGGACGGGAACGTCTGTATAACTTGATACGACGGACATCGGCTACCGTGCTCGTCATCAGTCACGACCGCACGCTACTGAATCAGTTGCCTGCCATCTGCGAACTCTCCTCCCAGGGATTGACGTATTACAGCGGAAACTACGACTTCTACAAAAAACAGAAGGCCCTGCAACAGAAAGCCCTTACCCAACAACTGGAAGAGAAGCAGAAAGCCCTGCGCCTTGCACGCAAAGTGGCACGCGAAGTAGAAGAACGGAAGGCCAAACAGAATGTGCGGGGAGAAAAAAACTCCATTAAAAAGGGGATTCCCCGCATCATGATGGGAGCACTGAAAAACAATGCGGAAAACAGCAGCAGCAGACTCAGCAGCATTCATACGGAGAAAACGGAAAAATTGCAGGCAGAAATGTCAGGTATCAAAAGTTCACTGCCACAGACAGACAAACTGAAAACAGACTTCAATGCCTCTCATCTGCATGTGGGGAAGGTTCTAGTCAAGGCAAAGGACGTCAACTTTCATTATCCCAGCCTCGTGGCTTCTCCTATGGAGACAACCCGTCCGGAGGCAGTAAAGGAGCTCTGGTCTTCCTCCCTCACCTTCCAGTTGAGAAGCGGCGACCGCCTCAGCTTGAAAGGAAAAAACGGCAGTGGAAAAACAACCCTGCTGAAACTCATCATGGGCGAACTGCACCCCACCGGCGGAGTGATGGAGCGTGCCGACTTCACCTCCGTCTATCTGGACCAGGAATACTCCCTCGTCCGTAATGAGCGCAGCGTACTCCAACAAGCAGAAGCTTTCAACCACCGCCACCTGCCGGAACATGAAGTGAAAACCATCCTCAACCGTTACCTCTTTCCCCGCGACGTGTGGAACAAGCCGTGCGGCAAACTGAGTGGCGGCGAAAAGATGCGCCTCTCCTTCTGCTGCCTGATGATTGCCGACAATACCCCGGATATGTTCATTCTGGACGAACCCACCAACAATCTGGACATCGAGAGTATAGAAATAATAACGGCAACGATACGCGACTACGCCGGCACCGTAATTGCCATCAGCCACGACCGGGAGTTTCTGAAAGACACCGGCATCGAACGGGAGATACTTTTGGAATGAATCAGTAATTTAGGTAACAACAACCGTAATTTGTATACTGCCATTCTCATAAAACCTGCCTATTTTTGCAGCACGTAATCATTTACTAACTAACGAACAACGAATATGAGCAAAAAAGTATTAATCCTCTCCTCCAGTCCCCGCAGGAATGGAAACTCCGACCTCTTGTGCAATGAATTCATGCGCGGTGCCGCAGAGGCCGGACATCAAGTAGAAAAGATTTTCCTGAAAGACAAGCACATCAACTACTGCACGGGATGCAGCGTATGCAGCATGTACGGCAAACCCTGCCCGCAAAAGGACGATGCCGCCGAAGTGGTGGAAAAGATGATTGCCGCCGACGTCATCGTCATGGCAACCCCCGTCTACTTCTACACCATGAGCGCGCAGATGAAGACACTGATTGACCGTTGTTGCGCACGCTACCTTGAAATAAAGGACAAGGAGTTCTACTTCATCATCGCCGCCGCCGAAGAAAGTGTCCCCATGATGGAGCGTACCATCGATGGTTTCCGTGGCTTCCTCGACTGCCTGGAAGAGCCCAAAGAATGCGGCACCATTTATGGCGTGGGTGCCTGGAAGGTGGGCGAGATAAACGACAAGCCTTCCATGCACGAAGCCTACGAGATGGGAAAAAAGGTATAAAGAACGAATACTAATCGCTATACAATACATTTATGCTACGTACCATCAGACTGACCCTTGCCGTCATCTTCTTCGCACTCATCACGCTGTTGTTCCTCGACTTCACGGGAACACTGCATGCCTGGTTCGGATGGATGGCGAAGATACAATTCCTGCCGGCCGTGCTGGCACTGAACATCGGTGTAGTACTGTTTCTTGCAGTGCTGACCTTGGTATTCGGACGCATCTACTGCTCCGTCATCTGCCCGTTGGGAGTATTCCAGGACATTGTTTCCTGGCTCTCCGCCAAACGGAAGAAAAACCGTTTCCGCTACTCGTCCGCACTGAAATGGCTACGCTACGGTGTGCTGGGAGTATTCGTACTTGCCATTATCGGCGGACTGAACTCTTTTGTCGTGCTGCTGGCCCCTTACAGCTCATACGGGCGCATCGTTTCCAGCCTTTTCTCCCCACTCTACCAGTGGGCAAACAACGGACTGGCCTACCTGGCCGAACGTGCTGACAGCTATGCCTTCTATGAAACGGATGTATGGATGAAGAGTCTCCCTACCCTGCTGATTGCCACGGTCACTCTGGTGGTCCTCATCGTGCTGGCATGGCGAGGTGGACGTACCTATTGCAACACCATCTGTCCGGTAGGTACAGTGCTTGGCTTCCTCTCGAAGTATTCCTTGCTGAAACCGGTGATTGACACAAAGAAGTGCAACAGTTGCGGACTTTGTGCCCGCAACTGCAAGGCATCGTGCATCAACATCAAGGCACACGAAATAGATTACAGTCGTTGCGTGGCATGTATGGACTGTATCAACAAGTGCAGGAAAGGTGCCATCACTTACACACGCCGCAAGCCGGCCTCCGCTGCTGTCTCCCAGGAAACCTCCGTGGCACCGGAGCAGGTAAACGACGCCCGCCGCGCATTTCTCTCTACAACTGCCGTGTTTGCTGCTACGGCAGCCCTCAAGGCGCAGGAGAAGAAAGTGGACGGTGGACTGGCTGTCATCGAGGACAAAAAAATCCCCGAGCGCGCCACTCCCATCACTCCTCCGGGCTCACTGAGCGCCCGCCACTTTGCACAACACTGCACAGCCTGCCAGCTCTGCATATCGGTATGTCCCAACCAAGTGCTCCGTCCTTCTTCGGACTTGACAAAACTGATGCAGCCGGAAATGTCCTACGAACGCGGTTACTGCCGCCCCGAATGCGCCAAGTGTGCGGAGGTGTGTCCTACCGATGCCATCCATCTGACGAGCCTCGCCGAGAAATCGGCCGTCCAAATCGGTCATGCCGTATGGATTAAGGAGAATTGCATCTGCATCACAGACAAGATGGAATGCGGGAACTGTGCCCGCCATTGTCCGGCCGGTGCCATACAGATGGTTCCTTCAGACCCGGAAGACGAAGCCTCCATCAAGATACCGGTAGTCAACGCCGAACGCTGTATCGGATGCGGAGCATGCGAGAACCTTTGTCCGTCGCGTCCGTTCAGTGCCATTTATGTGGAAGGCCATGTGATGCACAGAACTGTCTGAAGCAGCTTTATCATCCAAATATCCATTTATAATTTCAGTCCTATCACAATGAAAGAAGACAATAAGAACAAGATAAACCGCCGCGATTTCTTCAAACTCGCCGGTGCAGGAACGCTTGCCTCGGCAGCAGCCCTGTACGGCTGTTCGGGCAACAAGAACAACGGGGAGAGCGAATCGGCCGCGTTGGGCGAGATACCAACCGACAAGATGACCTACCGTACCAATCCCAACACGGGCGACCGGGTTTCTCTACTGGGATACGGATGCATGCGATGGCCCACCCGGAAACGCGCCGACGGGAATGGAGACGAAATAGACCAGGAAGCCGTGAACGACCTAATAGACTATGCCATTGCCCACGGAGTGAACTATTTCGACACCTCCCCCGCCTATGTGCAAGGTCTGTCGGAGCGCGCCACGGGCATTGCCTTGAAACGCCACCCACGGGAGAAATTCTTCCTTGCCACAAAGCTGTCCAACTTCAGTCCCAGCACGCACAGCCGCGAAGAGTCCCTTGCCATGTATCACCGCTCCTTCCGCGACCTGCAAGTGGACTACATCGACTACCTCTTGCTGCACGGCATCGGCATGGGCGGCATGGAAGCCCTCCGCTCCCGCTATCTGGACAATGGCATGCTGGACTTCCTGCTGAAAGAGCGCGAAGCCGGACGCATCCGCAACCTCGGATTCTCCTATCATGGAGACATCGAAGTCTTTGACTACCTGCTCTCCCGCCACGACGAACTGAAATGGGACTTCGTACAAATCCAACTGAACTACGTGGACTGGCGACATGCCAAAGAAGTGAATACCCGCAACACGGATGCCGAATACCTATATGCCGAGCTGGTGAAGCGCAACATTCCTGCCGTTATCATGGAGCCGTTGCTGGGCGGACGCCTATCCCGCCTAAACGACCACTTGATGGCACGTCTGAAACAACGCCGCCCGCAGGAGAGCGTGGCTTCCTGGGCCTTCCGATTTGCAGGTACTTTCCCCGATGTGCTGACCGTACTGAGCGGAATGACGTACATGGAGCATCTGCAAGACAACCTGCGTACCTTCTCCCCGCTTGTTCCATGTACGGAAGAGGAGTTTACCCTGCTGGAAGATACCGCCCAGCGAATGCTGCAATACCCCACCGTGCCGTGCAACGACTGCAAATACTGTATGCCGTGCCCCTATGGACTGGATATTCCAGCCATCTTGCTGCACTACAACCGCTGCATCAACGAGGGCAACGTGCCGCAGAACAGCCAAGACGAGAATTACCGCGAGGCACGCCGCGCCTTCCTGATAGGCTATGACCGCAGTGTTCCCCGTCTCCGCCAAGCCAACCGCTGCACCGGTTGCGGCCAATGCAACCCGCACTGTCCGCAAGGCATCGACATCCCGGCGAAACTGCAGGAGATAGACCGATTTGTGGAAGCGCTGAAGCAGGAAACCCTTTAACGGACTTATCTTCAACCCTGGTTGTCCATTTTAAGGATTACCAATCATATACAGATTCTTCTTTTTGTATAACTTTGCAAAAAGAACCATAGATAAACGATGAATAAAAAGATTTTAACCGCAATTTTAATAAGTATCGCCCTTCCGGGTAGTATGCTGTCCGCACCTGCCGACAGCCTCCGGCTGAAAAGCTACAAGCTTGATGAAGTCGTAGTGACCGGGACAAGAAATGAAACAGACATCCGCCACCTGCCAATGACCATCTCCGTAGTGGGCCGCCAGCAACTGGAACAGACCTACCAGCCCTCCATCCTGCCTACACTGACCGAGCAGGTGCCCGGACTTTTCACCACAAGCCGCGGCATCATGGGCTACGGCGTATCCACGGGAGCCGCAGGAGGCATGAGCCTGCGCGGGATAGGCGCCGGAGTAAACGCAGCCGGAGGACCTACGACCAGCCTGCTGGTGCTGATAGACGGACACCCGCAATACATGGGCCTGATGGGGCATCCCATCGCCGACGCCTACCAGAGCATGATGGCCGAACGGGTGGAAGTGCTGCGCAGTCCCGCCTCCGTCCTCTATGGGTCCAATGCAATGGGCGGGGTTATCAACATCGTCACCCGCAAGATGCAGGAGGACGGGGTGAAAACCAATGCGCAGATAGGATACGGTTCCTACAATACCCTGCAGACGGAAGTCTCCAACCGCGTGAGGAAAGGGCGTTTCAGCAGCGTGGTGACCGGCTCGTACAACCGTACCGACGGACACCGTGACGACATGGAGTTTGAGCAGTATGGCGGCTATGCCAAACTGGGATACGACTTCAGCGACACCTGGAAGCTGTGGGGCGACGTGAACATCACCCGCTTCAACGCCTCCAATCCCGGCGAAGCCGACAATCCGTATATAGACAACGACTCGCGCATCACACGCGGCATGACCTCCTTCGCACTGGAAAATCGTTACGACTGTACTTCCGGCGCCGTGAGCTTCTTCTATAACTGGGGCCGGCACAGAATTAATGACGGCTACCATCCCGGAGGAGAGCCCCAGAAGTCGCACTTCAACTCCAAGGACCGGATGCTGGGCATATCGTGGTATCAAAGCGCCACGCTCTTCACCGGCAACCGCCTGACCGTAGGTTTCGATTACCAGCACTTCGGCGGAGAGTCCTGGAACAAGGTTGTCGCCATCGACGAGGCAAAACCCGGACAGCAGATTGGTGACCGCATCCCCGGCGTGGACAAGCAGATGGATGAATTTGCAGGCTATGTGGATTTCAGGCAGGACATCAACAGTTGGCTTTCACTGGACGCCGGTGTCCGCATAGACCACCATTCGCACGTAGGCACGGAATGGATTCCCCAAGGGGGACTGGCTTTCCATCTGCCGCGGCAGGCAGAACTGAAAGCAATGGTGAGCAAAGGATTCCGTAACCCCACCATCCGGGAGATGTACATGTTCCCTCCACAGAACCCCGATTTGAAAGCGGAGAGCCTGATGAACTATGAACTCTCCTTTACGGGGCAGCTTTTGGGAGGGCCCATGTCCTATGGGGTGAACCTCTACTACATCAACGGGGACAACATCATCATGACGGACCCTGCCCTGCGCAAGAACGTCAACTCCGGCGAGATAGAGAACTGGGGTGTGGAAACCAACCTCGGATACCGCATCAACCGCCACTGGCAGATGAATGCCAATTATAGCTGGCTGCACATGGAGAATCCGGTACTGGCGGCTCCCGAGCACAAACTCTATGCCGGTGCGGACTTTACGCAAGGACGTTGGGGCCTATCTACCGGTATACAATACGTGAAGGGTCTCCATACCTCGGTCACCCCGGGTAAGGAGAAGCAGGAAAGCTTCGTACTCTGGAACCTGCGTGCCAACTACCGTCTGTGCAGTTTTGCCGACGTCTTCGTCAAGGGTGAAAACCTGCTGGCACAACGCTATGAAATCAATGCAGGCTTCCCCATGCCGAAAGCTACGGTGATGGGAGGCGTAAATATCAACTTTTAATACATTACAACTACATGGAAACAAAAACAGTTAAACTCTACTCGCTGGATTACAATAATGTGAAGACGTATCTGGCAGCCTCGCTATTCATTCTTGGCAATCTGGCTCTTCCCCAGCTCTTTCATCTCATTCCCCAGGGAGGGATAACCTGGCTTCCAATCTATTTCTTCACGCTGGTGGGCGCTTATAAATTCGGATGGAAAGTGGGGTTGCTGACAGCCGTCCTGTCGCCCGTCCTCAACTCCCTGCTATTCGGAATGCCACTTCCCGCAGCACTTCCCGCCATTCTGTTGAAGTCTGTATTACTGGCTGTGGCGGCGGGCTGGGCAGCACACCGTTTCCAGCGCATTTCCCTGCCTATTCTGCTGGCAGTAGTTCTTTTCTATCAGGTAGCAGGTACTCTGGGCGAATGGGCTATGGTGGGCAGCTTCTTCCAAGCCGTACAGGATTTCCGTATCGGGCTGCCGGGAATGGCAATACAGGTAGTAGGCGGCTATGCGCTGATAAAGTATAGCGCATCGCTGTAATAACCTTGTAGAAATATTAAAAAAGGTTCGGAACTGTTTCGGTATACAGTTTTACGAAAAGCATAGAGGATATTTGGCCTCAACCAAAAGAAAACCTTAGAATCAATAATCAGAGAAAGATAGGATGAGCTTTTCCTGCTTATTGAATTCTAAGGTTTCAACCAAATATAATCTACGAGAATTAAAAAACGTTAGTTGCTGTAGCTAAGAGATACAGCAACTATTTTATCTTGTCATATTGCTGTTCTGCTTTAATTTCCGTATAAGCAGGTGCATCAATCATCTCGACCAATGCTCTTAAAACAGGTCCTTCACCCATAGGGTCGTTTTTCCATTGAGGGCGATTATAATAAAATGATAAAGAAGACATAATTCCCGTACCGGCACAAATAGCGGTAACATCACCTTCAGGGGTGATTTTTGTCAGCATACCTTTCAAGCCTTCCCATGCCACATAGATATAATCGGGATGTAACCATCCTTCTTTAACTCCCTTGGCAATGCCGAAAACAAACATGGCCGTTCCCGTTATCTCTTCATAAGAATCTGGTTTGTCGAGCAACTGATGCCATAATCCGTTAGCGCCCTGATAACGAATTACCCCATCCGTCTGCATCCGGAAGTTCTTAATGACATCTTCGCGCATAGGATGATTTTCAGGCATTCTCGACAGTAAATCTGCCGTTGCCATAAATACCCATCCGTTGGCTCTTGACCAATGAGCTACTCCGTGCATCTTCGTGTCAGTATGATAACAGTGATAATAGACTCCCTTCTCGGGACACCATAGATAGCGGGTGTAATTCAGTATCTGATTGGCAGCATCATCGAAATACTTATTATCTCCTGTCATCTCCCCCATTCTTACCAAAAAGGAAAGGGCCATAAAAGCATCATCAGCCCACACCGTATTCACGTGCGGCCACAATCGGGCAATAGTGCCATCGGCAAGCCGGGGTTCGGAGAACATTAAATGATGATTGGTACTTTCAATATATTTCCGGAATGCCGCGTTAGGATGCTTCCGGCTCAAATCAATCAAACTTGCTCCCATCGGTCCGTTATCGTCCAGACGTTTATTACGATAAATCATGTGCCAATTCAAGGCATTCACCGCTTTCCATCCTTCATTCTTCAACGTTTCCTCATACAATCTACGGAAATAAGATTGATTGTCCTCATCAAATACGAAATTCATATTCTTCAATACGTAGTTTTCGTATTTGGAGTTACCCAGCTTATTACCCAATTCCATTAAAGCAATATTGGTAACTCCGTTCGTGTAGTGCCAATCAAGATATTTACTCCTGACTTTCACCGCTTTATTCAAAGGCATATTCTTTAAGGATGTATAGGTCTTTCCGCTTTTCTTATCCACAAACTCATAAGTGGTGGACGCTAAAATACGGTCGGCTATCTTCACCGCCATCTCTCTGGCTTTGTCATTCGTTTGCGCCCCTGCCGGCACGCTACACAATTGCAACACGCTTATAAAAACAAGACATAATTTTTTCATCATTCGGTATTCT
>OHPO01000823.1_pt1 | contig 15582 bp, 11 predicted proteins | sample 1577741 | NCBI WGS metagenome assembly OHPO01 (sample SAMEA3879574, study PRJEB24766) | human gut metagenome | biome: human-associated habitat; feature: feces | place: USA | collected 1985/1987
GACCTAAATTTAATGTATTGCTAAAAGATGATAAAACATATCCATATATAAAAATAAATGTAAGAGCAGATTACCCAGAGGTTTATATTACAAGAAGGATAATAAATGATGGTTCAAAATATTTTGGACCATATGCTAATGCCGGAGCGGCTAAGGAAATGGTGGATTTTATAAAAGATAAATTCAAAATAAGACAGTGTAAAAACTTTAAATATAAGGATAGACCTTGTTTGAATTATCATATAAAAAAATGTTTTGCACCTTGCATGGGGTATATATCTAAAGATGAGTACAGAAAAAACATAGATGAAGTTATAGCACTATTGGAAGGTAAAACAGATAAGATAAAAAGAAGTTTAATGGAAGAGATAAAACAAGCATCAGATAGTATGCAATATGAAAAAGCAGCATATCTTAGAGATAAAAAGTTGGCTATAGAAGCAATAACAGAAAAGCAAAAAGTATCTAATATATCAGAAAATGATATAGATGTAATAGGCATTGCAAGAAATGACTTTAAAATATGTGTAGAAATATTTTTTATAAGAAAAAGTAAAATGCAAGGCAGAGAACATTATTTTATAGATAATTTGGAGGACGAAACAGATAGAGAGATACTTTCAAGTTTTATAAAGCAATATTACATAGACAAAACCCCTTTACCAAATAAAATAATGGTAAAAGAAACTATAGATGATAAGGAAATTATAGAACAATGGCTTACAAAGACAGCAGGAAGAAAAATAGAAATAAAGTCTCCACAAAAGGGAGAAAAGCTTAAATTAGTAGAAATGGCCGAAAAAAATGCATTAATCACATTGGAAAACAAGGAAAAAGATAAATATAATATTTTACTTGAATTAAAGGAAATATTATATTTGAAAAAGATTCCTCAAAAAATAGAAAGCTATGATATATCAAATATAAATGGAAGTTTTATTGTTGCTGGAATGTGTGTAATGCAGAATGGGATTGTAAAGAAGAATTTATCCAGAAGATTCAAAATTAAAACAGTGTTACAGCAGGATGACCCTAAATGTATGCAAGAAGTTATAGAAAGAAGACTAAAACACTCATTAGAAAATCCTAATGGAGGATTTGGAACATTACCTGACTTAATATTTGTAGATGGAGGAATAAATCAAATAAAAGCAGCTAAAAGAGCTTCTTTAAAGTACGAGTTATCAATACCTATATATGGAATGGTAAAAAATGATAAACATCAGACAAGAGCCTTGATAGACGAAAACAAAAGAGAAATAGAATTATCAGATGAATTAATGAAGGCAATTACTAATTTTCAAGATTGTGTTCATAATACAGCAATAGAATATCATAGAAAAGTTAGAAGTAAAGAGGTTACAAAGTCATTATTAGATAATATAGACGGAATTGGAGAAGTAAGAAAGACAGAATTATTAAAAAGATTTGGCAGTGTAGAGAAAATACTTAATGCTTCAGATGACGAAATTTCTCAAATAAATGGAATAAATAAAAAAATGGCTCAAAAGATAAAGGAAGAATTAGGAAAAATGTAATAAATTTGTATACGAATATATACATAAATAATTCATTGCAAGAATATATATTAATTAGGGGGGATTATTTATGGAGTATGCTAAAGATATTATATACAATTTAAAATATGACAGGCTTGTGAGCAAAAATAAAAGTAGGACAGGCAAATTAATAAAAACAATTAAAGAAAATAAATTAATAATAAGAATGTTTAAATTTTTTGATGAAAATAAAATAGAATATCAAAATTTAATTCAAGAAATAAAAGAAGATGCTTTTATTCGCTGTCTTCATTTAGAAACCATTTGGGTTGAAAGTGAAAATGCGAAATATTATAGTGAAGATGGTGTTTTGTATGATAAAAGTAGAAATAGTTTAAAAGTTTATCCATTAGGAAAAAAGGATACCTCCTTTTATATTCCATCAAATATATTGGTATTAGAGCGTTTTTGTTTTCATGCGAATTCCTATTTAGAAAATTTAATTATAAATGATAATCTAACAACCATTCATAGTGAAGCATTAAGGGGTTGTACAAATTTAAAAACAATTTCGATTGGTAAAGGAGTTAGTTTTATTAGTGATACGTGGGTCAATGCCTGTTATCATTTAGAAATGATTTATGTGGATTTAGACAATCCATTTTATAAAGATCAAAATGGTGTTTTATTTGACAGTAGTGGAGAAAGTTTACTTCACTTTCCCGCATCTAACAGCCAAACTTTTTATGTGATTGATCATAATGTCAAAAAAATTAACTATCATGCCTTTGATTCTTGTCTACAACTACAATATGTTGTAATTCCAACTAGTGTTGATGTAATAGAATATCAAGCTTTTGTCGATGCTTCTTTTACCATTTATTTTGAAGGATTTCAAATACCCAAAAATTGGCATCCCTATGCAATTGAACATACTTTTGAATTAATTTTAAAACCAAATTGGCAAGAGTTGAATCCAATCCCCTATAAAATTGTAGGAGGTATAGAGTGAAAAAGAAAAATGTTGTATATATAATAGGTATTGTATTGTTTATATCGTTCATTGCTATTGATGTTTTTAAAGTTAAAGAAAAAGGCGGTCTGTTTAGTATTTTTAATTTTGAAGAAACCAGTGAAAAAAAACAAATAGAAAATACTTTAACTGAAATTGAAATCAATGAAAAATTAAATGGTGAAAAAATTATGTATTTAGGTGATACGCTACAACTAACTTTAAAGGCAAATATCGTTACAAATTTGAATGCTTGGAATTATAACTGGTTGAGTACTGACCAAAGTATTGCCTCAGTATCAACAACAGGTAGTGTATATGGGAAAAAAATAGGTGAAACAACAATTAGAGTAACGAATAAAAATGATGCCAATCTTTATGATATTGTAAAAATTAAGGTTATTGAAAGAAACAACAAATTAGAATTCTCGAACGAGTATCAACAAAATTTGCAATTAATAAAAGGAGAAATAAAAAAACTTGATATTCATATAGGCGGGAGTGTGGCTTTAGGTAAACTTGAATGGATATCTAGTGATGAAAAGATTTGTACAGTTCAGGATGGTTATCTTTATGCTAAAGAAAATGGTCAAGTAACCATTACAGTAAAAAGTTTAGTAGATAGTAGATATTTTGATAGTATAAATGTTGAAATATATAATGTATTAGATAAAGTTGAAATTGCTGACGATATTTCTATTCATGCAATATATATTAATAATAAAGAAATAAATGGCAGTATGTCGGATTATGATATATATGTTGGGGATACAATCACCATCAATTCATCTTGTAATACTTCTAGTAATGCAATGGTAAATTTTTCTTTACAGACGGATACTATATCTTTTAAAAGTACAGAACAATATGTTGCAACAGTTAATTGCAATCGCGTTGGTAAAGCAGTCATTGATATTTCTAGTAAGTATAATCATTTATTAAACAAGACTTTAGAATTTGAGATCAAACCTCGAGAAGTGGATAATCTCACATTAAAAAATCCTACCTTACAAAACGTAGAAAATGGTTGGATATATGAAATGCATGAAAGAGATGCTGTTTTTCTTGAAGTATTAGGATCAAATGAAGTATTAGATCAAGATGATATAATTGTAGAGATTGCAAATCAGGATATTGCTATAGTGAATAATGGATATTTCATTGCTAAGCAAGTTGGAGAAACGCAAGTTACAATAAAATACCGATATGATGAGAACCAAAAGATTAGTTTTACTCTTTTTGTTAGTGAGAATACCAATCAAAAAATTGAATATATAGCCATTGAACAGCCTACATTAAATGATAAACCCTTTGCTTTAAATACATATCAAAAAAATAATGTTACAGTATTAGATACAATCAGTTTTTATATTGTTGTAACTCCTTATATTTATGCCCAAAGTGATAATTATTTAATTTATGCAACTAATCCTGATGTTGCATCTTGTACAACTACTTACAACAATCATCAATATATTGTAAAAATCAATTTTCTAGAAATAGGGAATACCCAAATTATTATTCAATTTTTTGATAATCTAGAACAAGAAATTATTTTAGATTTTCATGTCGAAAATACGATTTTTGATCTATCTGCTAAAGCAACTCTTGAAATGGAGGTTGGAAAAACATATAGTTTTTTCACTACGATTACAAACTCATTATCCAAAAAATTAAATTATACTTATACATCATCCAATCCTCAATCAGTTATCATCGGAAGTAATGGGGATATGATGGCAATTGGTGAGGGGACAGCAGATGTTTGTGTAACAGTAGATGATGGGAAGACAGTTAAATCCAAAACCCTTACTATTCATGTTAAACAAAATTATGTAGAATATCAACCAGTGACGCAAATGAGTTATACAACATACTTAAAAGAAGATGAGCATTATGTTGAAGTTGATTTTTCAACCCGAATATTAAATGTTTTTCAAAACGCATATATGAGCATAAATGTCATGCCAAATTTTAATAATGCTAATAATTATCAAATTATAACAAGCAATCCAGATATTCTATCTATTACGTATAGTAACAATATGTATCAACTTTATGCTTTAAGTGCAGGTATTGCAACAATTTATATTAAAAATTATGAAAATAGTAATTTAGATCTTTCTTTTGAGATTAAAGTATGTGAAGTATTGCCAAAATATGTAATAAGTATATTAGAAAATAATGTTTTATCATTTGATGAATATCAAAAAATTAATTTAAATGTTGATCCCAATGCAACATTTTCAAAAGTTTCTTATCGCTTTTCCACTCCTAATGTCATTAAAATTATCAATAACACAATCATTCCTTTACATGCAGGAAAAACGACTGTTATTATTGAAGTAGATGATCAAGATGATGCAACCTCAAATTATTATTTTTCTTTTCCTGTTGAGGTTTTACCAAATACTAAAATTGGTTTTATGAAATATTCAACGTTAGAAATAATTAGTTTTTGTTTATTTCATATCATTATTTATGGGCTACTAGGAGTATATTTTTGGTTATTATTTCAAAACTTGCAAATGAAAAAAATATTAACCATTACGGCTATTGTTGTTATTCCTCTTGCCATATGTTGTTTGCCAGAAGTATTAAAATTAGAAGATAGCAATAAAAGTATCATTATGATATCTATGGGACTCAATAGCATATGTTGCGGTGCTGCCATTGTTTTGACATATTTTATAATGAAATGTAAAGGAAAGAAAAAAAATGAAAATGAGTAAATATATAATTCTTATTTTAAGTTTTTTAATGATACTGACGATAACTTCTTGTAAAAAAGAACAAGATAGGATAGAAGACAATTATAATTTTATTTTAAATGTTGAGAAGCAAAATGCTAAAATAGCAGAACTTGGGAAAACCATTACGAATCAACAATTAATATATTTACAAGAAGATAGTTCAACATTAATTTATGTGAAATATAATTTTACAGAAAATATGTCAACACAAAAAATCATATATCGCTTTTTCAATGATTTAGATGAGTATAGATTGTTTTTTAATCAATATGATAATTTTTTAGATGGTAACTTTTTAGAAGTAAATGAAGAAATCTTAATGATAGCAACCACATATCAATATATTGATAAAAAAAGTTTTAGTCAATTATATGATGTCATTCATCATCAGTATGTTATAATTGAATAGTAATTGAAACAAACCAAGTTAACTTGGTTTGTTTTTTTAAAAAAAAGGCATATTTTTATAAAAAACATACTATTATTTTATGTAAAATGTTCCAAAACATTGATAAAATCGATTTTAACATTTATATTATATTGACAAACTATCTTAAAAATAGTATAATTATAACATATCTTGTCGATTATTTAGATATTAAAATGGATGAGAAAAAGAATTATTTAGAATTATGTAAGGAGAATTTAAAATGAAAAGAAAGACGTTAACGTTAACTTTATGCTTATTATCATGTTTAGCATTGATTGATGTTGGTTTTGCGGCATGGATCATTACTTCTGACACTGAACAAGAAATAGAAGGTAACATTTCAGTTGATACCGTAACAGATAATAGATTGAGTGTTGAGACAAGTTGGAAAGATGATAAAAATGCCATTGTTTTTGGTTGGAAAACTGGTGAGTATACCTATTCTTGGTTAAAGAATACAGATCCAACTTATGCAGAAAATCTAACAGTTACTCTTGTTGTGAATGTAAAAGATAGTGGGGGCAGTCCTATTGATGCCCAAACTGTTAATGCAACAATTACGGGAGATGACGCATATACTACTGCTGTATCTAGCAATTTAGTTAATACTTTGCCTACATCATTAACAGCTCAAAAGCAAGAAACTGGTGTTTATCATATTACAATTACTCTCTCATGGGGTATTGTATTTGATAAGCAAAACCCTATGGAATATTATAATAGTCAAGCTTATACATCAAAGTTAGCAAATCAAGCTAAAACCAATTTAACCGCTCTTGAGGCATTGAAAACTAGTAAATTTACTGTTACAGTAACGGTAACACCAACTGAGGCAGAATAATATTATAAATAATAAGAAGGTTGTAAGATGGCTAAATTAACAAAAAATTCTTATAAAAGAAAAGTTATTTTATTCGGTGTTTTATTATTTATGTCTATTGCTTTGATATCAACAGGTTTTGCGGCATGGATAATGTCAACGAATGCAAATTATGAAGATGATGGAAATGTGAGTGTTGGTACTGTTACAGATGGATCAATAAAGTTGACGGATGTTGCGCTATCAACCGAGTCAATCAAATTTGAACCATTAGAAGAAGATACAACAGGTAGAGTTAGAAATGATGGAACTAATTTTGAATCATTACAGATAGTAGTAACAGGAAAAGTATCTCCTAAAGATATTTTAGGTGAACTTACGATTGAACTGCAAATGGAAGAAAAAGTGAAAACAGCTCTACAAGCTGCTGCTGATAAAAATTATATTATTTTACCAGAATGCGCAAATTCGGCAGTGGATTTAAAAACTTTGGGTGGTGCATGTACTGAAAATGAAGAGGGTGGATACGATTTTACTTATACGATTGAATTTAAATGGGGAAGTTTTTTCCAAAATTTAAATCCAGGTGAGTATTATGACGAAAATGAAACGGGTACAAAAGTATCAGACGAAGAAGTGAAAAAAATTCTAAAAGAGTTAAGAGCTACTATTTATGGATATGACGTCGATGCATCAGATGAAATAATCAATGCAGCGGTTGGTCCTACTTTTAAAGTAGTAATCAATGCTAGGGCAAATTAATTCAAATGTCTTCTGCTGAAATTATTTCCCTCATAGTTACAATCATCGGGGTATTTAGTTTTGCAACAATATTTACGATATTATATCAATCATATGCAACTTCACAAATAAATGAAATTCAGTCCGGAAAAAAAGATATTGAATTGATCGATGAAGTAATCTATGAAAGACAAGAAAAAATTAAAAAGCGCAAGATGGTAACAAAGATAGTTAAATCTATTTGTTTCTATCTTGCCTTATTCTTCATTATACCTTTATTTATTTTTTCATTAATTAATCGATTTCAAAATAATATAACAATGATTGGTAATAAAACCATTATGGTTGTTGCCTCAGGCTCAATGAGTAAGAAAAATGACGCAAATGCTTATCTAAATAGTAACAATTTGAACAATCAATTTCAAACGTATGATATAATTGTTTTGGAAAAGGTTGAAAATGCATCAGATTTGAACAAATACGATGTTATTGCTTATCGAAATGATCAAGGAATCAATGTCATTCATAGAATAATTGAAATAGAAGATGGAAAATATGTAACCCGTGGTGATGCCAATGACGCAAGTGATAAATATCATCCAACTTTTGATGATGTAATTGGAAGATATACAGGTAAGAAAATACCTAGTATAGGGATATTTATTATGTTTTTACAGTCATATGCTGGTATCATCACGATTATTTCATTAATTTATTGTTTAATCATGATTGATAAAATTTCTAATAAAATAAATACAGCTCAAAAAAGAAGAATTGAACAATTAGAAGAAGCAATTGATTATACCGATGAATTAGAAGTTGAAAAAATAAAGGCAGAATATGTTGAGACAATTTATTATAAGGGATATGCTTATCATTTTAATGAAACAGGGTTTGTTGAAAAAACTAAGATGAAAGATGGTCCCTATTTAGAAAAATCGAATAAGACAATTATTAAAGAAGTGCTTAATTTAAAGACTTCAGAAAAAATTGCCGAAGAAGTCGTAATTGAAAACGATAATCAAGGAGAATAAGATTATGAACAAACCTTATTTTACAAGAAAAAATTTAATATTTATATCATTAGCAATATTTTATTCATTTTTATTGTTATTTACAGGCCTTTGTATAGAAGGATCACATTCTTTTGCTAATAAAAATAATCCACTAGCACAAGTGGCGCAAGCACTTCATTTTAAATCAATTAGTTGTGGTGTAACGGGCTATGTTGCTTTGATACTTGTAGCAATCTATGTTAGTGTTTTTGTCACTATCTTTTTATATGAGAAAAGGTTTGCTATTGTCAATAATAAAAAACCATTTAGTTTGAAAATGATTTTAATATATATAAGTTCTTTTATTTTATGTGCGTTATTATCAGTAGGTGTGGGAATTCTCATTCAAAGACCATTAGATGCTGAAAACATTGGTAACATTATGCTTTTTATTTGGCAAACTATTTTATTGACAACTTGTATATATGTTTTATTATTTTTATTCATTGGTGGTATTTTAATGTTTGTAGTCAACTATATTTTAGTTGATAAACCATTTAGAGCATATGATAAAAATGAACCGATTACTTTTGATGAGGAAGATACTAAAATTGATGTCACTACTAATTTTGATGCAACACTAAATGCAACGGCATCTTCTATTGCTGGCGGACAGATTACAACCGCTACTTCAAGTATGCCAAATGAAAGTATTGTTCGTACAGTTGAGGAGTTAGATGATCGGGAAAAAGTTTTTCCTGCTTTATCTATGATGGATACTACTTATGATGGTTATGCAATAGAGAAAATAGATAGTGATACATATAGTTTAGAAGAAATTAGTATTCGCTTTCGCAATTATCTTGCAAAAGAAGAAAAACTATATTTTGATCTAGATACCATTAGATTTTTTGTCAGTGGATTTGCGGCATCACACTTTATGATTTTAGAAGGGTTAAGTGGTACTGGTAAATCAAGTTTGCCTAGATATTTTGCAAAATTTATTCATGCTGATGTTTTATTTATTCCTGTTCAAGCAACATATCGTGATAAGACAAATCTAATTGGATATTTTAATGATTTTTCAAAAACTTATACCGAAACAGAGTTTTTGATTTCATTATATCATGCCAATTATAATCCCGATCAAATTCATTTTTTTGTTTTAGATGAAATGAATATTTCTAGGGTTGAGTATTATTTTGCTGACTTTTTATCAGTATTAGAATATCCAAAAGAACTTTGGAAATTAAAAATTATGCAACTTCCGTATGGATTTGTACCACCTGCTAAACTAGAAGATGGTTTTATTACAATACCTGAAAATTCCTATTTTGTTGGTACCGCAAATAAAGATGATTCAACCTTTACAATTACTGATAAAGTGTATGATAGAGCAATAACAATTGATTTTGATGATCGCAATATTCCTTTTGAAGTAAAAGAAGAAGTGAGTAAAATTCATATTAGCAAAACACATCTGCAACATTTATATCAAGAGGCATTGAATAATCCTAGTTATCAGATGACAAAAGGTGATTATGATAAATTTCAAACTGTTTGTGATTTTATTTATGACAAGTTTGATATTACTTTTGGTAATCGTATTTTGAATCAAATTGCAAAACTCGTGCCTGTTTTTGTTGCATCCGGTGGAACAAAAGAAGATGCTATTGATTTTATTGTTTCACGAAAAATAATTAGTAAAATTGAAGGTCGTTTTGAAGAATATGTTAAGGGTGCTTTGAAAGATTTATTAACTTTAATAACGAAAACATACGGAATAGATGTTTTATATCGTAGTGAAAAAGTAATTCAAAGTTTAATAAGAAGGTTATAATTTTATGAAACTCATCGAAGAGTTAAAACTAAAAGAAGTTATTAAAAAAATAAGAAAATATAAAGATGAACATCGAAGTATTAAATTTTTCTATCGAGATTTAGATAATTTAAAACTTCCATCTTTGCAAGATTTCTCTTTTAAGAAAGATGATGAATTCTTTGATGAAGTGAATTTTATTCTAAGCGTGATAGTTTCTATTATTGCTCATCCTAGTCTTTCTAATAAAGGAGAAGACATTATTGTTAGATCAGAACTAGCAGGGCATATTTCATCTGATTCTTTTCAACAAGTATGTAAAGATAATAGACTTTGGAAAGAAAAAAATGATGAAATGGTACCTGAATATGTGCATCACTATCAATATACTGATGATATTAAAATTTATGAAAATATTTTTATCGGAATGCTTATCAATCTTATACGTTTGGAGTTAAATAAATATAGTGAATTTTATGCATCACTGATTCCTTCGGTAGAATCAAATAATGATAAATATTTAGAAAATAAGATTGCGGAAAAGATGATTACTAAAATTGAAGCATTACAAAGAAAACAAATGTTTATTCAAAATACTTCTTTTTATAAAGAAATTTCTAAGTGCAATCTTCATCTTACAAAAGTTTTACCTACTAACATTTTATTAAAAAATCGTTTATACAATTATTGTTATAAATTTTATCTTCAATTTATTAAAAGTGAAGATGAAAATAGATTACTTGAAGAACTTACTATCTATTATAAATATGTGATATTAAAATGTTTCAAAGAAAAAAACTTTGTATTAGATAATACGAAAAGTCAAAACTATAATTGTTTATCTTTTATATATAAAGATTATAGACTGAAACTTTCTCTAGAAGAAAACATACCATGTATTAATCTTGATATTTCATATGGTTCAATTCCTGCTAAACATCATTTAATCATTAATACGGAAAATAAACTTCAGATGAATCAATTTTTTGATTGCAACAGTATATCTAATGATTTGATTACAATTTGGCGTATATATGATTTAGAAAATGCAAATAAGCCATATAATAATCAACTAGTTTCTGAAAAAAAATTAGTGTCATTTTGGCTGAATTCTAAGTTGCAAGAGATTTTTGCAAAAAAGGAATTATATATGAAATATTGTCCTGTTTGTAAAAGTAAAAATATAGAAAATAATCAAAAACTATATACATGTTGTGATTGTGGAAGTATGTATACATTTAAAGACGGCAATCAGGTTGATACCATTTGGTTTTTAAAATTAAGGAGGTAGCTTTGATGGAAGAAAACAAACTTTCTCAAGAAGAACAAAAAGCCACAATTATGATCAATGACCTCTATAAATCCTATGGTGATAAAGATGTTTTAACGGGGTTAAATTTAGAAGTTTATGAAAAAGAGTTATTTGGTTTTATTGGTAGAAATGGTATTGGAAAATCAACAACAATTGATTGTATGATTGGTTCTAAAAAATTTTCTAAAGGCGAGGTATATATCTCAGGTTTTGATATAAAAAAATATCCTCTTCAAGCAAAGCAAACGTTTGGTTATGTTGCTAGTGAGCCAACTTGTTATGAAGAAATGACAGGATATGATTACTTAGAATTTATTGCTAGTATATATGGTTTAGGTGAAGAAGATTTTAATCACAATTACAAATATTTATGTACAAGACTTCAATTCAATTTAGAAGAATTGTCAAATCCTATTTCTGATTATTCTCATGGTATGAAACAAAAATTATGTTTAGTTGCAAGTCTTTTGCATAGTCCTAAAATTTGGATTTTAGATGAACCTACAGTTGGTCTTGATATTATGGCTGTGGAAGAACTTAAAAAAATGATGAGAGAGTATGCAAATCATGGGAATACCGTTTTTGTTACGAGCCATAATATTGAATTAGTATCTAAAATTTGTGATAGAGTAGCGATTATTAACAATGGCAAAGTGGTGGAATTATTTGATTTGAATAAAAATCCTAATAAAAGATTACAACTTGCTAAAATCTTTATTGAAACGTATGGAGGACGAGAATGATTAACCTCCTTGCGAAAGATTTTAAATTGATGTTTGGAAAAGAAAAAAGTATTGCTAAAAAAATAATTACTATTTTAATAACAATCTTTTTTCTTACTTGTTTTATTGGAATTGAGGTATTTTTGTTTACAACTATTTTGAATAAAATAGGAAAATTTCATCAAGCACCAATGGCCTTTATGAATATATTTTTATTTATTATTTCTATTCTTATTACTATTTCTGGAATCTTTAGAGCGATTAAACTTTTTTTTAATCAAAAGGATATTGAACAATTATCCACAAAACCGGTTAGTAATAGTGCAATTATTTTATCTAAATTAGTCTTTCTATTCATTACTCATTATGCAATTAGTATTTTATTTATCTATCCATTATTTATTGCATATGGTATTCACTATGCAATGACATTAAAATTTTATTATCTAGCCCTTTTTTATCCCATCCTTTCTTTCTTTTTTGAGATGGGAGTTGCTCTTCTTTTTATCTATCCTTTTTGGCTTTTAAAAAATTATTTAAACAAGCATCTATTAGTAAGATTTCTTTTAATCGTAATATTGCTTGTGATTGGATGTTATTTTTACGCAAAAGTTTTGAATCTGTTTATTGAAATGATTGCGGGGGGAAATATAAATCATTTATTTACCCAAACAATGATGGATAAACTCATCAATTTTAGAAAATATGAGATTCCAATTAATTTTTTAACAGATATTTTTATTCAAAATAGATATAGTAGCATATTACCATACTTAGGTATATCATTGGGTATTTTTATTCTTGGTTTAAGTATTACTATTTTTACTTTTAGTTATGTAAGAAATATTTTTATTTCTAATAAGAAAAAACATAGAATAAAAGATTACAAAAAACAATCTATCCAAAAAGCTTTAATCAAAAAAGAAGTTATACTTTTAACTAAAAATCAAAATTATACTTTATCTTTTACAGGGCTTTTGATTGTTCAACCCTTTTTAGTATATTTGGTAATCAAAGCTTTAAATACAATTTTTACTTCTGGTATTTTTGCTTATTATATTTCAATTGTACCATCTTTTATTCCATTATTAGATATTTTAATTTTAATGTTATTTACCGTTATTATCAATCAAGGAGCAAGTCAATATATTCAAATGGAGAAAAAGACGATTAAAGTGATGAAAACAATACCAGTTTTACCTCGAATTCAATTGTTGATAAAAGTAAGTATACCTTTGCTACTTTCTTTTACATCCCTTTTTATCACTTTACTTGTCTTATTGGTGTTAAAAACGATTACGTTTATCACTTTCATTTTTGCTCTTTTGTTGGTAAGTTTATTATTATTCATTTATGATGTGATTTCTTTAAAGGAAGAATTGAATATTAGAAATCATAAACCAAGAAGGTCAATTGTTTCTAACCTATACTCATATATTTTACCGATTATATATTTTGTAGTGACAACAATTCTTTCATATTTTGGTATGTCGATATATATTGCCTATTTGATAGGATGTATTGTATTTGTCATACTAGGAATACCACACGTGTTTAATTTGAAAAAAAATATGGAATCTTTATTTATGGATTTGGATGTGATCAATTAATATGACAAAGAAAAACTTAATTATTTTATTGTTAATTCCCTTTTTAATTGCTTTGCTTGGTGTTGTAACGATTAATACGACCTTTCATTTCATTGATAATGATATTATTGCAATTCAATGGGATTATGATGATACCGAGGCTTTTCAATTACAAGATAATTTATATTTGTTAGAAGCGGTTGGTGTCAATCAAAAAAACTATCCAGCAGGGGCTGGTAATACACTTGTATGGAGTATTAGAAATCGTAATATAGAAGATGACAATGTGTATGGTGAAATTGTTAAACAAGATCAGCACTATTATTTAAAAACACTTGCGTGTGGAGAGGTGATTATCACATGTTCAAATGAAAAGGGTACAATTTTTAAATCTATGCATGCGATCATTTATGAAAATGGAGCCATTCTTATTCAAACGAAAATTAGAGGTTCTCAAAACAATATTGATCAAACAATTTACTATGGTGAATATGATTTAGAAAATCAAAATAAAATAAAGGCAAGTGTTGATTTAGAAATCACAGCCGTACCAAAGAGTATCTCTTCGCTACTTAGAATTGAAAACCAAACGGATAATATTGAAATTGATTTAATGAATCATACATTAGAAATTAAAGATGCTGGTTTTGCTTCATTTACCATTAGTTGTGGTGATGAAAATATTGCGAAAAATGCTACTTATTCCTTTGAAGTAGTTGAAAATGGAGTAAATGTATATAGTTATGATGATCTATTGAATTGTTCTAATTATTCAAATACTGGTGAAATTATTGTTCTTCGAAAATCATTTGAATCACTAGAAAATGCTTATCAGATGAGTGCTAGTGGAGAGGTTCTCTTAGAAGATGGCAAGCCAGTTTTAAAAGAAAATAATGTTGAATGTTTTGGTAACTATAATCCAGTCACTAAAAAATTTAATTTTAAAAATGAAATCTATCGTTTTGTTACAACCTATAATAAAAATTATATTGATCAGTGGAATCAAAGTGTTGCAACAAGTGGCGGTAGCAATTACATATCAACTGAAATTTTAGTAGGTCTTCATATTCAAAAAGACTTTTATGGGAATGGATATACAATTAATATGCATAATCTGACTTATCCAACTGAAAGAATTGAAGTAGATAGTGGTGATGGAACGTTTGTATCTATTCCTCATTTAGCTAAAGATGATTTATTTAGAGGCCCTCTTCCTTTTTATGCTTTGGGTGACCATAATAATATGCCATTGGTTGAAGCTTTTGGTCAAGATAATATTGGAATGTATGTGGAAGGCAATGATATTTTAATCAATGATGTCTATGTACGAAATTGTGATTTTGGTAATAGATTAGCTAATCTTGATACAGTGGGAACAGTTTTAGAAGTGAGTGGAAATAATATAAAAATTATGAATGCTAGACTTGCGAATGGTAAAAATGTTTTACGTAGTTTTTCTTCAATGCATGTAGAAGTAATCAATAGTATGTTAAGTTATGCAAGAAACTTTTTGGTTTCGCTTGGTACGAATGAGTACATTCTTATTGATGGCAGTAAAACGTATGATTTTACCGATTTAAATGGGAATTTGACATCACTTCAAATAGAAGATTATTTTCAAACGAATGGGGTTGGTGACAATATTTTAAATGCCTATTTACAAGCCAATTTTAGTTCAAAAGAGAATATGAAAAAAGCTCTTTTGTCTATGCAAAGAGCGCTTAGTAATGAAAAGTTAATTCAAGATGAAGAGAATAATCCTATTTACAAAGGTAGTATGAAAATAAAAGATACTTTCTTTTATCAAAGTGGAATTGCGGCAATCTCTCTTGAATCTATGTTTAATGGACCTTTCTTATATTCGAATATAAGAAAGGTCCATTAAACATA
>OHPO01000825.1_pt1 | contig 15549 bp, 18 predicted proteins | sample 1577741 | NCBI WGS metagenome assembly OHPO01 (sample SAMEA3879574, study PRJEB24766) | human gut metagenome | biome: human-associated habitat; feature: feces | place: USA | collected 1985/1987
TGGCTGCTGAAGCAGCCCCGCGACTACATGACCACCTTCATGTTCATCTGCATGATTGCCGGTGCTGTTGTTGGCCTGCTGGTTGCACATCCCACCATGAACCTGCCCGTCTTTACCGGTTTCAATAACGAAAAGCTGGGCACCATGTTCCCCATTCTGTTCGTTACCGTGGCTTGCGGTGCTGTTTCCGGCTTCCACAGCCTGGTTTCCTCCGGTACTTCTTCCAAGACGGTTGAAAGCGAAAAGGATATGCTGAAGGTTGGTTACGGTGCTATGGTGCTGGAAAGCCTGCTGGCTGTTCTGGCCCTCTGCGTTGCCGGTGCAGCCGCTGCTGCTGACGGTACCCCCGCTGCTGGTACCCCGTTCCAGATCTTCAGCCGCGGCGTTGCGGGCTTCTTTCAGATGTTCGGCGTCCCGACCTACGCCGCCACGGTCTTTATGACCATGTGCGTCTCCGCTCTTGCCCTGACGAGCCTTGATGCCGTTGCCCGTATTGCGCGGATGAGCTTTCAGGAGCTGTTCAGCGTGGACGATATGGCGCACGCCGAGCCATGGCGCAAGCTTCTGTGCAATACCTACTTCTCCACGGTTCTGACGCTTGTGTTGGGCTATGTGCTCACGCAGATCGGCTACTCCAACATCTGGCCGCTGTTCGGCTCTGCCAACCAGCTGCTCTCTGCGCTCGTGCTCATCACGCTGTGCGTCTTCCTCAAGGTCACGGGCCGCAGCAACAAGATGCTGTTCCCCCCGCTGATCATCATGCTCTGCGTCACCTTCACGGCGCTGGTGCAGCGGCTGATGGCCATGGTGCGTGCCATCCAGAATGCAGCAGCGGTTACCATTCCCGCCGGTGAAACGACTTGGGGCGCGGTGTTCGTTGCCAACGGTCTGCAGCTTATTATCGCGGTACTTCTCATCGTGCTCGGCGCGACCATCGTGGTCAACTCCATGAGAAGCTACGTTGCCAGCAAGCACAATAGCGAAGCCAAGGTCTGAATTCAGGAAAATAAATAGGGAAGCCCCGGAACGGCCGTGCAGCAGTTCCGGGGCTTCGTGCTGTATATGCGGGAAGGGGAGAAGCGCAAAGGGGAATTGCCAACCAAGACTTTGTGGCATCATCTCGGGTGACATACATGAAGGAGGTGTCACCGCAAATGGGGGCAAAGTACCAAACGCCACGATAGAAATCACAATTGCCGAGCTTACGGAAGCTATCGTCATGCACAAGGAAATGTCTGCGCCAGAAGTCGGACGGCACAACTTGCAGACTGTCAAAGTCGAGAATCCCAGCATCAGGCCGAGGGGAGGACAGAAACACATTTGTAAATGCAATTGAAGTCATAATAATCCTTTATCAAAACGAACGCAACAAAATAGTAGTTTTTGTTGCATAAAAGGCAGAATTTACCATTTTACAAAACAGGGCTTAAAGGGAACCCGAGACATAGTTACATAGGTCTGTTTCGCCAGCGTCAGCGAAGTGGCGCAATTGCGCTCACTTTCGCTTGCCGCCGGCATCAACATAGACATTAGTAACATTGGTCATGGGCATATCCTTGAAACCCTCTTTTGCAAGAGTATGAATGACTTTATAGGTATCATAGGCCGAGCGCAATTCTTCCGTATGGACAAAGCTATACATACCACGGTATTTGGATTCTATCACATTTCCCTCAGAATCGAAAATGGGCTTTCGCTTGATAACAACGGTAAAACAACCGAGGAACGTATGGGGATTATATACCATGGAAACCTGTTCACGCAGCCCTTTATTGACGCGGGTAAACACCTGAGCGGTGCAGCACAAGATACGGTTATTTTTACGGTTTTGCGTGGCGACCTCGAGCATTCCCTCCGGGAGCTTATTCAGACCGGACATGAACCAGTTTTGAATTTCATCAATACCGACAATGACACCTTTATGACCGTTGGTGTACTCAAGAAGCTGCTGCCATTTTGAAAGTTCGTCATTTTCCGTAGTGACACCGAAGTTGGTAATCATTTTTGCAGCGGGGTACTGCTTTTGGAGACGGAGCATCATTTCAACACAGGCTATTGTCTTTCCTGCACCCTGTTCACCGCAGAACATATGAATACCACGGGGATTGAAAAAGCCCGGTTCACGTTCGTGTATATCCAGAATATAACGGCGGGGGACATCATAGAACAGCTGTTTGATAAGCGGGCGTTTCTTTACCGGGACAATGCCGGACGGCTTAAATTCCAGCTTGAAATAATACTTGAAAACCAGAAACCACGAAACACACAGCAAAGCGAAAATACCGATACAGACAGCAACAGGAGCGACCAGAATGGACAGTATTTTCACGATTTTGAAAGCGATATCAAATCCTTGCTTAAACATAGTTAACCTCCATCATACAAGGGGCAGCAAATCCCAGATAGTTTTTACAATAGCGATAATGACACGGAATCCGGAAATTGCCAGAAGTAAACCAACAATAGCAGATATCGTATTAAGGGGGAGCATATATAAAACACATCTTACAACGCCGAAAAATGTGGAAGTAGTACCCCAATCCGCAGAAAATGATATTTCCGGGAGCATACGCAGAAGCCATTCGAGTAATTGAAAAATAATATTCAAAAAGAACTCTGAAATCATTTAATCGTCACCCTTTCTGGAATAGCTGGAAATGTGGCCTATCGTACCGGATGCACCGCTGATAATACCGGGCAGTTTCAGGTACATACGCCACGCAAACAAAGCCCAAAGGAAGCCGGAAAGAATCAAATCGCCCTGTTTCTTGTATCTTGCATACCAGCGCATGTCCAGGAATGGAATAGTACCACCGTAGTTATAGCTACCCTCTGCATCATCCAGATGAATATATATAACAGGCGGTTCTGTGCTGAACAATTCGCCTGATATGTTTTCAGCAAATACAATAAACGGGTCAATCCAGTCAAATCTTGCACGTAAAGATTCAACTTTTGCTGTAATAAAGTCTGTAGTGGGGACGAAAATGGAGGTCAGAACAGAAGAAATACCGTCAACGATAGCAGAAGGAAGGCTTTTTATCCATTCGAGAATATCCGCAAGAGCAGCGCCCAAAGACTTAAGCCATTCTATTACGTCAGCGATTGCCGTTGAAATGGCTTGAGAAATGGCAGCGGGCAAACCTTTAGCCCATTCAAGAATATCGCTAAGGGTAGCAGCCACGGATTTAAGCCAAGTCACAACGTCCGCTATCGCAGTTGAAATAGCTTCTGTAATAGACGTAACTGCGTCAGTGATACCGCCCATAATCGTTTCTGTTGCGGCTGTCCACCATGTTTCTATAGAAGAGCCTAAAGAAGCAATATTAAGTGCAATGGTAGTAGTTGCATTATCCCACCAAGAACTGATATTAGAGGAAACAACACGGTAAATGTTGATAAGAACTTGCAAGATAGACTTGAGCAGTGTAATAATACCAAGAAGATCAGCCCCGACAACAGGGACATCAACAATGGGAAGTTCCTCGTCTGTTTCTTCGACAGCCCCCGGATAATATGTCGTTCCGGCCTGTGCGACGTCCTGCGTTAAAGAACCGGTTCCCGCAATGGTATCAGAAACAGAGATAGGGAGGTATATCGTTTGGGAATCAGAAACGGAAATTGCCTTGCCTGTCCATCCGGCATATATTTCATCGTCTAAAGAACTAGCAATTGAGCCGTTGGAACGGAGACCTTCACCGAAAACCAAAGAGCCTGTTCCTTGTTTTATAGTTCCAAAAGAAGAAGCGCATGGAAAGACTTTGCTGAAAGTCATATCTCCCACAAGACCATTACGCCATGCGGTATGGTAATTTGATTTAACACCAGAAGTATAAATCAGCTTAGCATCTGTAGTAGTACCCCAGCAGAAATAACCATTGCTGTCAATCTTAAATTCAACAGCACCATTAGAAAAGGCGCATACGTCATAACGGTTTCTATCATCATCTAAAACTCTTGTAACATAGCAATTTGAATAAGCTTCGCATTTATTCAGTTCACCCGGATAGGCTGAATTAAGCCAAGAAACACAATTTTTGTAAACGCCGTCAACAATGCCGGTAAAGCCATAAGTATGTGAAACGGCAGGGGTTGTAGTTGCTGACGTACCTGTCCAAAGCTTGTCAGAAACCCAGCTTACAAAATCTTTTGAGAGGTAGCATTTATGGTCGTAGACGACACCACGAACCTGCTTTCCATCTGCGAGGGTATCTATAAGGTATTTACCGGGAACTGTTGCAGAAATGGCGGCAACCAATTCTTCATAGTCTGTCTGTACCAGATACGTAATGCCTAAAGCCGTTATTGCCGCAGAAACAGCGATTTCCGGAGTAATAGCACAAACCAGCGCACCAGCAGCGGCAGCAACAGCACTAACCTCAATTGGACGAGCAAAAGCACAGAATAAAACAAGAACCGCCAAAAGGCAGCATAGAATACGCTTCATAATTTGAAAATTAACATTCATAATTTATCACTCCTTTTGGCGGTATCATTTAAGCGCTATGCAAAACGCTTTGCAGAAAAGAAATACCTTTCCGCAGACCAATATAGCCCACAATCACGACACACACGACAGGAAGCAGGGATTTCACTTCATCGAATACCGAAGAAAGATTCTCAGGGGAAACGATTTTCGCCAAGTCGGCAGTCGAAGCGGGGGTAGACGGTTCTTGTGCGGGGGCGGTCGGCTCAGGTTCAGGCGCAGCAGCGGAATGGAATACAAAGGTTTCTGCGCTATCAGGGTCATAGGTCAAGCCGGACGTATCAATGGGAACGGCGAAGTATTTACCCTCTCCACCTGTATAAGACTCCGTAGGCTGCCATCCCAGAATATTATGCGTGGTGGATAATTCGTCATGAGATTGAAGAAACATGTCAAGGTAGTCATGATTCAGGATGAATGCCTTTTTGTCCGAAGAAATATAGCCGTCAACTGCTGCCCCGACACGCTCGTTTAAGACCATTTGCGCAGAGCTTGCGGGGAGGGATTCACTGCACCCGGCAACCTTCCAGAGGGCAGGGGCAACGGTGGCAGAGGGAACGCTATCAACGTAGGAAAAATTCACATTCTGTTCCGCTGCAAATGCGGGAAGAATCATAGAACCGGTTACAAGGATTACAGACAGCACTGCACACAACAGGGGGCGCAAGCGCACATTTTGAAAATTCATGTTCAAAAACTCCTTCGTATACTGGTCTTTGTAAACGAAGGAAATGGGCTGAAAGTCATAAGGCTTGCCATTTTTCTTGCTTACGCCCTGCATACGATTGCCAAGGCCAACGATTTTCATTTTTGTTCTTGCCATTTTAGGTTTTCCTCCTTTATTGTTCACATACGTTAGTATGTTGTGCTGATAGAGTAACATACATTCGTATGTATGTCAAGCCCCATTAAAAAATTTTCTGTTATACTTATAAAGAGGTGATAGGAATGTACTACTACCAAAGGCTCAAAGACCTGAGAGAAGACGCTGACAAATCACAAGCAGAAATCGCAAGGATTCTTGAAATATCGCAACAACATTATTCGCAATATGAAAGGGGAGAAAGAGAACTGCCCATGCACCTTTTCATAGTATTAGCCAACTATTACAATGCAAGTCTGGACTACATGACAGGACGCACGAACAACAAGGGCGGGTTTTCAAGCAGCGGTAAATTTGAATATAGATAATCAAAAAAGAGAGGTAGACTGCATGGACACAATGACACAAGCATTTGAAGAAGCTACACAACAGATAGCAGCTTTAGGCAATTCGCTGATTATCATAGTGGTTGCCTTATCAATCGTTCCGTACATTCTGTTTGCAATCGGTTTAGGCAGCGTAGCTAGGACGTGCAGAATCAGACATAGCTGGATGGCATGGCTACCGATTGCAAGGAAACATCTGCTAACCGAAATCGCAGACTTGCGCAGAGTTCAGGCTGGAAAGCCCAAAAGACTGACCGTTCAATTTGAAATCATTACGGTTTTGTGCTTAATATGCGTCCTGGCAATGGCGAAAGTGGGGAACACTGTACTAGTGGTCATTCCGGCGATTCTGCTGGTGCTGCTGTCATTCAATCAGGCATTTGCCTACTACTACTTTTACAGACTCTGCGACAAAGAAAACGCAACCATATATTTCCTCTTAGGGCTGATAGCCAAACCGTTAAACTCGTTTTTCGTGTTTCATTGCAGATAAAACATAGACCCCGGAACTGTATCACGGCAGTTCCGGGGTTTTTGTATACATGGGCAGGGGAGGGAAGTGCGGTATGGAGCGGGGGACTATGCCCCCGCTCAGGGTGAAAACGAGTTGCCCCGCCGAAGGTTGATGTTGTTTCAGCCTGTACCAGCGGGGCAATTCGTTTTTTTGCCGCCTAGCACTATCCATTTTATGAGTAAAAAAATTTTTGTCAAGGTACGAAAAGGAAGGTCAAAAAATGCTGCGGGAGACGCATTTTTTGACCTTCCTTTTCTTTTCCCCTTGACAAAAAACGAATTGCAGGGGCAATTCTTTCTTTTACTCACAAAAAGGATCGCGCCAAGGGCGGGCAAAAGGAAAAAGCCCGGTACTCGCGCTCCAACAGCAGTACCGGGCAGCGGGGTGAAAGAAACGAAGCCCCGCACCATTATTATACAAGCCCAGAAAGGAAATGTCAACTATGAAAGAGACAACGAAAACCAGCAGAACCGCAGGATACCTTGAGAAGATTTTCCGGGCATTGAACAACGACAGCTTCGGCGAGGAGCTGGAAGAACCCATCATCACCATTCAGAGCACACCAACGGCATTCGGTCACGTTACCGTTGCCAAGACGTGGAAAAGGAAGGACGATTGGAGGCATGAGCTGAACATTGCTGCTGACTGGCTGGAAAGGCCGATTGAGAACGTGGTAGCTACCATGATTCACGAAATGACACATCTGTACAACATCCAGCACAATGTACAGGATTGCAGCAGGGGAGGGACGTACCACAACAAGAAATTCAAGGAGGAAGCCGAAAAGCACATGATTAAGATTGACCACTCTGATAAATACGGGTGGACAATCACAAGCCCCACGGATGAACTTTTGGAGTACATCATGGATAAGGGCTGGGAGGACATCGACATGGGGCGTGGTTGCCTGTTTGGGCTGCTAGGAGGGGGAAGCGACGGTAAACCCGCAAAAGGCACACAGACGGGCGCAGACGGTCAGGAGCTGCCCAAGAAGGGGAACAGCAGAAGATACCAGTGTCCACAGTGCAAGGCCATCGTGAGAGCCACGAAGGACTTGCACATCATTTGCGGAACGTGCAACGTGGATTTTGAATTATCCTAAGTTAATTGAAAAAATCCTTGAAATATTAATATCAAAAGGGGAGTGGCAACACTCCCCGAAGGAGGACGCATGATAGAAGATATCATTAAACAGGTCAGAAAAGCAGCTATGGAGCTGAACATGGAGGTTGATGAATTCCTGGAATGGCTCAGAGCTGAAAATAACAAAAAATTTCCATGGGAGGAATAAAGCGAACCGGGGAACCCTCACGGGAACCCCGGTTTTTTTATGTGCGACGGTTTGAAATTAATATTTCAATTTACAGAGGACAGCCAAGATTTGATAGCATCATCACGGGAGAAACCCATGAAAGAAGTGTCAAAGCCTATAGGCGTGAAGTACCAGACACCCCGGTGGAAATCACAGTTGCCGAGCTTCCGGAAACTACCATCATGCACAAGAAAATGTCTGCGCCAGAAGTCAGACGGGACGATTTTCAAGGAACCAAAATCCAGCGAATTTGACCTTGACTGAGAGGGGGATAAGAACACATTTGAAAAAGCACTTGAATTCATACAGCAATCCTTTATCAAAACGAACGCAACAAAATAAAAATTTTGTTGCGTTTAAAGCGGATGTATGCTATAATGATGGCATCAATCAAGTTTACAGGAGGTCCTTATGCAGCGATACCATGATTGTCCCCAGGTGCTGCGGGAGTTTTTGATCTACCACGAAAATATCAAGGGTCAGTCGCCGCTGACAATTTCGGAATACTATCTGGATTTGAGAATGTTCTTGCGCTTCATAAAGCTCATGCGAAATGATATGCCAATGAGCACGAATCTGGATGACATCGATATCAAGGAAATTGACATTCAATTTATCCGGGATATCGACACATCGGATATTTTCGACTTTCTTTCCTATTTGGCCAATGACCGGGCAATTAACCCGGATTCAGCTGCTCCGGAATACGGAATTTCCCCTGCCGCAAGGGCCAGAAAGCTTTCGTCCATTAAGTCCTTCTATAAATATCTGACCACACGAACCAAGCAGCTGCAGGAGAACCCTGTGGCAGATCTGGAATATCCAAAGCTTCGCAAAAGTCTCCCCAAGTATCTTACCATGGAACAGTCCGCCGCGCTGCTGAAATCGGTGTCCGGGCAGAACGAAAAAAGAGATTATGCGATTTTGATGCTGTTTCTCAACTGCGGGATACGGCGCAGCGAACTTGTGAATCTGAACCTGTCGGACGTTTATGAAGACAGAATCCGCGTCATTGGCAAGGGCAACAAAGAACGGTTTGTCTATTTTGGCTCTGCCTGCCGGAAAGCGATCGACGCCTATCTTCCGGAACGCAATCAGAAAGTGCTTACAGACAATCGGGCACTGTTTGGTTCACGGGACAATAACCGAATCAGTGTGACGGCCGTTCATCGTCTGGTGAAAAAAGCGCTTTTACAGGCCGGATTGGATTCCACCCAATATTCTGCCCATAAACTGCGTCATACGGCGGCGACCATGATGCTTTCCGGCGGCGTGGATGTCAAAACCGTTCAGGAAGTCCTCGGACATGAGAACCTGAACACGACTCAGATTTACACGCATATTGAAAGTACAGAGCTGAAAATCGCCGCAGAGGCGAATCCCCTTTCCAAGCTTGACTTTTCCGATAAAATGGAGGATAATAATGGTAGCAACCAATAATTGACAAAGTAATAGTGGAGAAAATACAATTATGTCGATTGGTGAACGGATTACCGAGCTTCGGAAAATGCAGAATCTATCTCAGGGACAGCTTGCACAAGCCATGGATGTGTCGCGTCAGGCCGTCAGCAAATGGGAAAACGATCAGACAAGCCCAGATTCGCTTAAAATGATCCGGCTGGCCGAAGTGCTGGACACGGACATTGAGTACCTTACGACAGGCCGCAGAAACTACGGCAGACGGCCTCCTGTAGTTCTAAAGACGGTGGAAACCGTCGAAAAGGTTATCGAAAAGCCTGTAGTGCGGGTCGTTGAGAAGGTTGTAGAAAAACCGGTAGAAAAAACCGTAGTGCAGTATGTGGAAAAGCCGGTCATCAAAAAGGTTTTTCGGACAAAATATCTCAGAAACCCGGCAGAGCTAGCTATCGTTGGGATCGTTTGCTTTCTGCTGGGGCTGCTGGTGGGTTATTTGCTGTAGCCCCCTCTCCCCTCTCGTTTATCCCAATAATCGTAAAAGGCAGGGATTTCCTCCCTGCCTTTTTGTTATCCGCTTCCCTACAATTTTTAATATTTTAGTTGAATTAAACGTCAACTATCGGTTGCATATACAGTTTCCTACATATTATAACGCCATTTCAATCGCTTCACGCAGATTCTTGACGCGATACACCGTCAGGCCGGCAGGAATCTCCGCCTTATCCGATCCGCTCTTTGGAATAATGCATTTCTTGAATCCCAATCGCATGATTTCCGCAAGGCGCTGATTCAAATGGGACACGGCGCGGATCTCTCCCGTCAGTCCCACCTCCCCTATTGCTGCCAGATCGTCCGCAATGGGAACATCCCGGTATGAGGACGCCACTGCCAAAACGACCGGAAGGTCTGCACCGGGCTCATCAAGCCGTAATCCACCGATCACGTTGATATATGCGTCAAACAGGTTCAGCTTCATCCCGGCCCGTTTTTCTGTCACGGCCATGAGCAAAACCGCACGGTTAAAATCAAAACCGTCAGCCGCCCGTCGGGGGACATTGAAAGTTGTTTTCGTCACTAATGCCTGAACTTCGGCCAATACCGGGCGGGTTCCCTCCATAACACAGGCCACGCAGGTTCCGCTTGCCCCCTCCGGGCGTCCTTCCAGCAGCATCTGGGACGGGTTGGGCACCTCGGCCAAGCCGTCGTCCAGCATTTCAAACACGCCGATCTCATTGGTGGAGCCGAAACGGTTCTTTGCCGCCCGCAGGAGACGGTAGGACGTGTTGGGGTCGCCCTCAAAATACAGGACGCAGTCCACCATGTGCTCCAGAACCTTGGGGCCTGCGATATTGCCGTCTTTATTGATATGCCCCACCACGAACACCGTGATGCCCTGACTCTTGCTCAGCTGCATCATGGTCATGGTGCAGTCTTTCACCTGAGAGACGCTTCCCGGGGAGGACTCGTTTTCCTCATTATAGAGGGTCTGGATGGAGTCTACGATGAGAATATCGGGTTTCATCGCTTCTGCGGCGTCCACAATGTCGGAAAGTCTTGTTTCCGAGAGAATAAAAAGTTCTTCCGGCGCAACGCCAAGACGCTCTGCCCGAAGCTTCAGCTGCCGCTCGCTTTCCTCGCCGGACACGTACAGCACCCGACGGCCGACGCACAGACTGCTGCAAATTTGCAGCAAAAGCGTGGACTTGCCGATGCCGGGAGCGCCGCCCACCAGCACCAGACTGCCTGCAACCGCGCCGCCGCCCAGAACCCGATCCAATTCCCCCATGCCGGTGGAAAACCGGATTTCTCCGTCGCTGGTGATTTCCCGGATGCGCTGGGGCTTCCGGCTCATGCCAACGGGAGCCGATTTTGCCTTGCCGGCGGCTACCGGCTTCTCCACATGCTCTTCCATGGTGTTGTACGCACCGCAACTGGGGCAGCGTCCCATCCACTTGGGGGTCTCATTGCCGCAGTTGGTGCAGTAAAAAACAGTTTTCGTTTTCGCCATTGTGTTTCTCCTTTGGTCTGTTTTCTCTATTATATCAGCGAAAACCTATTCGGTCAAGTGTTCGATAGATATTGACTGACCGTTGCCGCAATGACACAGCAAAGCTTTTTCTGATACGTGCTACAGCTGAGTTTGGCTTCCTCCACCGCGTTGGACAGGAAGCCGCACTCGATCAGCACGCCGGTGCAGTCAATGTGTTCCATCAGATAAACGCCGTCGCTTTTCTTGCATTTTCGGTTGCTGCCCGGGTTCAGGGTGGAGACCAGCCTCTCCTGAAGCAGTTTCGCCAGCTGGGCGCTGCCCTCTGTCCCGGCGTAAAATACCTGCGCGCCGCTGTAGCGGCTGTCGGTAAAATTGTTTTGATGGATGCTCAGCAGCAGAGCGTTTTCCGTCTTGTTGACGATGCGCACGCGCTCTTTCAGGTCGGATATTTTTTTCTGGGCGATGGTCTCCCCTTTCGTGTAGATGGACGTGTCCGTCGTGCGGATCATCCGGGTGTCATAGCCCAGCAGGTGGAACAGGTCATTTAAGCGGAGGGAAATTTCCAGATTGTATGTACTTTCCAGCACCCCCCGGCAGGATGTCGCGCCGCCGTCCTCTCCGCCATGCCCCGCGTCGATGATGATGCAGTTTCCCCGCTTTAACGGGGCGGCTTCGACCATGACGGACACGGTGCGGCAGCCCCATTCCGCCGCGGCCAGCGTCCCCAGAACGATCAGAATATACAATAGCCCCCAGAGTTTTCGCTTTATCATGGACACCACCTCGTCAAAGTCTATGCGTCCTCCCTGCCGTCATGAACCTTTTTGCAAAAACCGCATAGAATGACCCGGAGCGACAAATTTAGCAAAAATGTTAGGAGGAATGACCTTTGGATAACCAGAAAAAGGAGGAAAACGGCCGCGAAGGGCGGCTTCCGGCCATGGCGCCGCTGGCAAATCCCTATGTTCCCTTCCAGCTGGAAAACCCGCCGCAGTATGAGGCGCAGAAGGGTCTGGTGAGGGGAACGCTGTTCCCCGGGCTGGATCTCCCCTTCATGGGCATGGTGAATCTGAACGAGCTGCCGGAAACGCCTTCGTCGCAGATGCAGGCACTGGCCTTTGCCGTTCAGGAGCTGGCGCTGTATCTGGACACCCACCGGGACGACCGGGAGGCGCTGGAGCTGTACCGCCGCTATCAGCAGCTTCTGGAAAAGGTGCGGGCGGAATATCAGAAATGCTTTGGCCCCCTGAACCACGGCACGCCGCAGACATCCGAGAGCTACCAATGGCTGGATGACCCGTGGCCGTGGGAATACACGACGAATAAGGAGGCGTAACCATGTTTGTATATGATAAGAAGCTGCAATATCCGGTGAAAATTGCCGCGGTGAATCCCCGGCTTGCCGCCATCATCATTTCCCAGTACGGCGGCCCCGACGGCGAATTGGGTGCGTCCCTGCGGTATCTGTCCCAGCGATATGCCATGCCCTTTGACGAGCTGAAAGGGCTGCTGACAGATATCGGAACAGAAGAACTGGGGCATTTGGAAATGATCGGCGCGATCGTCCACCAGTTGACGCGGAATCTGAAGGATTCTCAGATGAAGGATTCGGCGTTTGCGCCCTATTTTGTGGACCACACTGCGGGGGTCTACCCTACCGCCGCTTCCGGATCTCCGTGGAACGCCGCGTCCATGGCGGTGAAAGGCGACCCCATGGCCGACCTTGTGGAGGACATGGCAGCGGAACAGAAGGCGCGGGTGACCTATGACAATATTCTGCGGCTTTCTGACGACCCGGATGTGAACGATGTCATTAAGTTTCTGCGGGAACGGGAGGTCGTGCATTTCCAGCGCTTCGGCGAGGCGGTGCAGCTGCTTCGGGAGAAGCTGGATCAGAAGAATGTGTACTTTATGAACCCGGCACTGGCAGCCAGATGCTTTCTGCTGATCTCTTTCCCGTCCCAGATGACGAATTTTGCCTGTGATGCCTATACTGGGGCTACACCGCTGGCAGCACTGAAGGCAGGAGAGAGTGTCAATGTCATGAACATGATCGTAGGTAAGACCGCCGGTACCATCGGCGAGACTTCCGTGATCGCACTGCTGATCGGTGCCTGTTTCCTGATCCTGATCGGTGTGATCGACCTTCGGATCCCCGGTACATATATTGTGACCGTGATCCTGTTTGTGGGAATCTTCGGCGGGCACGGCTTTGATCCTGCCTATCTGTCTGCACAGTTAGCGGGCGGCGGCCTGATCCTGGGTGCCTTTTTCATGGCAACGGATTATGTCACCAGACCGATTACCATCAAGGGACAGTATGTATACGGTGCGATACTGGGACTTCTTACCGGAATCTTCCGTATCTTCGGACCGGGAGCAGAGGGAGTGTCCTATGCCATCATTTTAGGTAACCTTCTGGTACCTCTGATCGAAAAATTCACCATGCCGGTGGCTTTTGGCAGAAAGGCAGGTGCGAAACGTGAAAAATAAGAATGATATTCAGGCAATGTTAAAAGAAGCAGGCATTTTGTTCGCAATTACTCTGATTGCCGGACTTTTGCTTGGCTTTGTCTATGAACTGACCAAGGAGCCCATCCGTCAGCAGGAGGAAAAAGCGGTGCAGGAAGCCTGTCAGGCGGTCTTTGCGGATGCGGAGCATTTTGAAGAACTGGATGCTTATACACCTTCTGCGGATACGGCGCAGAAGCTGGCAGATACCGGAATCACCATCGGTACCGTCTATGAAGCGCAGGATGCTTCCGGAACGCAGTTGGGCTATGTGATCCAGACCACGACCTCCGAAGGCTATGGCGGAAATATTGTGCTGTATGTGGGAATCCGTCTGGATGGTACGGTCAATGATATTTCTATTTTAAGTATTTCCGAGACTCCCGGACTGGGCATGAAAGCGGGAGATGTACTGGTGCCGCAGTTCCACAACAAGAACGTGAAGAGCTTTGCCTACACCAAGACCGGATCCACTTCTGACAGTGAGATCGATGCCATCAGCGGTGCGACCATCACCACGAAAGCAGTGACCAACGCTGTCAACGGAAGCCTTCTGGCATTTAATGATTATGTACAGGGAGGTGCTGGCAATGAATAAAGCAGGTGAAAGACTTTATAACGGTATCATCAAGGAAAATCCTACATTTGTACTGATGCTGGGAATGTGTCCGACTCTGGCGGTGACCACATCGGCCATGAACGGACTGGGCATGGGCCTGACCACGGCAGTGGTACTTACCATGAGTAACCTGATCATTTCGCTGCTTAGGAAAGTGATCCCCAGCCGGGTGAGAATCCCTGCATTTATCGTGATCATTGCATCCTTCGTAACTGCGGTACAGTTGCTGTTGCAGGCGTATCTGCCGTCACTGAACGATGCTCTGGGTGTGTATATTCCTCTGATCGTTGTAAACTGTATCATTCTGGGAAGAGCAGAGAGCTATGCGTATTCCCATCCGCCCATTCCTTCCCTGTTCGATGGACTTGGCATGGGACTTGGTTTCTCTCTGGCACTGACTTGTATCGGTGCAGTACGTGAGATCCTGGCGGCCGGATCCATCTTCGGATTTCGGATCATGCCGGATTCCTATGTGACGATCAATATTTTCGGACTGGCTCCCGGTGCGTTCTTCGTACTGGCTGCACTGACCGCTTTGCAGAACTATATCAAGAATAAGAGAAAGCTGGCTGGCAAGGATTACGAGAAGATCCAGTCCGGCTGCGGACATGACTGTCTGCACTGTGGCGAGAGCGGCTGCTCGGAGCGGTTTTATGACAATACCAATACCACGGAAGAGGCTGTGAAGGATGCGGTAAAAGCGGCAGCAAAACCTCAGACGGCAGAGGATGATCTGGAGACCATCGATTTAGATAAGGAGGACAAATAAATGGATAGTGTAAAAGATATGCTTCTGTTACTGATCAGTTCCTCCATCGTCAGCAATATCGTATTAAGCCAGTTCATGGGACTGTGCCCCTTCTTAGGCGTGTCCCGCAAGATCAAGACGGCGGGCGGCATGGGAACGGCGGTTATCTTCGTTATTACGCTGGCCAGTGCGGTAGCGGGTGTGATCTACAAATTTATCTTACAGCCGTTACACATTGAGTATCTGGAGACGATAGTGTTCATTCTCGTCATTGCTGCACTGGTACAGTTCGTGGAAATGTTCCTGAAAAAGGCAATGCCTTCCCTGTATCAGGCACTGGGCGTCTATCTGCCTCTGATTACCACCAACTGCGCGGTGCTGGGTGTAGCCATTACCAACGTGCAGAAAGAATACGGTATTCTGACCGGTATCGTAAATGGCTTTGCCACAGCGCTTGGCTTTACCATTGCCATCGTGATCCTGGCAGGACTGCGTGAGAAGATGGAATACAATGATATTTCAGAGTCCTTCCAGGGAACTCCGATCGTACTGATCACAGCTTGTCTGATGGCGATCGCATTCTGTGGATTCTCAGGACTGATTTAGGAGGGAGCAGACAATGAGTGTTACAGGTATTATCCTTGCGGCAGTTATCGTAGGAGGCACCGGATTATTCATTGGTGTGTTCCTTGGTATTGCAGGAAAGAAATTTGCAGTAGAAGTAGATGAAAGAGAAGAAGCGAT
>OHPO01000834.1_pt1 | contig 15459 bp, 17 predicted proteins | sample 1577741 | NCBI WGS metagenome assembly OHPO01 (sample SAMEA3879574, study PRJEB24766) | human gut metagenome | biome: human-associated habitat; feature: feces | place: USA | collected 1985/1987
TCCCATTCCAATATTTTTTAAAGCTCCACCGAAACCTGCTGCCTCATGTCCTTTAAAATGATTTAAAGAAATGAATATGTCTGCATCCATTATGGCTCTTCCAATTTTAGCAGTTTTTACATACTCTCCACCTTCTACTGGTACTTCTATATCATCGGTTCCTTTTAACCCATCACCTATAATTACATGACATCCAGTAGAAAATGGACTAAACCCATTTTCGTATGCAGCTTCAAGGTGATCTAAAGCATTTTTTCTTTGTCCAACATATAAAGTATTACAATCAGTTAAAAATGGTTTACCTCCTAATTTTTTAACAACATCAACTACAGTTTTTGCATAATTAGGTCTTAGATAAGCCAAGTTACCTGGTTCTCCAAAATGAATTTTTATTGCAACAAATTTATTTTCAAAATCAATATTTTCAATTCCTGCTTTCTTCATTAATTTTTCTAATTTCTTTTGTAAATTTGTTCCTGGTAATGCTCTAAAATCTGTAAAATATACTTTTGCTTTTTCTTCCATCTTTATTCCTCCTAAATATTTTTAAATATATTTCCTAAACTATCTTTAATAACTAAATTTGCCACATTATCAAAAGGAGTAGCATCTTTATTTATTAAAATCAAGTTGTTTCCATTATAATATCTAATAAGTCCACTTGCAGGATACACTGTTAATGATGTTCCTCCAACGATTAATGTATCACAATTAGAAATTTGATATATAGCCTCTTCTAATATATCTTCATTTAAGCCCTCTTCGTATAAAACAACATCAGGTTTAATAATTCCTCCACATGTACATTTTGGAACACCTACTGAATTAAACACATATTCTGCATCATAAAACTTGCCACATTTCATACAATAATTTCTATGTACACTGCCATGAATCTCTAGAACATTTTTGGAGCCTGCCTTTTGATGCAACCCATCAATATTTTGAGTTACTATAGCTTTTAATATTCCTTTTTGTTCTAGTTTTGCTAGCTTGATATGTGTAATATTAGGTTCATATTTTAATGAATTCATTTTATCTTTATAAAATTCATAAAATTCTTCAGTATGATTAATAAAAAAAGTATGGCTTAATATTTCTTCTGGAGGATATTTATATTGCTGATTATATAGTCCATCTTTACTTCTGAAATCAGGAATTCCACTTTCTGTAGAAACTCCTGCCCCACCAAAGAAAACCACACTTTTACTTTTATTTATAATTTCTTTTAAACTGTTCATTTATTTCACCTTATTATTCTAATTATCAAAAGATAATAGTTTCTTAATAAATGCAATTAATTTGTTTTTATATATTATGGCTAGTGCATTTTTGCTAGTCTTTTTCTTAAGTTGCTTTTCTTTTTTGTTTAAGCTCTCTGTTATTTTCTGGTAACCTTCTTCATAAAATTTATCTTCTTCTACTACACCCCTATAATTCTTTAATCCTTCTAATTTTTGTTTTGCACCTAGTATTGCCTCTTCATCAGCTATGTGAATTGGTGTATAGTAAAAATAAAATTTCATAATATAATTTTCTTGCTCTACTTTATATAAATCATCTGTTGTTTTGTAATCTAGTATTAGATAATATAATTTATTAAAATCACTTGTAAGTCTATCTATATTTCCATTTGAAATTTTATTTATTAATTCATAATAGTCATCATTATTATTTATAACAGTTTGCACAAATTCTTTTCTGCCTACTAAAAAATCTATTTGCATAACCAAATTAACTAATAGTGCATAATCCCCTTCTATTAAAGAAGATAAAAATATTCCAAATACATTCATTCTTTCTTTTAATTCTTGCGTTAAAAGTTTAGCTGCAAAATTATTTAAAGACTCTTGAAAGCATGTTTGATCCCTGCCATCTTGTAAAAAATGTAAATATTCTATAACCAAAATTTCGTTTATCGAATTTGTATGAATTTTATTAGAAAAATATATAACTCCATTAGAATAATAATGAGATATATTTTCATCTTTAAATTTTGCAATTTTTATTTTACATTGTTCTAATTTTTTTAATAAATCATCATGTTGATCTTTTAATTCTGTAAATACATTTGTAATTCTTATAGCGATTTCGTTTGCTATCTTATTTACTTTATATTGCGGTATTTCTTCTATTATTTCTTTTATCTTTTGCTCTTCCATATTTATTACCCCTATTATATTATAATTTTCTTTTGTTATAACCTAATTTTTATTTATTAGTAATTTTATTATATAATTTTCTTGTTTTCCAATAATATACAAACCTTCTCTTTTCTTTATAAACCAAGATGTTAAATCATTATATTTTTCACCATCTATTATTAAACCATTAAAATCTGAAGGATTTCTTACTCTATACTTTTCATTTTCTAAATCTATTACAACTGTTTTTATTATTCCTGCTTCTTCTAACTTTTCTAATTCTTCCATTCTAGCTTTACTATTTTTTGCAATTTTACTATATTGCCATGTTTTAACAATATAAATTATAGCTCTTAAACTTATAAGAGTAATAGTTGCAAGGATTGCACTTAATATAATTATAGTATCATCACTCATAATATTTACTTCCTTATTCTCATATTTATTCGAATTATATCACAATAGAAATAAAAAAAACAGATTTATTAAAAAAATCTGTTTTTTCTATCCTGGCTATTTAATAAACCTTTTTATATAACTTCGCTTGATTTTTTCTTACATATCTATTAATTAAGGCATTAAGTGCAAGTAATACTATCAATAAGAATATTAATAATGCTGTTGAATTTCTAAAAACAAATATAGTTAACGCAAGTAAGATAATAACAATTACAGCATAAAAGAATTCATACATTACATTTACATTTTCCTTCATCATAGTATATTCGCTTGTCCACGTTATTTTTGGCGCGTTTAAATCTATCAATACCATTATCTTCTCTTCTAACAAGCATAATTCTATTAATACAACAAATAATGTTAAAACTAAAATAAAATTAAATTCTGGCATAAAAAGACCATAAAATGCTGTAATTATTATCGCTATTATTCCATTGGCTATTAGTCCTGGATATAATTTATATCTAAATTGATTATATAGACCAATAGGAATTGTTTTCATTAATTTAGCAGATTTTCCTTCTCTAGAAATTGCTGTAATTGAGGTAAAGTTCATTATGTATAATACTTGTGCAATACATACGCATATTACTACACCAATCGGTTTTAATATGTTTTGCTGTGCATCTGCTAAAAAGTCTAATCCAATACTTCTTGCAAAAGCAATTAATGCAAATACTGGTAATCCTACAAATACTACAGGAAATACTACAGGAAATATTATGCATTGCATACAAAATATGGGTGTTCTAATAATTTGTTTTAGTTCCTTTGACAAGTATGCTATCTTTGAATTTTGTGGCTTAAAATCTTCTGGTTTTAGTTTAACATCTATTATCCTGTCTTTTATTGATCCATTTATAGTTGCACCTATAGCACCTTTTAAGTATACTTTAGAAATCAACCATGTCATTACATAGTAACAAATTATACTTTCTGCTGCAAAAATTACAATATTAATTAACCCACTTAATTCTTGATAATATAGTAAACTATTCATTATTGGTTTTAATATTACGAAATAGTCAGAAATCAATTCGATTAAACCATTAACTTGTAACATTCTTTCTGTAAAAATATCTGTAGAAAAACCTTCACCGGTAGAAAATAAACTAGTTATTATTCCTAAAAATTACAAATATTATAAATACAGTTATATATTGCACTTGTGTTTTATTTTTTATTACATTTGTAAATCTCATAATTGTTGCTGTAATTAGTGAAGTCAGCACAATTGGTATTATTGGTAACAACAACAATATTATTGCTGAATAAATATAAAATATATAATTTACGTTCATTATTATTCCATATACAATTATTGGTGAGACTAATAACATAAGTTCCATTAAATATTCGGAAACAATCATGTTCTTAATCTTTGATTTAACTAATTGTAATGGTTTTATTGGCATTCGTAAAAATATTTTTAAATCCTTAGAAAAGTATAAATTATTTAAACTTTCAAAAACACTTCTTGAAAATAAAAAAACTATCATTATAAGTAAAATAATATTTATAAATGCTGGTGCTTGGTCTACTTCTATAAGCTGATTTGTTAATCTATAACTTGCAAATGCCATTAATGATGAAATTGTTCCAAATATAATGACAAAAACAAAAGCTGATAAAATTTTTGCAGTAATATCTTTATTTACATTATCTCTTCTATAAGCATTTTTAAAAATAACTTTCGTTAATTCTTTCATATTTATATACCTATTCTTCTATAATTTTTAAAAATAATTCTTCCAAAGAACTGTTAGATTTCCATTTTTCTCTTAGTTCTTCACAAGTTCCAACAAATTTAATTTTTCCTTTATCTATTACTGCTATTTTGTCACATATTTTTTCTGCTACTTCTAAAACATGTGTAGAAAAGAATACTGTATTTCCTTTATCACTATGTTCTCTCATTAATTCTTTTAATTGGAATGAAGCTTTAGGGTCTAATCCAGTCATTGGTTCATCTAAAATCCAATTTTTGGGATTATTTAATAACACTCCTATAATAACTATTTTTTGTTTCATACCATGTGAATATCCTTGTATTCTGTCTTTTAAAGAATTATATATTCCAAATTCATTTGCAAGTTTTGATATTCTCTCATATCTTGTTTTTTGATCAACACCATATACATCACCAATAAAATTTAAATATTCTATACCTGTTAATTTTTCAAATGCATCTGGTGAATCTGGTACAAATCCAAATTCTTTTTTGGCTTTAATAGGTTCTTTTTCTATATTTATTCCATCTATTAGAATTTCGCCTTCATCTATATCCAATATGCCTGTAAGCATTTCCATTGTTGTTGTTTTACCAGCACCATTTGGTCCAATAAATCCGAAAATAATTCCATCTTCTATTTTTAAGTTTATATTTTCTACTACTTTCTTATTTTTCACATAAGCTTTACTTACATTTTTTAGTTCTATCATTTGTTTATTTCTCCATTTTATAAAATCCTATACATTTTTTATACCATAAAAGATACAAATTGTATAGGATTTTTATATAACATAATCAAATTTTCCAAATTACTTTGCCATCTTTAATTGTTTCCAAAATCTTTATATTTCGCAGTTCATCTTTTGCAACCTTTAATGGATTTTTGTCTACAATAATAAAATCTGCTTTTTTTCCAGCTTTTAAGCTTCCTTTTATTTCTTCTTCGCCATATTGATATGCAGCATTTATAGTAACAGCTTTTATTGCTTCTAATACAGAAATTTTTTCATCTTCTCCTAGCACTTTACCAGTTTTTGTTGTTCTATTTACAGCACACCAAATTGTTTCGAACATATCTGGTTCTATAACAGGTGTATCTTGATGAAAAGTAAATAATATATTTTGTTTAAGAGTTGAACCCGCTGGACTAATATGTTCTGCACGTTTCATTCCTAAGTTTTTTATATGGATATCTCCAAAATAGTATATATGGCTTATAAAGAATGAAGGTATTATATTATATTTTTTTAAATCAGGTAATTGGTCTAATCCTAAGAGCTGTGCATGTATCATAACTGGTCTTTTTAATCCTGATACCTTTTTAATTGCATTTATATATTGTTCTGCTGCTTTATCACCATTACAATGAGCTAATATTTGCAAATTGCTTTCTTTGCTATTTTCTAATATTTCTTCTACATCTTCATCTTTCATTATTCTATATCCATAATATTCTGGTTCATTTATATACGCTTCTCTTAACCATGCAGTCTTTGCCTGTGGTGAACCATCTAAAAATATTTTTATTCCACCTATTTTAAAATTATTGTTATATTTATTAATAAATTCACTATATTCCTTCTTTATTTCATCCACATTTTTATAATCCATGTATGCAACTATATCAAGAAATATTTCATGCTTATCTGCCAATAACTTGTATATTTTTGCTAATTCGTTTGTTATAACACCTTCTTGTGCCATAGTTATTCCATGTGATACATATATTTCTTGTGCTTTTTTAAACGCATTCATAATTTCATCTATTTTTGGAAGAGGTATCTTTTTAAGAGAATCAATAAATGCATTTTCTTCTAATAATCCTGTATCAAAAATAATTCTTCCACCTTCTGGGGCTGCTGTTGTTTTTGTTATGCCTAATTTTTCTAATGCTTTACTATTTGCAATACCATTATGTCTAGATTTATTTTCTATAATAACAGGATTATCTGGGAATATTTCATCTAATTCTTGTTTAGTAATATGTTCTCTATTCTTTAATATGTTGTTATCATAACCATTTACTATAATCCACTCATTTGTTCTGTTTTCTTTTTTATATTTGGCTAGGCAATTCTTAATTTCTTCGATACAAGTTAACCCATCTATGGATATCTGCATTAAACTTTTAGCTAACGCAAATATATGGCTATGAGCATCTATAAATGATGGCATCAGTATATTCCATTTTAAATCTATTATCTCTGTATTATCATCTGCTAATTTTATTATTTCATCTTTAGAACCTGTTTTTATTATCTTGTCATTTTCCGTTGCAAGTGCTTCTATATTATCATTCTCTAGAGTTATAAAATCCCCGTTTATATAAATCTTTTTCATGGCTACCTCCATTTTATAATTTATATAAGTATTTCCCAATTTTTAAAATTTATGTTTAATTATAAGCAAAATATTACCGGAGGAATTACATCTTCCTCCGGTCAAAATACGCATATAACAATTTTATTTTGATTGCAGCACCAATATGCAATCAGTTGGAGTATTATAAAACATATATCCCTTTCCGGTTTTTACTGGTATAATTAAAACTTTAAAATATTTTTTTAGCTTTTTATAGAGATTACCAGTATTGTTTATTTGCTGTAACACTCCAAATTCCTTAATACCATCTTTGATGTAGGCTCTGTTTAAATCTTCTTCCTGTATATCTGGTAGTAGATTTTTATCCCAAGAACGAAACCACTCCGTTTTCATTCCGATAAAATACAATACAATTTTTCCGTTTTTTTTCAGTTTTGATGAAATCTCATTTAGTTTATCTACATAATAATCTATTGGATAGAAATTATGCAGATTTGACAAACAAACAACATCAAAAACATTTTCAGGAATATACATGTCAAATATATCTTCCCGCTCTAAATATATTGTACTTTCTGATAAAGCTTTTCTTACCTTTTCCCAGTTATCTTTTTTTACGTATTCAAAATTTATACGCCTTTCTTCACCTGTTCTGAGATAGTATGTCTCATTTGCAAAATATTTTAATCTCATTTCTAAAGAATTATTTTCCTTATAAACAAGTCTCCAGAATTTATTTTCTTCAGAAATATTTGTTCGATTCAGTATTTTGCTTGCAACTCTGTCTGATAAAGCAAATACTGAAGTATCAATTGCAAAAGCTTTAAATTCATCATAACTATCCAATTTAGTTAAAGCATAATACTTTAACCAACAAATAGGAATTTGAACAGGGTTTACGTCAACCGCGTATATGTTTCGAATTCCACATAGTGCCATATCAAAAATAGAATCCATAGAACCAGCGATAGTTAAGACTGTATCTGTCGGTTTTAACATTTGAAGCATATATGCTCCATTCTCGTTTGACGTCCAAATAGGTGCAACATGATTATATGGACTTTTGTCCCTTACATCATGAAAAAAGATTACATCGTGCCGAACATTATAAAAGCTATCACGTAAAGCTTGGGCATTTTTATTGTTTTTTGTTATCAGCATATTCTTTTCCTCCTGCATTTTTTTTCTAAATTATTATATTACTTCTCTCATTTTATGTCAAATTGTACCATGCAAACATTTGTCTTGTTGAACACTATATATTATGTACGTTTACATAATTTTAGTAATATTTCCTTTCACTTTACGCAAAAAAATAAATCTTCCTTGCTAACTTTTCGTCTACCAAGAAAGATTTACTATATAATTCTTTTTTTGCTTCTATTAATAAATTTTTATGTCCTCCATGGAAATTTAATTTAGTCTCCTAAACAAATTCCAACATCTCTTGCTGTTTTTACTAAATCATCGTCCATTGTAACATATCTTACATTACTTTCTGCTGTACCACCTTGAACAGCACCAATCTCTTTATTTTCTCCAACAACTACTTCTAATGGAACACAATCTAACTTTCCATTTTTAATAACTGTTAAAACTCCAAATTTTCCTTCCATAGCTAGTTCCATAGCTTTTGCACCATATTTTGTAGATAGCACTCTATCATATGCTGTTGGAGTTCCTCCTCTTTGCATATATCCTAAGATTGTACATCTAGAATCTAAACCAGTTAATTCTTTAAGTTGTTTTGCAACTCTATTTCCTTCTCCACCAAATTTTACACTTATTCCAGCTTTGTTATCAATTCCTTCTGCAGCATGTGTTGTTTGTTCTGCATTTATTGGATGAGCTCCTTCTGATACAACAACAACACTAAATCTTTTTCCGTTTTCTTTTCTTTTATTAATTGCTGCAGCAGCTTTGTTTATATCATATGGAATCTCTGGAATTAAAGCAACATCTGCACCACCAGAAATAGCAGATTCTAAAGCTATCCAACCAGCGAATCTTCCCATAACTTCTAATACCATTATTCTATCATGTGTTTCTGCAGTTGTGTGTAATCTATCTAAAGCTTCTGTTGCAACGTGAACAGCTGTATTATATCCAAATGTAACATCTGTACATGCAACATCATTATCTATTGTTTTTGGAACACCTATTGTGTTAATTCCTTTTAAATATAAATCTCTTGCAGATTTTTGTGTACTATCTCCACCCAACGTAAATACACAATCAAATCCTGCTTCTTTTACATTTCTTACACATTGGTCTGATAAATCTTCATAAGTAACTGTTCCATCTTCGTGCTCAACTTTGTAATGGAATACTATAGCATTTGTTGAAGAACCTATAATAGAACCTCCCTTTGTTAAAATACCAGAAGCTTTTTCGTTTCCATCTAGACGAATATAATTGTTATTTACAAGACCTCTGTATCCATCAATATAACCATAACATTCAATTCCATTTGTTTCACAAGTCTTTTTAATTGCTCTTATGACAGCATTAAAACCTGAAACATCTCCACCATTTGCTAAAATTGCTACTTTTTTAATCATTTAAAAAACCTCCCTAATTGATAAGTACAAACAAATCACTAACTAATATACAGTGATTTAATTTCCCAATAATCTTTCACTTGTTTCTTTTAAGTGTTCAAAATTAGTATGTCTTAAAACTTCATATGCTAAAATAGAAACAGCATTTGATAAATTTAAACATCTAATTCCATCTATCATTGGAATTCTCATAGTTTTATCAATATATTTTTTCATTATATCTTCTGGTAGCCCTTTTGTTTCTTTACCAAATAGCAAAAATACTTCATCCATATTTTCGTATTTAGGTTCATCATATCTGTGTGTACCTTTAGATGTAATAAAAAACATATTTGTTTGTGTAGGGTCATATTTATTTAGAAATTCTGCAAAAGAAATATGTTTTTCTATTTCTAACTTGTCCCAGTAATCTAAACCAGCTCTTTTTAAATATCTGTCTGATATTTGAAATCCTAATGGTTCTACTAAATGTAATTTAGCTCCTGTTGCTGCACAAGTTCTTACAATATTACCTGTATTTTGTGGTATTTCTGGTTCTACTAGTACAATGTTTAATTTCATTTATATGCCTCCTTACGCAAATTATATGATATCAATTATATTATTTTATTTCAAGAGTTTTTACTTAATTTACCAAAAAAATTAACAGGTTCTACCCTGTTAATTTTACTGAAGAATCCATAGTGCTGTTGGCACTATATAATACAAGCCATTGGCAGTTTCGACAACATACCACCCGATTGCTTCTAAGTCTTCGCGGTTTGATTTATATAGTGAACCTTTTGCGATTGGAAGATATAGAACGTTCTTCCACATTTCAGCATTCGAAAGTTTTTCCTTATTAGAAAGGATTGTTTGTTCAATTACTTTCCACTGAATTCTTCTTTTTTTGCCAAACATATTATGTCCTCCTTGTACTCTTTCTGGGAGTACCTTCGTCTTTTGTATACAAGCCTTAAGTTTATATTTATTCTTCCTTCCAATTTTTTGGAGTACTTACCATTACTGGCGATAAATATAATACTTGCAAAAAACACTTGTAATATATTAATTATACAACATTATGTAAAATACCGCAAATTACTTATTACTGATATGTATATTCTCTATTTCTGCATTCATTTCTCTTGCAATGATATTTTGTATCTGAGCTATTGTATCTTGTTCTAATGTATCAGCTTTTACTATTACATTTATACTTTTATCGTTTACAAAAATAACAACATCACTAATTCCTTTGGTTTTTATTAAATTCTCGCAAATCATAATGCTATTTTGCGTATTATTGATTTCTGTAATCTCTTGCGTTGCTACAGTCTTTTGCTCCTCACTCACATTTTGATTATCCAATAAATTTTGATAGCTTTCTATCATTTGTGAATACATAGTATCTCTACCTAACCTAGAACTTGCAAAATAATCATCAGTTCTAGAAGAGGAACTACTGCTAGTTGCTACACTCACTTCATTTAAACTATTAGAATCTATAATATTATTACTAGAAACTAACCTAGCATCTCCAATACTAGATACCTCATTTTCTGAAACAATGTTACTAGAAACAGGTGTTCCTCTCATACTATAACTTAAATATCCTGCTGACACTAGCATTAATGCTACAACAAATAAAATAATTTGATTGCTTTTAATATTTTTAAAATTCATAATATTCTCTCCTTTTATTTATTTTGACATTTGGAAAACTTGTATTTTATGTGATGCAAGTCCTGTAGCTGCTGATACTGCTTGTATGATATTTTCCTTTACATTTGCATCTCCTGCACCTTCTGCAGTTATTATTGTTCCTTCTATTTTTGGCATAATAGTCTTTTGTGTAATTGGTGTTTTCTCTCCATTGTCTTCCTGAAATATTACATCTCTTTGGATATCATTTTCTGTTATAACCCTAGTGCCTCCAGCTTCATCTTGTTCTTCTGTAGATGTTTCTTTTATGTTCTCGTTATACATTGCAACTATTTCTGTACTTTCACAATAGTTAATTAATACATCTACCTTTCCAACACCATTAATTTTTGCTAATATCCCTTCTAATCTTTCTTCTAAACTATTATTAGTTACTTGTGTTGTTTCTGCTACTGTCGTGTTATTTGCTGTATTACTATCTTTACTTGTTTCTTTTTTATCATCATCTGCCAAGATGGTATTAATTGCAATTACTGTTACTATTAATATAAGTATTCCGACTACTAAATTTTCTACTTTTTTCTTACCAGTTTTATTATCGCTTTTAGTCATATTTTCTTTTAATTGATGTATTTTTTCTTTTAACATTCATACCACCTCCTTACTTTCCATTTATATAAATCTTTTCTTTTTCTATTTCATATTTTCCTGCCAAGACTTCTTTTAATTTATTTACTTCACCTGATGATAAAGTGGATTCTTCTACATTAGATTCATCTGTACTATTACCTATCTCTACTTTGTTTACTTTCTTTATATCTTTTTCATTTTGCTTTTTAGTTACCTCAATATCAATTTTGTATATTTTCGCTTCTTCATTTTCTACATTTATATCTGCTGTTATATTAATCTTCTTACTTTCGTACCCTTCATTATCTAATTCTGTCTTTATATCTGTTTTAATAGTATTTAAATACAAATTTTCTATACTTTGATTATTAATACTTGTAATTTCGTTTGCACCTTGCATAGAATTTGAATTAAATAAATCTTCATATTTACTAACATCAAGTTCAAAATTATTTCCAGTAACTTTTGTAATTATTGGAGAAATTATTGTAAATGTAATATATACTCCCATAACAATCTTTATGTATTTTTTATTTTTTCCTGCTGGCACAATCATCTCTAAAATAGTTACAATAATAACTGCAAGAATAATTCCTTGTGCCCAACTATTAAACCATGAAATCATTTTAATACCTACCTATACATTAGTCCTGTATTAGAAATATTAATAACTAAAGTTATTCCAATTATAAGCATTACACTTATAGAACACAGTATTGCTAGTAATATCTTAAATGTATCTGCCATTTGAGTTATTAATGATACAATTTTGGAATCTGCTATTGGCTCACATAAAGCCGCAGTAAGATGATATATTATAGTTATAATTGCTAGTTTTAATATTGGTGTTATACATATAGCAATTACTACAATAACACCAACTATTCCTATAGCATTTTTTAAAATTGCTGAACATCCAATTACTGTATCAACTGCATCTCCTAGTACTTTACCTACAACAGGGATAAAGCTAGAAACTGCAGCTTTGGCTGTTTTAGCTGTTATACCATCTACACTACTACCTAAAGTTCCTTCTATTGACAAAACTCCTACAAATATTGTAAGTAATATTCCTATTACCCAAACTGAACTAGATTTTAAAAATTTTGATAATTTATCTATTTGAATTCTATCTGATATTTTTGAAACAATTGCAAGTGCTGTACCTACTAAGATTATTGGTATAATTATTGATTGAAATATATTTGAAATTAAATTTATTATAAATAATATTATTGGCTGTACTAAATTTACCGATACAACACTTCCAGAAGCAAGCATTAATGTCATTAGAAGAGGAAATAATAATTGTATAAAAGAAATCATGTTTCCTACTGCTTCTTTTGAGAGTGTTATAATGCTTGAAAAATTAGTCATTATTACTGTCGCAATTAATATATATTGTACATAATATGTAATTTGAGCTACGCTTTTATTATTTAGATTATCACTTATACTTTTTAGTACACTATGTATTAATACAATTATTAATATACTTCCCATAACTTTTAATGATTCTTTTATTTCTGTGCCAAGAAGAGGAAATATATTTTTTAATAATTGATTTGTGTCTACCTCTCCTTTTATAGCATTATTCAACAATTCTTGTATATCAATGTCTTTAAGAATATCATTGGAATATTTGTTGGCCTCATCTATAAAATTTGAAATATTAAATGAATCCATTTGCGAATTTATAACATCATCTTCTGTATCCGCCTTAGAAATACTTGTACTAAAAATACAAATTAGAATAGCAAATATTGTTATTATTTTTTTCATTAGCAAACTCCTTTAAGGTAGAATTTGTATAACAGATTCTACTAATGAAGATAGTATTGGAATAGAAAGAGAAATTATTATAACTTTGCCACCTAAATCAACTTTATTAGCTAAAGCAGACTCTCCTAAATCCATACATATCTGGACTGCAAATTCTGCTAAAAAAGCTATTCCTGTAATTTTTAGAAGTATTTTTATAAAATCACTATTTATATTTGCTTTAGACGTTAATTCGTTTATCAAATTAATTATTCCAGAAAGTTGGTCAAAAACCATAAAAAAGATGATTATACCAGCAATGATAGAAACATAAATAGCAAATTCTGGTTTATACTGCTTTATTATAGTTATTATAATTACTGCAACTATACCAATTCCTACTATTTTTATAATATCCATATTAGCTCCTTTAGGGATTTTATAGGGATTTTTGGACGGTCCTTTTTTCCTATTTTATCTTTTAGCAGGGATTTTAGGAACGTCCCTATTTCCCTATTTTCTTATAAATTAAACATTGTTCTTACACTGCCAAACAATGTACTTATTTCTTTTATTACCATTGTTAATACTATTATTAGACCTGCAAGTGTTGTCATCATAGCTTGATCTTCCCTTCCTGCTCGTACTAACACTTGGTATAGTACCGCTACTAAAATTCCTATTGCTGCTATTTTAAATAATAAATTTATATCCATATTGCTCTCCCCTTATATAAAAATAATCATTAAAGCAAGTCCAATTGTCGCTCCTAATGTTTTATATAATTTGGTGTTTTTAGTTTGTAAATTTGTTGCTTCTATTAGCTGTTCATCTATTAATTTGATTGTTAATTCTATTTGCATAAGTTGTCCTTCTAAATCTGTTTTACCTAATAGCTTTGATAGTCCTTTAATGATAGTTATATCCTCATTTGTAAAGTTGTTGCTACTCTCATCAACTGCTTTTTCCCATGCATGTCCTGCATTTAAAGTTTCCATATATGTATGTGCTTTAATAAAAATATTAGCTATGTTTTCATTTAAATCTTTTGATATTTCTTTAAATAACTCTGGTAATGGTTCATATGTATATCTCATTTTTGTTATCGCTAAATTTAGAGCTTTTTTCATGTCTTGTAAATCAATTACTCTTAATTTATATTTATTTGCTTTCATAATTCCTAAAACTGTACACATGCCCATTACTGCTGTTAAAAGTATTATTTTAAAAATTTCCATTTTTATCTTCCCCTATTATATATATTCATAAAATTTCATTTTAGAACTAAAATTTAAATTGTTACATACTCATTATTTACTTTATCTAGAGCATATACCGTTTTTACTTTTCCTTTAATTGTTTTATCCAAAAAAATTATTCTTTCAAATATATGTTTGTCTATTATTTTTGATATTGCAGGATTTAATTGTAATTCTTTTAAACTTCCACCATGTGCAGTGAAAATTCCTTTAATTCCAGAACAAACTGCATAATTTATAGCTTCCACATCTTCGTCTTTACCTATTTCATCTGCAACAATTATTTCTGGAGACATTGATCTTATTAGCAGTTTCATACCAATACTTTTGTCCACGTTGTCCATAACGTCTGTTCTAACTCCAATATCATTCTGCGGAACACCTTTATATACTGCAGCAATCTCTCCTCTTTCATCTACAAGACTTATTGTTTTACCTTTAAAATTAATTTGATCTATTCCATCACTTAGCCTTCTTACTACATCTCTTAAAATTGTTGTTTTACCAGCTCCTGGTGATGATGCAATTAAAGTATTGTATATACTATTTTCTTCCATATTTATTATGTATCTTAAAATTTCATTACTAGCACCTATTATTTGTCTAGCTATTCTAAAATTAAGATTTGAAATATAGTTTATATTACTTATCTTTCCATCAGTTTGTACTACACTCCCTGATATTCCTATTCTATGTCCACCTTTTATAGTAACAAATCCATTGCAAATTTGGTTTTGATATGTATATATTGAATTATCACAAATATGTTGAAGCGTTTCTAATATTTCATTTATTGAAACTGTTGTTTTTAATATCTCTTCACCTTTAGAATGTTTTATTATTATTGGTCTTTCTGTTCTTAATCTAATTTCTTCTATAACATAATTCGTTTGTTTAAAAACTTCTTCTAGGCTAGTACTTATTCTTCTTGGAAAATATCTTAAAAT